>JYMV01031295.1_pt1 | contig 15216 bp, 12 predicted proteins | sample 338911 | NCBI WGS metagenome assembly JYMV01 (sample SAMN03354496, study PRJNA234377) | hydrothermal vent metagenome | biome: Deep sea; feature: Hydrothermal plumes at the Eastern Lau Spreading Center, Western Pacific Ocean; material: Seawater | place: Tonga | collected 2009 | depth 2000 m m
GCCCAATAAATCTTCAAAATAATATTAAAACAATGAAATAAGCCTATCAAAGCTATCCAACTACCCGTTAATAATAAATTAAATAGATATGGAGATTTTTAAAACAAAAAATCGCCATTAAATGACGATTTATATAAGACTAAAGAAAAATTAACAATTAATCCGTATCAACTCTTGGCGTAGATGACGCTGCAGGTGACAAAGAATAACCCTGTCTTCCATAGATTGCATCCTTATTGTCATAACGCTGCATTTGGTCTTTAAGCGCTTTTTGAATTTCAAGAGACTGGTCTTGAACATGCTGGTAACCCTTATCAAAACTAAACGGCGCTTCATTGACAAAAAAGTTCTTGCTGCCTGTATTTTTAATCTGTTCAAGTGTTTGTCTAAAATCTGTATCCTTTAGCCAGTTGCTTGGCTGAACTTGATTCGGCATTTGCATCATATTATTTTCTGGTCTAAACCTTGGGTCTTGACGATAGCTTTTTAAAGAACGAGGGTGCGCACCATAGCGACTCATATTTCGAGCATCATTAGCAGGTAAATACTGACTGCCCGATGACATTGGATTCCAATTAGAGTTGTTACTCCATGGACTATTCGAGCCATCAAAACCACCAAGATTCCCCATATTTCCCATATTTCCCATATTTCCCATATTTCCCATATTTCCCATATTTCCAAATGGTGAAAAATTATCAGTGTTTAAAAAAGCATTTACACTAGTTGAGCTTAGTAATAAAGAGGTCAGTAAAAGGGTAGATATTTTCATGATTTTACAATTATTCGAATTAGGTTCATTATAACATAATCATAAGTAAACAAAAAATGAGCTAGAAAGAATGGGTTACTTTGGCAAAAATTCGATCATTGTCTTTAAATGCATTTATAGCAGGGTTGTCACCAGCTAGATAATCAATAACACCGCCACTAATTGTTAATTCATCATCTAATGCATAATCCAGTTCAACTCTTGCGGATCCGCCATCTTGTGCATGATTACCAAACGCACTTAAAACACTGGTCAAATTTAATGTTTGATTTAAGTAGGATTGGCTAAAGCGAAACACTTGCTGATATTGACTTTCAACTGTATAGTTATTATTTAAATATATATCAGCTTCATAATCATGAATTTTTCTTATTGCAACCTCATAACCAATTGATCCATCAGTAATGCCATTGTACTCAACACCTAGTAATACATCAGTTCGAGATTTAGCATCAGCTGTGCCATTATAATTAATATTATCAAAATGAGCTACTTCAGCTTTAAATAGAAAACTACCATCAACTAGATTAAAAGCAGAGCCAAACATATTCGACTTATTGTCATATTTCAAAACATTACTAACGCCAGTAAATAAATATGGTTTATCAATATAAGTATTAGCATAATACACGCCAATATCATAACCTTCAAAAGCACCTGTTAAGCTAATAGCAATACCCGTGTTTTCAAAACTATCATCTGGGTGAATTTCATTCAAATCCGTTGCAGATTTAAAATCAGATCCAGATTTTGGATTTTTGCTAAAACGATTTTCATGCAGGGCAATAATTGAGTAATTTAAATTATCAACATAATAATCAAGCTTGGACATGGTTCGACCTAGGCGTAAATTCTTAATATCGACCAATCCTGGCTTTCGATTATCTAATGGGTTCAGAATATCCGTTATTCTGATAGAATCTGACTTTCCCCAAACAACCACCTGCCTACCTATCTTAAAGTCCAAATTTGGAAGTATTTCGAGCTCTATATTTAGCTCATTTAGCTCAATTTCAGATTTATAGCCTTTGGGAGCTGTTAGATTTTCAAGTTGATAAACAAAATCAAAGTAGCTTTTTAGATTAGCTGATAATTTTGCCCCGTTCTCAAATTTATAATCACCAAGTAAATCAACCAATATTTTTGACGATGAGAGATTTTTGTTATTACTAATATTTTGGTGCGCTTCAAAATTAATAGATCCGTACAATTCGCCCTGAACAGAATCTTGACTAACTAAAACGACCTCGATATTTTCATCATCAAAACCGTCATCATCAAAACCATCTTCAGCATAAATATTTAAAGACAGTATTAATACTGACACAAAATAAAACTTATTCATTTGGTTATAGTCCTTTTTCAATCCTACGAATGCTAAACATATCACTACTGATTTGCTTATTAACCTCAACATTAGAATTTGTCAGAATGGTTTTGTGCAGTGTTTTTTTACCCTGCTTGGTGGTCATAGTAGTTTGCATGGCTACCCAAATACCATCGAATTTCTCAAGTTTGCGCACATCCATATATTTAACACGCGAACTTTTTTTCAAATAAAACTTGGCACGCGTCAGTACATAATTATCTTTACGGATATAAAGTGTACTTTTAACATATCCAGTTTCATCAATAATTACTTGATTAATGGGGGTTGACTCAATCACCCATACTGGCACTTTCCCTTCTTTGCGCTTAATGCTTGTTTCCTTGACAAGCTTAAAACTGTAATCATTCAATTCTTTATCAGTCATATCTGCATAAGAGAAATCACTACCCATAAAGGCGGCATCTTTATCACTCGCAGGAATTCTCTTGGTTTTTTTTAATGCTGGCAAATACATCCATTGGTCATCGTCTTTGTCTTCACCACTATAATCATAGGTTAAAAATGCCGTATTTTTAACGTCACTTGGTGACAAAAAGAAGATGATTTTATGCTCTACATTGGCGCCAATATCTTTAGCAAAAGTGCGCAATTGGCGAACTCTTTTCTTGCCTTTTTTATCAATCAGCGTCATCTGCATGGTTGAGATCATGCTTGTGCCGTCATCACGTGCATCAACTTTTTCCATAATATCTCTGGCTTTATTTTCAGCCACAACAGATATTGCAAACAGCAAACCCACGACAAGGGTTAAAAATTTATTCATTACAAATCTCCTTTATTTCGAATCATTAATTTCATGATGGCAGGAACTAGGAAAAAATCAGCGAGCAAGGCAATAAAAATTGCACTAGCTGTTAACACACCAAAGTTAAACATAGAGCTCATTGAGGCAAATAACAATACTAAAAAACCAACTGATAATACAATTGAAGTTACTACGATAGCTCTACCTGTTCCCATTAATGTTAATCTTACAGCCTTATCAACATCATTATATTCAAGTTCATAACGTCTAAAATTATGCATAAAATGCACGGTATCATCCACCGCTAACCCTAAGGCAATGGCACCAATCAACATGGTGAACATGTCTAATGGCATATCAAATATAACCATAATCGTTGATAAAAATAGAATAGGCAGTATGTTTGGAATCATGCTTATCAATCCAATCTTGATATTACCCACTAAAATTATCATCATAATTGAGATTAAACCAAAGGCTATCAAATAACTAACGGCACTAGAATTGATTGATTTCTCCATAATAATTGAAAGCAGAACAGAGATACCTGTTAATGAAACTGTTGCCGTACCAGCAAACTCTTGATCAAGTTTATTTTGCACTTGAGTTAAAAACTCATTGTATTGCAAGGCATCAATATAAGGCACCTTAACCGTAACACGTGCTTTAGAAAAGCTTGAATCTACAAAGTCTTCTAGATCGTCACTACCACTATTCTCAAACAATAATAACTCCTGGGCGATTAAATCTCGATCCTGTGGAATCACATAAAACTCAGGTTTATTTTCATTTAGTGCTCGATTTGTCTCTTTTAATACATCGACCAAACTAAGTGTTTTTCCAACAAAATAAGTCTGAGTTTGAATACTATTTAAATAAATAGTAGCTCGCTCAATCTTATTAAGAATTTCAGGATCATACAGTCCATTTTCTTTGTGTGTGTCAATAATGACTTCAAGCGTAATAGAACCACGGAGTTTATCATCCACAATTTCGGTGGCCACTCTTGAGGCATGATCTTCTGGAAACCACTCTAACGGATAATGCGCAAATCGCAACTGTGAAGCAAACAAAATAGCCACTACTATGATCAGCCCACTAATAGCCACAATGGCTTTTGGATAGCCAGTGGAAATACGACTAATACCCAGCAACATATTATCCATCTTGGTGTTCTTATGTGCATCCTCTTTACTAGATTTAACTTTAATTTTACTAATGCTGATTAATGCTGGAATTAATATCAATGTAAAGATTAAACCGATCAAAACACCACTACTTGCAAAAACACCCAAATCAGCTACGGGGGATAATTCTGAAAACGAGAATGACCACAGTCCTGCTGCTGTTGTTAAAGAAGTCATAACAATGGCAAGACCAGAATGACCCATCGAATAGCGCAATGATGTTTTAACATCGTGCGTTATGGCAAAATCCTTATAGAAAATTGCCAGTAAGTGAATGGCGCCACCGGTAATTACTGCCAATAAAAAAGAAGGCATAATTTGAGTTACTATGGTGAATGGCGTGCCTGTAATCGCCATTAACGATAGTGTCACTGTAATGGTAAAAATAACAGCAAGCAACGGTAATATCACACCAGACGTTCGCTTAAATAATATCGCCAAAACCAATATAATTGCGACCATCATTTTCTGCACAAAGCTTTTAGTATCGGCCATCATGCTTTGCTTTAAAGTGCCAGCAATAACTGCTGAACCTGTTAAATAAATTTCAAAATTTTCAGCTTGAAACTGCTTAATAATCTCTTGGGTTTTTTCTACAATAACTGTATTTTCTGCATCTGATAAATATTCTGATTGAAGCTGCACATCCATATCTTCTTCAGCAAATTCATCCTCCTCGCTAACGACAATCAAATTTCCATCTGTATCAAAAGACGAATATGTTTGTGTGTCGATCACAATGGTAGTGAAAGTTTGATCTTTACTATAGAGTAAATTTTCAAACAATGGGTTGTTAAGTGCTCTTTGCTTTTGTGGATTCATCTGCGCTTGAGTATCAGGCAATTCTTCAAATAAATCCTCAACAATTAAACTGTCTTCATTGCCGTAAGTATTTCTAGCATTGATTAAAGAATTTACATCAGCAATATAAGGTAGTTCATTTTCTAGTCTTGTATGTAATTTTTCAAGTTTTTTCAAGAACTGTAAGTCAAATACATTATCTGTTTTAATCGCTACCAGTAGCTTTTCATCACGCCCAAACTGATCTCGAAAATCGTCATAAGCAAGACGCATTGGATCGGTTTTATGCAAGAACCCTTCAGTCGAAGTGTCCATTGTTAATGTAGGTAGTTGAGAGCCAAATGCAAAAACCAGCAATAGTATTGTTGCGATGGTTTTCTTACTATTTTCAAAGATTAAATCTGAGAAATTTTCAAATTTTCTTTCTGCTTGATAACGCCAATTCATAATCTATTTTTTTCACTTAATAATGGACTAATTGTAAATCAATTTAGTCGTATTAACAACCTGAGAAATTAAAACTAGCACTGTAGAGGTGCACATCGTATTTTATATATTATTGATAATATGTGATGCCGGTTTTTTAGCTTGCCATTGTTAATTAAATCACCGGCATATGACTGATATCTCAACAACTAACTTTAATAAACAAGGCAATGTTTCACATGAAACATCTATTTATTCCAGGAATGGCGCACACACAAAAGGCGACTTATTGTCGCCTTGTAAAATTTTCATATGGTGCCGATAGCCAGAGTCGAACTGGCACGAGCGTAGCTCACCACCCCCTCAAGGTGGCGCGTCTACCAATTCCGCCATATCGGCAAATTCTTAACTATTCAGGAATATCGCTAATATCTGATTCAATTCTAACAGGGGAGATCATCGGGATATCAGAAGGTGTTACTTGCTCCATGATGCTAGTTTCTTCGTTATTTGCACTAACTTCATTAGTTGCTAAATAGGCCAACGAAAGGCTGGTAATAAAGAAACCAATTGCCACACTGGCAGTTAATTTATACATGAAAGAGTTGGCACCACGTGCGCCAAATACTGAACCAGAAGCGCCAGCACCAAATGCTGCACCAGCATCTGCACCTTTACCATGTTGCATTAATATTAGTGCAACTAAGCTTAATGCTAAAAGTACATGAATGATCAAAATAATTTGAAATGACATAATTAACCCGCTTTACAAATTTGTAAAAAATCTTCCGCTTTAAGGGAAGCTCCGCCTATTAAACCACCATCGATATCTTCACAGCTAATTAATTCAACTGCATTACCAGGGTTCATACTACCGCCATATAAGATCGGAGTAGATTGTGCAATATCAGCATTATTCTGTGCCAACATTGAACGAATAAATGCATGCGCATCCTGCGCTTGTTGTGGCGTGGCAGTAACGCCAGTACCAATCGCCCAAACTGGCTCATAAGCAATGATAATATTTTTAAATGAATCAATACCTGATAAATCAATAACCGCTTGAATTTGACGAGTTACAACACTTTCCATGTTGCCAGCCTCTCTTTCTTCTAATGTCTCACCGATACAAAATAAAGGCGTTAAGTTGTTTTCAAGTGCCACTCGTACTTTATCAGCCACAAGTTGATCAGTTTCACCGTACATGCTTCTTCGCTCAGAATGACCAACCACAACATATTGTGCACCAAAGTCTTTAATCATGTCAGCACTTACCTCACCTGTAAAGGCGCCAGATGCGTTGACATTTAAATCTTGTGCGCCAAGATTTAATTGAGAATGTGTAATAAGCGCTTCAACTTGTGACATGTAAGGCGATGGTGCACATACAATTACTTTTGCCTCAACTTCTGACATGCCAGATAAGATGCCCATTACCAATGTATTAACCGTCTCTTTTGAGGCGTTCATCTTCCAGTTGCCTGCAACAATAACTTGGCGCATAATAATTCTCTAAATAAAAAGGAGTGAATGTTACGCTATTTAGCTATAAAAATCAATGGCTAAAAGCTTTAGTGAGATGACTTTGAGCCAAAATATAACGCCAAGGACACCATTAGAATACCTAATGCAAAATAGACCAAATCTAACGCGCCGGTAAATGTCATCGATAAAGACACTTCAAAGAAAGTCACCACTAAAATCATTAAAATCACTTTTGCTAATTTCGACTTTAAATCATCAAGAGAGTTGATCACCAAGACCTTAGAAGACTGGTCACTTTCTTTTGCTGAATCAATATCACTAATAAATAACTCATATAATCCTAGCGAAAAAATTAGCAAAATAGTTGCTAGTAAAAACCCATCAATTGAGCCTACCGTATGAGCAATCATTTCAATTTTTAATGACTTTTTTAACTCTGGTGTCGCACTTAAATAATCACCAGCATGGACAACAATGCCAGCCACATCAATAGCTGTAATAACGAACAACATTAAAGAGAGTACTAGCGAAGATATAACAGCTGCTAAAACCATTAATCTAGAGCCCCACAACAAGTTTTCAAAATACTTTTCTAAACCTTTCATCTACATCTCTCTCAAAACAATATAATGTTTAAGTATATCATTACTTAAATTTAAATAGCAGTTATGTCACAAACCTGGGCTCAATGTTTAAACACACTCAAGGACACTATTCCATTGTCTCAATATAGCGTTTGGGTACAGCCTCTTAAAGCTCTTGAAGATAAAGAAACCTTGTCTCTGATGGCGCCAAATAATCAAGTTAAAGACTATATCAACAAAAATTTAAAGACACAGATTAAAAGCGCCGTCCACCAACACAATAAAGACTTAAAGATATTTATTGGGGTTGCGCCTACAAAAAAACCATCAACAATGAGGCAACACTCAACACCATTATTTGAGGACTATACGTTTGATAATCTGGTGCTTGGTAATGCTAATCAAATGGCATATGGTGCCACTAGACAAATTGCAGAAAATATAAAAGGCTCACCGTACAATCCTTTTATTATTTATGGTGGCTCAGGACTAGGAAAAACACACTTGATGCAAGCAGCTGGACACCTGGCCAAAACTCTAAACCCTAACTTAAAAGTACTGTACGTACCTTTGATGGATTTTGTTAGAAATATCACTTCTAGTCTTAGGCACAACACAATTGAAGATATCAAGCTATTTTATCAATCAGCAGATCTTTTATTGGTAGATGACATCCATTTAATCGCAGGCAAGGAAAAATCTCAAGAAGAGTTTTTTCACATATTTAACTTTTTGTTTAACGGTAAAAAACAAATTATCTTTACCTGTGATCAGCCGCCTAAAAATATTAGATCTTTAGAAGAGCGTCTTAAAACTAGATTCTCACAAGGGTTAAATCTACATTTGACACCACCTGAACTAGAGATGCGTGCAGCTATCTTATTGAAAAAATCACAAAATGAAAAAATTAATATCAGCCTAACAGAAGACGTAGCTTTGTTTATAGCGGGCCATATCACATCAAATGTTAGGGACCTAGAAGGGGCATTATTAAAATTAAAAGCCTTTGTAGATTTCTCAAAAATGGATCAAACATTAATTTCAAAAGAGGTTGTTGAGGCGGCACTAGGTGATTTAATCAAGCCGCAGATTAAAAATATTGAGGTTAACGACATACAAAAAGAAGTCGCTAAACACTATGCGTTAACCATATCAGACTTAAGCTCAAAATCTCGTAAACAGCATACTGTATTAGCGCGACAAATGGCTATTTATATTTGCCATGAATTAAGTTCTCTGTCGCTAAACAAGATTGGAAAACATTTTGGAAATAGGGATCATTCAACAGTTATCCACGCCATTAAAAAAATAAACGAAAAGATGCTAGAGAGTGCAGAAATAAAGAATGATTACGATATTATTAAACTCAAATTAGCCAACTTATAAACATGTCCACACCTGTGTTTCACATTCACCTGTGGACAAAAAGAATAACTTACGTAAAAAATGAATTTTATAACCATGTGCACATTTTTTTACATAAAATACTAACAAGATACCAACAACTTAAATAGTTAATATTTAAAGAAAAAAACAACTTATACACCAAAAATAACGTCACTAATAATAACAATAATATTTAATAAAAGGATTTTTTGAATGAACACTCAACTTACTGTTAAAGAATTACTGGAACCTTTACAAACTGTTATTGGTGTTGTTGAGAAAAAACAAACACTACCCATTCTTTCACATGTATTAATTCAATTGAAAAATAATCAATTGACATTGACAACAACAGATATGGAAATTGAGATTAGAGCCTCTCACCCTATTCAAACACAAGAAGAAATATCTTTTACTATTTATGCAAAAGATCTAATTGATATTATTAGGAAATTACCTGATACAACGATTATTGAATTCATAATTGAAGAATCTAAAATATACATCAAGACCAATAAAAATTCATTTGAGCTTAATACATTCAATCATCAAGATTTTCCATCCCTACCAAAAATTGAAAATAGTGATGTTATTAAGGTTAATCGTCAACAATTAAAAGAACTGATTGAAAACACGAGTTTTTCTATGGGTAATCAAGATATTAGAGCATATTTAAACGGTTTATATATTGAGGTTAATCAGGACAAAATAACAGTTGTGGCAACAGATGGTCATCGTCTATCTATTGGTGAAATTAAACAAACTAACAGCCTTACAGAGAAGAAAACTGTAATCCTACCAAGAAAGGCTGTATTGGAATTAACTAAAATATTAAACAAAAGTGAGCATACAGAGGTTGATATTCATTTATCAAATAACTATTTTTATCTTGATAGTGATGATACAACAATTATTAGTCGTTTAATTGATGGAAATTTCCCTAATTATTCTCAAGTTTTACCAACTGATTTTGAAAACACAATCGTTATTGATCGTTTAGAATTTCTAAATTCATTACAACAGGCTTCTATATTTGTTGAAGAGCGTACAAAAGGTGTTAAATTAGTATTTAAAGAATCACAATTAAACATTTTTTCACACTCTGAAAGAGGTCAAGCTAAAACCCAAATCAGTATTAAGAATTTTGATAAAGAAATTGAAATAGCATTTAACATTCATTATTTAATTTCAATTTTAGAAAAATTAACAACCGATGAAATCAACATGGTGGTTCCAGGTGGTGAAAATCAATCTTGTATGCTAAGTAGCCCAGATGATGAAACATATCAATATGTTGTTATGCCAATGCGTATTTAACCGTTCTTAGTTAATAATCAGCATGGCAGTTATTTATAAACTGGCTATCACACAGTTTCGTAATCTAAATCATCAATATATAGAGCCTCATAAACATTTAAATTTGTTTATTGCTAATAACGCCCATGGAAAAACCAATTTCATTGAGGCGATTTATTATCTTGGTCATAATCGTTCTTTTAAAACAAAATCTTTAAAAGAATTAATTGAGTTTGAACAACAGAAATTTCAACTTGATGCTCAAGTAGACGATTATCGAATTAAATTAGAAAAAACAAAACAAAAAACAAGTATAAGTATTAATCAAAATCGATTAAAAAATAGTAGTGAATTGTCAAAGGTTTTACCTATTCAAATCATCACTCCAGATAAAGGATTTATTGTTAACGGAACACCTAAAAACAAAAGATCGTACTTAGATTGGGGGGTGTTCCATGTGAAACCTGATTTTTTATCCGATTTTAAAAAATACAATAAAGCCTTAAAAAATATAAATATTTTATTATCACAACATAAAGATCAAGAGTTGGATTATTGGTTTTTACAAATTGCACAATTATCGGCAGCCATTAATCAATCAAGGCAAGATTATTTAGAACAATTAAAACAAACCAATTCACCAGAGTTAATTAACGATCTATCTGTTTTATTTAAATCAGTAGAATCTTTTAACTATGAATTTAAATCAGGCTGGCCAAAAGAAGTTGATGCGTATAGTGTTGATAGTATTTATCAATATTTATTAAAAAGTAAGGGATTTTTATTTAAATCTAAGTATTTAAATTACGGGCCACATAAAGCAAACCTTAAATTTTATTTAAACGATCAAGAGGAATGTTTTCTTTCTAGAGGTGAACAAAAAACATTGTCTATTGTCTTTTGGTTAACTCAAGTGTCAATGTTGGTTGATAATAATATCCAACCTATTGTTTTAATTGATGATATTTCATCAGAATTAGATGCGACAAAAATTCAAACAATTTTGTGCTTTTTAAAACGTTTAAAAATTCAAATATTTATGACGGATATTGGCTCAAATTTGTTAAAAATTGACGTAGATAATAGTCGTATTTTTAAGATTGATCATGGTGTGATTACTCAGCAATAGCAATTCCTATTTAATTGGATAATATAGGCTTATAAGCCTTTTAAAACAACAATCTAATAAATAACATAAAGTGTTAAAAAAAGTTGTATGACAGCTAGATTTAGCTATGCTCGTGGTATAATAATTTTATTTTTTTAAAGCACTTATGTCGCAAGATCAATCACAAGAATATCAAGCCTCAAGTATTAAAGTTTTAAAAGGGTTAGATGCAGTTCGAAAACGACCAGGAATGTATATTGGTGACACTGATGACGGGTCTGGTTTGCATCACATGGTGTTTGAAGTTGTTGACAATGCTATCGATGAAGCATTAGCTGGTCATTGTTCTAAAATTAATATTACCATTCATGAAGATCAATCAGTATCAGTTACTGATGATGGACGTGGTATCCCAGTTGATATCCATCCAGAAGAAGGTGTATCAGCAGCAGAAGTAATCATGACTATACTACATGCTGGTGGTAAATTTGATGACAACTCGTATAAAGTTTCTGGTGGTCTACATGGTGTTGGTGTTTCAGTTGTTAATGCATTAAGTGAATGGGTTGAGTTAACTGTTCATCGTGCCGGTGAAATTCATCGCCAGCGTTATAGTGTTGGTGTACCTGATGAACCAATGAAAGCTATTGGTAAGTCTGATACAACAGGTACTACCATTCATTTCAAGCCTAGTAGTGATGTTTTTGCTATTACTGATTTTAAGTATGATATTTTGGCCAACCGTGTTCGAGAGTTATCTTTCTTGAATTCAGGTGTTTATATTGAAATTGAAGAAGTTGCAACAAGCAAAAAAGATGTGTTTATGTATGAAGGTGGTATTAAAGCCTTTGTTGAACATCTTAATAAAGCTAAAAACCCAATCCACAAAGATGTCATCAATATTACGGCTGAACGTGATGATATTACTATTGATGTTGCGTTGCAATGGTCTGACGCTTATCAGGAAAGTATTTATTGTTTTACAAACAACATTCCTCAGCGTGACGGTGGTTCACATTTAGCAGGTTTTAGAGGTGCATTAACACGAACCTTAAACAACTATATCGATAATTCTGGTATGGCTAAAAAAGAAAAAGCAGCAATTACTGGCGAAGATACTCGTGAAGGGTTAACTGCAATTATTTCTGTAAAAGTTCCGGATCCGAAATTCTCATCTCAAACTAAAGATAAATTGGTTTCATCGGAAGTGCGAGCACCAGTTGAATCGGCACTTAATGAAAAACTAGGTGAATATTTATTAGAAAACCCAGCTGAAGCTAAGATTATTGTCGGTAAGATTTTAGATGCATCTAGAGCGCGTAATGCTGCTCGAAAAGCAAGAGAAATGACCCGTCGTAAAGGTGTACTTGATATCGCCGGTTTACCAGGTAAATTGAGCGATTGTCAAACCAAAGACCCAGCTGAAAGTGAAATATTCCTAGTGGAGGGTGATTCAGCGGGTGGTTCTGCCAAACAAGGAAGAGATCGACGCACCCAAGCGATCCTACCATTAAAAGGTAAAATTCTAAATGTAGAGAAAGCACGATTTGAAAAAATGCTTTCTTCTGTTGAAGTTGGTACTTTAATTACAGCATTGGGTTGTGGCATTGGCAAAGAAGAATACGATTTAAGTAAGTTAAGATATCACAAGATCGTCATCATGACGGATGCGGACGTCGATGGTGCGCATATTCGCACACTATTGCTAACTTTCTTTTATCGTTACTTGCCAGAATTAATTGAAAATGGTTATTTATACATTGCCCAACCACCGCTTTACAAAATTAAAAAAGGTAAGCAAGAGCGCTACTTAAAAGATGATCAAGAATTGAATGATTACCTATTGCAAGAAGCGGTGAATGATGCTAATTTATTTTTCAGTGCTGATGTGCCACCAATTTCAGGTATTGCACTTGAATCAGCCGTTAAAGAATACTACAACATTAGTAGTGTTATTTCAAAATTATCAAAACACTATAATGCTGCATTGCTAAAAGCAATTGCAAGTAGTCCGGCGGTTGAAGATTTATCCGATACTAAGTCTATGCAATCTTGGTGTGATATGGTAAGCAAGAGAGTAAATCTAGATTTAACTCCGGCTCAAAAACATACAGTTGTTTATAGTGATAATGAGGTTAAACACACCTTATATGTTTATGGTGTTGAAACAGATAACACCACACTAAGCCAAGCATTTTTTGATTCAGCTGATTATCAAATAATTAAAGAGTTTTCTATTAAAATTGAAAGTGCAATTGATGATCAATCATTTCTTGAAAAGAAGAGTAAACAAATAAAAATTAACAGCTTTAGTGACGTGGTCAATTTCATAATCGATGATGCTAAAAAAGGTCAAAGTTTTCAGCGTTACAAAGGTTTGGGAGAAATGAATCCTGAGCAGCTTTGGGAAACCACTATGGATCCTGAGCAAAGAACCCTACTTAAAGTTAAAATTGAAGATGCAATTGCATCCGATGAAGTATTCTCAACCCTTATGGGTGACGAGGTAGAGCCTCGTAGAAAATTTATCGAAGACAATGCATTGTCAGTCGACAACTTAGATTTTTAACCTAATTTAATATAGATAAACAAGGAGTTATATTATGTCTAAACAAAACCCAGTCGTTGCTGTAACAGGCTCATCAGGTGCAGGAACTACGTTTGTAAAAAAAGCTTTCGAACGTATATTTGATGCAAAAAAATTAAACGTAAGTATCGTTGAAGGTGATAGTTTTCACAAATTTGAACGTGCTGATATGAAGCTTGAGGTTGAAAAATCTCGTTCAGCAGGAAAAGTATTAACCCATTTTGCAGAAGATGCGAATCATTTTGATACATTAGAGGCGTTATTTAAGCAATACGGCCAAGATGGAACAGGTAAGAAGCGTTACTACATCCATTCTGATGAAGAAGCGGTAGAGCATAATGCACGTCTAGGTACTAACTTAGAGCCTGGACAATTTACTCCTTGGGAAGATATCGAATCAGGTACTGATTTAATGTTTTACGAAGGTTTGCATGGTGGCGTTAGAACTGAAAAGTCAGATGTTGCTTCACAAGTTGATTTGTTAGTTGGCGTTGTGCCAGCAGTAAACATTGAGTGGATTCAAAAGATTCATCGTGACACTTCAGAGCGTCCTTATACGCCTGAGCAAGTTGCAGAGATTATTCTAGATCGTATGCCGGACTATGTGAAATTTATTACACCACAATTTGACAATACGCACATCAACTTTCACCGTATTCCATTAATCGATACATCTAATCCGTTTAGTGGACAAGCTGTTCCTTCGCCTGAAGATTCATTGGTGGTAACAAGTGTTAGAATCGACGGTATTGATTTACAAGCAGTTGCTGATAAATTACCTGCAGATGCAATGGCATTTTTACAAAATGACAAGACCTTAGTTTACAAAGGTAGCTACATGGTTGATGTAATGGAGTTAATGCTAACACCAATTATTGATGAATTAATGGCTAATAAGTAGTATTACTGATCAATTGATAGGTCCTGGTAGTTTGAATAGCTATCAGGACTTTTTTATGCAACAATCTAAATGAATACTATGAATAATACAATTCCTGAAAAACCAAGCTTTTATCAATTTTTTGTTTACTGGCTGAAACTTGGATTTATTAGTTTTGGCGGCCCAGCGGGTCAAATTGCTATGATGCATCAAGAGCTTGTAGAGAGAAGACGTTGGATTTCTGAACATCGATTTTTACATGCGTTGAATTACACAATGGTTCTACCAGGGCCTGAGGCTCAACAACTAGCCACCTATATTGGTTGGTTGATGTTCGGTGTTCGTGGTGGTATTGTTGCAGGTGTTTTATTTGTATTGCCATCATTGTTTATTTTAAGTGGACTTACTTGGGTTTATTTAAGTTATGGTGAGGTTGATGCTGTAGCTGGTATTTTGTACGGAATTAAGCCTGCAGTAACGGCGATTATTCTTTTTGCAGCGTATCGTATTGGTTCAAAGGCGCTATCAAATATCGTGCTTAAAGTATTAGCTGTATTGGCATTTATTGC
>JYMV01023080.1_pt1 | contig 15214 bp, 21 predicted proteins | sample 338911 | NCBI WGS metagenome assembly JYMV01 (sample SAMN03354496, study PRJNA234377) | hydrothermal vent metagenome | biome: Deep sea; feature: Hydrothermal plumes at the Eastern Lau Spreading Center, Western Pacific Ocean; material: Seawater | place: Tonga | collected 2009 | depth 2000 m m
CGGAGTAACCGGCCCTTACGGGCCACTTATTTAAAGAGAACTCATGGAAAGAGTTCTTAATCAACAACAATAGGAAAACGAATGTGTCTTTCCTCCCCGAGCTGAAGCACGGGGTTTCCAAGACACTCAATAGAGAGTACTAAGAGATGAATAAAATCAAAAAAGAAAATATTTTAGAAGAATTGAAAAGCATTTGCTCTATGGAAAATGATTTTAAAGAATTAACCCACTTAAACAATGAAATCGCTTGGGATTTTGGTTATAGAATATCTTGCTCTATATTTTTAATTTTATTCAGTGTGTTTTTAATGTTAGTTCCAGAGGTTTTTTTAGGTATGGCGTTTGGCCTTTTTTCTGATTTTTTTCAAAGTCCACTTTGGGATTTTATTTTTATAATTGGTATTTTTTCAATAGCAAGTATATTAATTGTTGTGCTCGAAAAAGAAAATAAAAAAATGATTTCTAATTTTTTTGAAAAACTTTCGTCAGTAAATGCTCGATACAATTCAAATATAGAAGTTGGCAGTAGAGCTTTAAGCGACTTTAAATTAAATGTTATTCAAAAAACTAAAAGTGAATTTGTAAAGAATTTTGAAAAGGTTGATTTCGCATTAAAAGGTTTGCGTGATGAAGATAATGATTTTATGGCATATTCTAATTTGATTTTAGAAATAACAGAGGCCGTAACTAAAGAGAGAAAAAGAAGGCAGAATATAAGATTAGAGGCCAGTAATCGTTTGGGTGAGTCAGAAGAAGAAAGATATGACCTATTGAAAATTACAGAATCGTGAGGTTGTTTATGTTTTTAAAAAGAGTAATAGATTATTTATTTCCATATGTCAAAATTTGGTTAAATAGTTTGCCAAATAATGGGCCTTACAACACTTTTGTAAAGTGGTTTGAATTAGAAGAGTGCCTAATTCCAATTTTACTTATTATTGCCCCATTGTTAACTATTTCTTCAAGTTTTGTAAGTTTTTATAACGGTGAATTTTTAAAGGGTTTTTTAGTGCTTGCTTTTTTTTACACGTTGTTAAATATTGCAACATTTATTTTGGTGAGTTTTCGTTTAAAAAAACCTTTGTCTGAAAAACAAATCGATTTTGTAAAAAAAGTTGCTTTAAAATTGAATATGCCGTTGCCAACTAATAAAATGGTCAAAAAAGATCTAAGACCTTATTTTGAGGCTTATTTTGAATGCGATAAAAATAACAGTTTTTTATAGGAGCGAAAAATGGATTTATCAGAAGAGTTAAAAGAAATTTATGAAACAAAAGTGTTATATCAAGATTTAAGTCGAAAAAATAAAAGTATTGTTTGGGATAAAATAGATTTTATATTTGATTTTATAAAAATATTTAGTATGACCACCATATTTGCATTGCTTTTTTCAATGATGCTTTCTCTTTTTCTAATAGGGGTTATTGGGCCAGAAAGTTTTAGTCTAGATGTTGTATTTTATTCAGTTGTTGGAGTAATGTTTGTCTTGTCGTTAGCTATTTCAATTCACAGTTATTACAAAAATGAAAAAGATAAAACGAATTATTTAAAAGAATTGGAAGGTGTCAAAGTAATTAAATATATAGAAGATAAAGATGATAATAAATTAAGTGCTATAAATAATTATCGCAAATCTCTTGTTGAGTCACTTTTGAGTAATTCCCAAAAAATGAATGAATTGTATAAAAATGTCGAACAGAAAACTCAAGTTTACAGGAGTTATAAGAATTTAATTAAAGAGATTCTTGACTATAACAGTGAAAAGAAAAAGGAAAAACAAGAAATACTTAATAAATTTATAGAAAAAGGACATGTCAATTTAAAAGAAGGTGGTTTGGAAATTCAGGAAAATAATGGGTAATTTTATGGATAATATATATCAGGAATTAAGTAGAATAAAAAAGACAGATGATAAATACAATGCTTTGCGTAAAGAGTGTGAAGATATTGTCTGGGGCAAGGTGGGTTATGTTATAGGTTTTTTTGTAGTGTATGCTGTTGTAACATTCGTTTTAATGATGGCGATGATGATTCTCACATCGACTTTCTTTCATGAAGAAACTCAAGCTTATATAAACAGTTTTGAAGAGCAAAAACAAGGTATTTTAGTCATTTTTGGTGGTCTTTTTGCAACCGGTTTTTTCGTTAATTTATTTGTTTATAGTTTTCTTTGTTATATTAATGAAAAAAGAAAAGTAGAAGTTTTGAAAGAAGTTCAAACTGTTATAGAGTCTTATGAATTACCTGCTTTTACAAATATATATTCTTTTTTTGATGCTTTTAAAGAAGTTGTTTTTGCTCAGAAAGAGTCTTTTTTTAATGAAAGAAACTCAAATTTCTTATTGATGAATTTAAAAAATAAAGATCCTGATTTAAAAGGGTTTGAGAATTTTATTTTTGAAAACACTCAACATTTAATAAAAGAAAATGAAGATGAAGAGACCTTACTTAAAGAAATAGAAAAAAGAATGTCCAGTTCTGCTTTAAATTCCCAAAGCCTTAAGATTATTGAAGAATAATATGAGTAAAGCTTTGTTTCTTGAAAAAATAGCGGGATTAATTTCAATAGAAAATCCTAAGGAAATAATGAAGTTTCTTGAGAGCCAAGATTGTGAAGTATTGGAAGGCGTTATCTTAAGTTCAGTTTCTGAAGTAAAAAAAGAGCCGTATTTAAGAAGTGCTTATCTTTCTTTTTTTGAATGTCCTTTTAAAAGTGGTGAAGATGCTATTTATTTAAATGCTGACTTTAATATTTCTGATTATGCTTCCGTTTATAGAATTGAAGGAGATATATTTGAGAAAACTATAAATCCTCATTTTAAAGTATTAAATTTCAGGTTTCTTTTATCCTTTGATAGCATGGATTAAAATTTTATGCATCTTCATGCTCTACAATTAATAATTATTTGCTGCTCTTTTCCAAAAAACAATTAATATTAAAGTCAGGGATTTTTTTGATAATCTCATCTTTGTATTTTTGTGCTAATTTTAATTGCTCTTCGTTTCTTTGGTTTTTAAGGTACTCAAATAGCTCGGTTTTACTCTGGAAATGGCTAATTCATGCTTTGTCAGAATTAATGTATCCTGTATTTTCTCAAACGAAATAACCAATAAAAGTAACAATGGAAATGGCGATAATGCTAATAATAACCTGTTGTTAGTTAGTTCCATCGTCACTTCTATAATAGCCTCTAAACTAACTTGAAATATCATTGCAAAGACAAGAGAGAAAATACAGAAAAATAGGGCATCTGTTTTAAATAATTCAGGATTTTCAATTACCTATTTTTACTATAACAATAAAAAAGTAACCATGTTATAATCTTAAAATGATTTTGAGATTTCCATTAAATTATACTATTTTTAATTTTCTTCTTCAATAATAACGAGCTTTTCAGTTTTGAAGAGTGGGTGATTTTTTAAGTCTGGGAACTTTTTAAGTATACTTTTTTTATGCTTTATAACAATATTCATTCTGTTGTCTTGTTCTTTTGATTCCAAATATTCGATGAGTTCTTCTTGACTATCAAAAGTGTCTATAAATTGCTTTTCTTTGTGTTTTTGTGTATTGGAATCAAACATAATTTGAATGAGTGTTAAAAACAAAAATGGCACCATTGAACCAAAGAAAGAGGATCCAGTTATGTTTGTGAATGTAGAAATAATAGTTGTATCAGAGATTTGTAAAGCAACAGTGGATATAATTGATAATAAACCAATGCTCAAGATGCTGTCATTGTATTTTTCAGGGTGATTGACATAACTGGTCATTCTATACATGACCTTCATTATAAATATAGTTGATACGATAAAAAATAAAATTTCAAATACACTGTCCAAATGGTAAGAATTGAATGCTTCATTAATAGTTAAGAATGATTGTTCAACAGAATTTTCCATGTTATCTCCTTTTTTATTGTAAAACTATACAATAAATTTTGTTGAAAATCAATAAAATTGGACCTTGATTTTCAATTTTAAAAGTGATATTGTTTAAGCCGATTATAATGGAGGTAGTAAAATGTCAAATAAAGAAGTTTTAGAGGAGATAAAATTTATAGATGAGGCTATAAGTCATAATAAATATTTGTATACTTTTAATAATAAAGTAGAAGATGCTCTTTTTGTAAATGTTGCTGTCACTTTAGGATTTATTATACTGGCTGGTTTTCTATTTTCGGTTTTTTTAATGATAGGGTGTATTATGTCAGATGGATTTAGCTCCTTGTTTATGGATTATAAAAATAATATTTCTTTGAGTATTTTATTCTCTACTGCTTTTTCAATAGTTTTTGTTCCAGCTTGTTTTTTGTTTTATAAGCAAGAATGTAAGCGGAAAAATGATGTCAAAGATTTAATGAATTATAAAATTAAAATATTAGAAAAATTTAATGATTTTAGTTCAGGAAAAAAAGATGATTTTGTCGATAAATTTGATAATTATGTTCGTGGAAAAATAAATGCCTTTGAGTCTGATATCGAGAAGGTAGATTTGTCTTTGAAAGCAATTAAAGATAATGATGAAGAATTTTCGAAATATGTTAAAACCATAATGTCGATAACAGAAAGAGTAACCTCAGAAAGAGCCCAGAAAATAAAATACAGAGTAGAGGCAAGTAGAAGGTTGTGTGAGCCTGAAGAAGAGCAAGAAAAATTATTGAAGATTGTTGAGAATTAAATAGAAAAAGTTAGTTTTTCATAAATCTCTTTAAGATATTTGTCTTCTATATTCAATTGAGAAAGCGAAGAGAAGGTGTTCAGGAAATAATCTAGATTTGTTCCTGAATGCCCTTTGGCTTTTAAAATTATTTCAATTTTATTTTCTATGGTTAAAGATTCTACAAATGCAGGATGTGATTTGTTTGCCACAAACACATAGGCTTTTTCCCATTTTTGTGATTCATCAAGCCAAATAGGTATTTTTTTGTTTTGGTAAACGTTATGCTCTTCACCATTTTCACGATGCTCTAGATAATCAAAAACTTCATTTTTATAATCGTTATTTACTCGAAATGCTTTTCCTTGGCAAATTGATTGTTCGTTTTCTTTAAGGCCAAGAACGATGCCTTTTTGTTTATTGTTTCCTCTGTGTCTACTGGTTAAGATGCAGTATTCTCTTTTATAGCCGTATACGGTCGCCATTTCTTTTTCTTCATAAGAAAAGCCGGGGTTCCATATTAATGACCCATAACCAAATATCCAAATATTGCTCATTGTTTTTTATTCTTTTTTTATTAATTTACATTAGTTTTTATAATAATTCAATATATATTTTTTTAAAGATTAACTTTTTTGTTATAAATAATGATTCTTTTGTTTTAATAAATATGTTATTATAGTAATTGTAAAGAGAGGTTTTTAAATGAAAGAAATGCTTAAAAAATTAAAGTCAGAAAATTTACAAGAAGTTATGGCGGAATTAAGTGATTGGCCTTTATTGCATTTTTCTGAAAATGCTGAAGCTATTCTAAAAACAGGATTTTTAAATGGTGCAGATTTAAAACAAATTAATCTAACACCAACAGAAAAAGAAAAAACTGTTTCAGATAGAGAAGGCTATCACTTTGCATTTAATGTTCTTGAGTATTGTTATGAAAGAGATGTTCCTGATTATATGGTCGGGATAGACTCAAGTTTAATGGGAATGTTTAATGAAAAAGCGGTATTGTTTTTAGGTAGTGGTGTTTATACAAAACATTACGATGAGTTTAATCAAGTAATATTTAAAACTCCGGATGTAAATTTAGATACTTTTCTTCTTTTAGAAAGTATGGGAATGGCTTTAGATGAAGATGGCGAACCAATATGTGATGAAAACGGTAATGAATTTGATTACTGGATTGTGAAAGATCGTAAAGGGAATGCACTTAATTTTGAAGAAAACATGACACTTGAAGAGTGTGTTAAACATGCGACTCATCATTTATTAAGTAATTTTAAGGCCTCTCCAAAGGCGTATGAAGAATATTCTCTAATGTATGACGATATGCCTTCTCCAGTATTTAAAGAAAAGCCTAAGTTATCAAAAAGAATGAAAATGAGGTAAAAATGAGCGATAAGCAACTTGATGTTCACTATGTCATTTTTGAAGACGAACAATCAGTGATGCCATTAAAAGTAGAGAACTATCTTTATGGAAGTTGTCATTTGTTTGCCTTGGCTTTGTCAGAAATTACCGGTTGGGAAGTCGGCGCTTTGTTTAATGATGCTAGAGAAGAAGAAAACGATGAGACTGCGTTTTATCTGGAGCATGCTTTTTGTTACCATCCAGAAAAAGAGGGTATGGTTGTAGACTGCCGTGGTGTTTTAAAGCTCGAAGAAGTGTGGGATGAATACGCTGACATTAACGGTTGTTCCTTGGAAATTAAAAATGCCAAAGAGTTTTTATTAGAAAATATAAGCAATGGCAATTTCAATAATTGGGAGGAAGACCAGCTACCAACTATGTCAGAGCCTACGCATATTAATAATGAAAAAGAAATCATTAAAAATTTTATAAGAGAAAAAATAAAAGAAGGAATTTATCCTTCTTTTGAAAAGCCCAAAACAAAGAGAAAACCAAGATTTTAATTAGTAGATGGTTTCGTCGTTAATACCTTTATTCCAACGTTCAACGGCTTCTTTAATGGTCTTGCTATAAACTGTTCTTCCGCAGCCTCCATTGTGGAATTTGCAGCAAATATTGAATTCAGTTTTTTCTCGGTTGCAATAATATAGATTATCAAGATAATCCGTTACGGGATTATATCCGCATTGACAATCATTAACTTCAAAATCACCATAAGATTGGGTTTTTGTCATAAAATAAAATTCTCCAAAAGATGTAATTATTATAAAATTTCAGGTATTAAAAGTCAATTGATGTTTTTAATTTATTTATTGACTTTTTTTGTTTTTTAAGTTAATTTAGTTTTTCTTGATTTTAAAAGGGTAAAAAATGAAAAATAATCAAAGTGGTTTTACGTTAATAGAGTTGATGATTGGTTTTGTTGTTTTATGTATTATGGCTTCGGTACTATCAATGCCAATAATTTCTTATGCAACTATCGGTTACGAGGAAATAACTGTTGAGGAAAAAGAAAGAGTTTGTTCTTCTGACAATGAATGCAAATATCTTATTTTCACAAACAAAGGTGTTTTTGAAAACACGGATTCCTACCTCCAGTTTAAATTTGACAGCAGCGATGTTTATGGTGCTTTAAAACCAAAGAACACATACAAAGTAAAAATAAATGGGCTTAGAATTCCATTTTTGAGCATGTATAAAAACATTTTAAATATTGAAGAAGTAGTTGAAGTTGTTGAATAATAGAGAGGTTTTAAACTGTTCTCGGTAAAAATTACCGAGAATGGTTCATTCAAAAACAGGGCTTGAATAATCAGATGATGTAGTGCCGAGTTTTTTTGCGAGAAAACGATTGTTATCAAAATCTAAATAGAATTGTATAGTGTCGCCAGAGACAATAGAAAGGTTGTCCGCCCATCGACTACTAGTATTATTGAAGTATTTAACTTTATGAGAAAAGTAGGTTCCAACTGCACCAATAGCTGCTATTCCATTTTGATTATACAAAGGTGTGTTTGTATCATTTCCCATTCCCATCGAATCAGCTGCTGAAGTTCCGCCAACTGTTAATTCAAAATAGTATTGTCCGGAAGTATAAGTTTTCATGTATCTTGTTCCGCTTAAGTTGCTGTTCGGTCTTATGAAGTTTCCTGTGTGAAAGGTTCCATTTTTCCAAAGTGTATTATTGTAGTTTTGATCATAAGGATTAAATCCTTTGGGATCTCCTTGAAAAGGTTTTTGTCCAAAATTAAAGTCTCCTTCACCAACGCCATAGCTTGATGAATCACTGTAATTTGGATATAAACCGTCGATATTAACATTAATCGCAGTCCAAAATTCTGGACCAATAGGCTCTTCAGGTGTTTTGGGCTCTGGGATGTTTATTTTGTTTTGGTTATTAGAAAATATTTTATATTCTGCATTTATAGGTAAGCTAATTATAAGCAAAAAAGAAAGAATGGTTTTTTTCATTTTTTTATAACATTTGGTTCAATATTTAAATAATACTTTATATGGTATTTATTTCAAGTGTAATGTTTATATTGACTTTAAAAATGTTATAATATAAAAAAAAGAAAATGTAAGTATGAAAAAAACAGCAGAAGAATGGGCCTTGCTTAACGGCTATAAAGTTGATCAATGGATTGGTGATGGCGATTTTGGAGAAGCCTATTTAACAACTTGTGGAAAAATTTTAAAAGTAACCAGCGATAAAGAAGAATTTGTTGCGGCCTCTAGAATCGAAGGGTTGCAAGATGACTACTTGATAGAAATATATAAGACGGATGCTTATGATAATGATTTAGTCATATTAATGGAGTGTCTTGATACAGCAAATGTTGAAGATTTATTTAATGAAATAATAACGGCCACGGGAGAAGATGGCATTGAGGCTTTAGAGTTTGGTGATGCGGAAGATTATGATCTGTCAGATGAGGCAAGTTTATTGTTTTCGGATTTACAAAGTTGCATAAGTAGTTATCAAGTAAACGGAACAAACCCTATGGACATTCATGAAAATAATATAGGCATAAATTCAAAAGGGCACTACGTTTTATTTGATCAAAAAGACAAAATAGCTGATTTAAGTGAAGAATTAGAAAAGATCCTTGAAGAAAAAGAAAAGCAAAAATTATTAAATCAGTTAAAATCACCGAGAATAGAGTTAGGTTATGAAATAAAAGAGTTGGATTACAAATCTACTGATTTCAATGATAAAATGCGTCATTTAATGACAGAAGTGATTAATAAAATAAGTCAAGAAAAAAAATATTTAAGTCCTCGACACAATAAAGATACTCATCCAGAATTATTGTTTCCTGAAAAAGTTGGGGTTGATATATATTTTACGACAGATCCAGAAATTTTTCTTAATTTTAATATACATAACGATGATGGTTATGGTGTATTAGGCTTCCAAGCAATAACGACAGGTGATGGATTACTTGGTGAAAGTGAATACATGGATAATCATGCATGTATTATTGTTATTGATGAGAAAAAGTACAATGAGTACAAAGAAAATAATTTTTTAAATGAGAGAGCATTTTTAAAGAGTTACTTAACAACAATAACTCACGAGCTAAATCATATTTTTGAGTTTATAGAAAATTCAGGGGGTTTATCACCACGAGTGCTTGATAGTGTCCATGAATGTGATGACTTCGAATTCAACCATTTTGATTGCATGACCGGTTATAATATACTGCCAATGTTTGATTCCGGTGAGTTGGATCCTGATGATGCTTTAGACATTATGGAAGAAAGAGTTGAGTTGAAGGGTGTAAAGCTGTTGAATAAATTGGATATTGATAATGGGATTGAGCTTTTTCTTTCATCCACAAATAAACAAAAGAAAAAGCCTAAATTAAGATAAATTATATTTTCGAGAAATCAAGTATCCAATCTCGAACAGAAAATAAATGATTAATATCAAAATTTTGTGCTATTGTTTGGGATTTATCATTGAATAAGGTGCTTTTTTCTGAATAATAGACTTCGTTTTTGTATCGTATTAAGTCCTCATAAGTAATTTTTTCGTAATCTTTTATGTCAATGTTTTTTCTATTCTCAAGAGATGACAATAACTCTCCTGCTAAAAAACTACGGTTTAAATCTTCTTTGTTTCTTAAATAATCAACAAAATTTTCAGGAGAAAGCACTAAGCTTTTTTCATAATTTTCTGTTTCAACATTTAAAAATGTAGTTTGCAATTTTTTAATTTCCGGATCGTTTTGCATGCCTATTCTTTGTTTTAAAGATTCGTAAGCTGTTTGATATAAGAAAACCGCTTCTTGTTCAGAATAGTTTTCTATATAATTTTGAAGATCTCTCGTAATAAAATTAGAAAAATCTATAATGCCGCCATAATAAATAGCCAATAAACTGATTTTTTCGTCTGTTAATAGTTCTTTTTTGTCCATATAGCGTTCGAAATAGCAAGGCTCTTGAACAGGTATTGTCTCGTATTTGAAATAATTAAATCCATATTTTTGATTGCAGGATTCAAAGATACTTGAGAAAACAGGATGGTTGCCAATAAGTCTGTTGTGATTGATGTAATGAGTTTGGTTATAAACGCTTCCAACCATATTTAGTGTAGAAAATTGAAGAAAAATCATTGTAAATAAAGTAGTGAGAGCAAGTGATATTTTATGTTCTTTTAAGAAAGTTATTTTTGGATAAGAGAGTAATAAAAAAGAAAAGATTAAAAAGATAAGATAAGAAAAAATGCTGTCAACAGAAAGTTCTAGCTCTAAAAACAAAGAGTTAAAAAAACCAGCAATTAGCAAACTGCCAAAAGCAATGACGAAAGTTGGGCTTGTTATTTTGAACTTTATTTTTATAGCAATTCCGCTCAAAATTAAAACAACGCCCAAAATCAGCCAATAAATATAATCTTCAGGATTATCTAAAAATTGTCTGCTGCCTATAACATTTGGTGAGCCTATTGAGTAACTCATTGCGGCATGGTTGATAATATTACTAAAAAAGAGTTTAAACCCAATTAGTATCATTGCAAATACGGTAAGATTAACTAATGTTCCTTTTTCACCTTCAATTTTATTTCTGCTGAATAACTTCATACTTCTTTTCCTTTTTTAAAATAATTAAACAATAACAAAATTAAAAACAAAATCAAATTATTAAAATATTTTTAAAATGCTATACTATAAGAAAAAGCCCTGCATTATGAAAAATAATATAAATAATTTAACTTTGAAAGAGTATCTTAATATTGTTAATGATGAGCACAAAATGCTTCCATCTTCAGCCTTTGGAAATAATGTTGAAGAATATAGCTTTGAAAATCCTTTTGATAAAATCATAAAAAAATTTAATCGTTATGGAATAGATTTTTCGTTAAGAGAGCAGAAAACGGATCGATGGGAAAACGCGCATAATTATCCGAAAAGAGATGATGACGACGAAATTTTAAGAGATAAAAAAAACAATATTATTTATCATGACAAACAAAGTATAAAATCATTGATTTCTGAAGATAAGCGTTATGTGTATGAGCATGCCGTTTATGACGAAACTCATGGGAAGATGGCTGCAAGAACACAAGATGAATGGGGGTGCTTATTAATAAGAACAGCATCAACTTATGAAGGATTGGGTCTGGGTGAGGAGTTGTTATATGAACACAGAAAAGTCAGGCCATTCCGAAATACGGGAGGATATTCGCCACAAGGATTGAACTGTGAGCAGAAAGCCTTCAGAAGATTGGTTCTGGATAATGTTGAAAATGGTGTTTATGATGATTTAGAACCTGAAAGACGTGAAGAAATTATTAGTTCAGTTTCAAATATAACAACCTTCAAAGAACGTTATGAAAAAGAAGAAAATAAAGAAAAATATGATTTTTCACAAAACAGTGACTTATTGTATCATGTCGAAGAAAGATTTGTGCTCATTTATAATCGAAAACTTTATGAGATGTTAGCTGATGAAAATGTCGATGTTTATTCTGACAGGAGCCAAATGTTATTAAAAGATGGTGTCGCGGCCTACATTGATTTATTAGGAAATCCTGAATCGGATCGGATTTTTAAAAGTTATTTTAAAGATGAAAAGCGTTTAGAAGAAGCCTTGAAATTACTGTCAGATGTCAATGAAACGACTCTGTTTGAAATTTATAAACGAGATCAGAATATGTTCTCAAAATTGCCTAGAGTTTCAATATCTGAGAAAAGGGATTTTTGTGAATTAACATTGTCTCATAACCTTTCAAACGATTACCAAATCAAAAATGCAGTTTCTAAAAAGATAAAAAAAATGATTGACCCTTATGAAGAAAAATGGTCAATTATTCACGAAATAGCTGATGGTCTTGGTGATGGAAACATGAGTAAAAATGATGAAATTCATGAGAATAATTTGAAAGGTAATAAAAAGATTAAGTCAAAAATAAAACCTTGAATAAGCATCTTAAAAACGTTATAATAATTCTTTAAATATTTATTAGGTTTTTTAATTATGCGTTGGTTAAAACAAGCAATCAAAGAAAACAGAAAAATTGATTTAGAGGAGGCTATTAAACATGTCGGTTCTCGCTATCCTCTATTGCTTGAATTTAAGAATACTCCACAAGATAAAGAATGGCATGCTGAGGGTAATGTTCATATCCATGTTAATATGGTCATTGATGAAACGTATAAAATAATAGAAGCCAACAAATTCACAGAGCAAGATCAGTTCATTTTATTAATGGCTGCAATTTTCCACGACATTGCTAAACCACTGGTAACAAAAGAAAAGGAAATAAAAGGGAAAATTCGAGTCGTCGCACCACAGCACGAAGAAAAAGGAATGTCGTATCTTTTTTATAAATTTCTTGAAGAGGATATGACAAAATCAGAGAGAGAACAAATATTAGATTTGGTTGGTTATCACCAAAAACCTAAATTTCTTGTTATAAAAAATCAAAGTGAATGGCAATACCGTTTATTAACAGAAAAGACGCCGGGGTATCTTTTTTATTATCACGAAGTGGCAGACATGAAAGGTCGAACTTGCTCTGACTTGCAGCCATCTTTGGATATGCTTGAAGAATTTAGAATGTTTTGTGAGGAATATGATTGTTTTCATGAAACAGGGAGCATTAAAAATGCTGTTAAAAATCATTTTTTAGAAAATTTTAAATTCGAAGACAAAAGCTCTCTATCTTATTTAGTCAACAAGACCTATTCAGATTTGATAAATAATGAGTATGACGCACCTTCTGTTGGATATTCAAAACATTTTACCAATAAAGATAAGCATTCAAAACTGTTTATTTTATGTGGACTGTCTGCCTCTGGAAAATCAACTGCTGTTAAAGAAATCAAAAGATTGAATGATGTAGACGTTGTTATTTCATTAGATGAATTAAGGAAAGAGCATAAAATAAATAACACGAATCGAAAGAAGATCGATGGACGTGTTCTACAAGAGGCTAAATTGCTATTGAAACAAGCTTTAGCCAATCATGAAAATGTTATTTGGGATTCAACCAATTTAAGAAAAGATTTCAGAAAAATTATTGCTGATTTAGGGCGTCAGTATAATGCTGAGACTCACCTAGCATTTATTGTAGATTCAGTGAGTAATTGCATTAAAAAAGATAAAAAAAGAAGTGATAGCGTTGGTGATTTAATCATAAAAAAACAGGAAAAAGAATTTCAGTTTCCAGAATTATCAGAGACTGATTGCCATTTAATGTTTGAAAATTTTTAAGGCTTATTTCGTCTTCTTTGTTTATTAGATGTCAAGAAATTCTTGACAACTGAATTGCGTTTTTCATAATCATCATATGGAATGAATTCTTGTTCGAATTTTTCAATAAATGCTTCGATTTTTTCTTTACCGATTATACAAGATAAAATCTTGACACTTTCTGGTTTCATGACTATAGAGGATGGTTCCTCTCCTCCTTCGAAATGTACAATATCAATCTCATTGTTAATATATTCTTTTCGAAGCTCAATAAAATGTTCATGAACGTGAGTGTCTTCGTCATCACATCCATAAAAATCTTCTGAACTAAAAATAAAATCTTCTTTTTCAAAAGGGATTTCCAGTATGTATATTCTAGGCTCTTTCTTTTCCAAGACACTTTGAAGATCTGCGTATTGAAAAGATATACTGGGTACCTCCGTTACGTGGAGTCCAAGTGCTGAATTTGGGTCACCCCCTTTTCCTATCATTTCTTCTGTAAAAGAGGTGATTTCGGCAATGCTGCCATGAAACATAATGTATCTATTTTTCATATTATCCTTTTTTATTTTATATAAAACTATTATAGCATTATATTTCTTTTATGTCTTTTATGCTCTTTATTCTTTTGATTGAGATTTTTGTTTCTTTATTTGCTTTCAGCATCAATAAAAGTGTTAGAAAAAATAAATAAACAATAAAAAAGAGACCAAATTGGTCTCTTTTTTGTTTTAAAATTTTGGTCTCTTTTTGCTTTGATTTTTTTCTTTATTTTTAATATTAGTTAATTCAGGATTCATACCATGTATTTTATTATCATCACCAACATAAAGAGAATTTTCATCAAATTTGTCAGATAATTGAGTCAGTTCCTCGCCTTTTTGCCAATCACCGTCCCAAAAGCCAGCGCCATGATTATTTTGGGTTAGCCAGAAGTCATGACCAGCCAAATCCCATTTATCCTTTGCGTCACCGGGAATATTAGGGTTATCGTTTAAAATTTCATTGTAGCCGCCAACTTCAAAAAATAACCTGCAAGTATCTTTCATATGTTGAACAGTTTCAGGATCGATGTCATTAATAGTATGTTCATCAGTTATAGGCATTTCTTCCTCGGAATCATCAGTAACAGATGACCATAACGCTGTGTTCATATAGGACCTAGTGAACGTCTCTAAATCTTTTTCATAATTTTGCATACTAAATTCTGTCATTTTTGCTCCTTTTTTCTTTTATTGTACCATATATCTATTTATTTAATAAATTATTTAAAAATGCTTTTTTATTTTCAGATTCTTTTTTGTGTTTAAGTTGTTCATGATAAGCATCCATATGCATTAAGAAATAATAGGCGTCTTTTTTGTATTTTTTAATACTTTTTTCTGTTGAAATGTTTTCAAGAAATTGAGATAAGCGAATTTTTTTTGTTTCGCTACTAGTTGTGGTGTATGTATTTTTAATAGCTTCGTGACAAAATTTAATATCATTAATAAATAAATCAACACTAATATCTTTTGTAATGTAATTAGAATATAAAAATTGCATGAATCTGTATGAAATAAACGTAGAAAATAAGAAGATGATTAATGAAGTTTCATGAATATCTGGAGTGTTTTGAAATGTTTTATGAAAAACAAAATGCTCAATTCCTGAAATCAGAAGTAATGCGCCAAATGAAAACCCCGTTGAACAATTTTAGCGCTGAATTCCCCTTCCAAACGAAGTTTGGTGGGGGTTAAGCGCGTTCCTATTGACTTCTTTTTAAAATAGGCTATGATTTTCGAATGACTATGCGTAAGATAAATTATCGACTTTACCCAAACGCCAAGAAAGAAGAGGCGTTATTTGCTATCTTACGCTTGCAAAAAGATTTATACAATGCCGCTTTGCAAGAGCGCATTGACTGTTATAAAAAAACGGGTAAAGGTTTATCTTATAACGACCAAC
>JYMV01028148.1_pt1 | contig 15212 bp, 13 predicted proteins | sample 338911 | NCBI WGS metagenome assembly JYMV01 (sample SAMN03354496, study PRJNA234377) | hydrothermal vent metagenome | biome: Deep sea; feature: Hydrothermal plumes at the Eastern Lau Spreading Center, Western Pacific Ocean; material: Seawater | place: Tonga | collected 2009 | depth 2000 m m
GAATTATTTGTAAATCATGGCAAAAAACTCTGGAAAAATAATCCAAGTAATCGGCCCAGTAATTGATGTGGCTTTTCAGTCAGACTCTGATGTTAAATCTGAATTGCCAAACATTTTGGATGCTTTAGAAGTGCAAAAAGAAGATGGCACTTCTATTGTTTTAGAATGTCAACAACATATTGGAGAGGATACTGTTAGAACCATTGCAATGGATTCAACCGATGGCTTAAAAAGAGGATTGGAAGTAATAGGAACAGGAGCTCCAATTAAGATGCCTGTTGGTGACGATGTTAAAGGAAGATTGTTTAATGTAATTGGAGATACTATAGACGGAATTGGACCATTGGATAAAAAAGATGGTTATCCGATTCATAGAGAGCCACCGGCTTATGAGGACCTGTCCACTCAAGCAGATGTTCTTTTTACAGGGATTAAAGTCATTGACCTTATTGAACCTTATGCAAAAGGCGGAAAGATCGGTTTGTTCGGTGGAGCAGGTGTAGGAAAAACTGTCCTGATTATGGAATTGATAAATAACATCGCAAAAGGATATGAAGGCTTGTCGGTTTTTGCTGGTGTTGGAGAAAGAACAAGAGAGGGGAATGACCTCTTAAGAGAGATGATTGAATCTGGAGTAATCAAATATGGTGAGGCCTTTCAGAAATCTATGGAGGAAGGTGAATGGGATATCAAGGCTATCGATAATAAGGCCCTAAAAGACTCGCAGGCCACTTTAGTTTTTGGCCAGATGAATGAGCCACCTGGTGCGCGGGCGAGAGTTGCATTGTCAGGTTTGACCATAGCTGAATATTTTCGTGATGGTGATGAGGAAACGGGAGGAAGAGATATTTTGTTTTTTATGGATAATATTTTCAGGTTTACTCAAGCTGGCTCAGAAGTGTCAGCACTACTTGGAAGAATGCCTTCAGCTGTTGGGTATCAGCCAACGTTGGCAACTGAGATGGGTGGCATGCAAGAAAGAATCACATCCACAAAACGGGGTTCAATCACCTCTGTTCAAGCAGTATATGTGCCTGCAGATGACCTTACTGACCCCGCTCCTGCAACAACATTTGCCCATCTTGATGCAACAACTGTACTATCAAGAAAAATTGCCGAACTTGGCATTTATCCTGCGGTAGATCCATTAGACTCTACTTCAAGAATAATGTCTCCTGATGTAGTTGGTGAGGAGCATTATAGGACAGCTCAGGCTGTAAAAGAAATATTACAGCGCTATAAAGAGCTGCAAGACATTATTGCGATCTTGGGTATGGATGAATTGTCTGAGGAAGATAAGCTTGCAGTTCACAGAGCTAGAAGGGTGCAGAGATTTCTATCTCAACCATTTTTTGTTGCTGAAGCATTTACAGGGTTAAAGGGTGTATTGGTGCCGATAGAGGAGACCATTAAAGGGTTTAATATGATTCTTAATGGAGAAGTTGATGAATATCCAGAAGCGGCCTTTAATCTTGTAGGAACGATTGAAGAAGCAATAGAAAAAGGCAAGAAGATGATGGAGGAAGTAGAAACCAATTAGACGGATTTACAAGAAAAAAACATTATGAAAATTGAAATAGTTACTCCAGAGAAGGATTTGTATTCTGGAGATATAGAGTCAGCTGTTTTTCCTGGCATGTTGGGTTCCTTTGGAGTATTAAAGAATCATGCTCCATTGATTTCAACGTTGCAGGAAGGTTTAATTGAATTGGTTGAGAGTGATAATAAAAAGAAATCTTTTGAGATTAAAGGTGGGGTTGTTGAAGTGCTGAACAATAAAATTATTGTATTGGCGGAGTAGGAATTACATCAAGGATATAAAATGGTTTAAGTGAAGGAGAACGGTTTTGTTCTCCTTTTTTATTTATCCTATATTTATCGTCCATTTTTGTCTAATTAAAGAAATATGCTATGAGAATAAATATTAGGGCATGAGAATTCCTAAGTCTCTAAATCTACTTTTGTATATTATTGGTATAATTGCCTTTCAGGAGATTGTCCTCAGGATATGCTTTCCTATTCCTGAAATTGAAAATTTTAACCGGATCAATTACCAGCCGGGAATTAATCCTTCCAAAAGCGATTACTTGAGAAATATAAAAATGCTTTGGAAATCGTCATTAGACACATCCGCTGATTTTGTGCACGATCTTAATTATTATGGATTCAGAGACTATAATTGGAAAATAGAAAAATCCAAAAACAAGCAGCGGATACTTTTTATTGGTGATAGTTTTGTTGAAGGCATGACCTCTGATGCCGAAAATGTTATTTCCAATGGTTTTAAGAATAAGGCAGAGGCCATGGATTTGGAGGTGGAAGCGATGAACTTTGGAATAATGGGAATTGGGCTGAATGAGTTTATGCACTTGATTGTCGATGTAACTCCTGTTTTTATGCCAGATTATGTTTTCTTAGTACTTTGCTATAACGACATGCCTTTTAACAATCCCTATTTTCCAAAAACAAGATTGAATCCAAAGTATTCCAATTTAATGCGACCAAGAATTTTGGAGCTCATAGATATGCTGATAAGAAAGGAACCTTTACCCATACGCTGGAGCTTTAATACCAAGCGATTTTATCCTGCGGTTCCAAGTAAAAACAACCCATGGACATTCTTTGCAGATTCACTGATAAAACAAGTGAGACCAGATGTAGCCCGTGCTATGCGAAAAGGAGAGTTCAACTTTTTTCGCACCAATTGGGTTTTGCAGGAAGAGAGGTTTCTTCGTACCCAAACTAATGTAGAAAGTAAGCTATCTATGCTTAACGAATATGTTAAAGGTCTTAACTCAAGGCTGATTGTATTTTATCTTCCCTCACGTCATCAATTGTCTAATTATTACTATCAATTTGAAAGACATCAGTGTTTATCTTGTCCTATAAATCTTGATCTCACCCACGAAAGGTATCACTTGCATAGAAAGATATTACAATCCAATTGTTCCAATTTGTCAATTCCTTTTTATGACCTCACAACCGAATTGCAAATTGAAGAAGACAAGGGAAGGCACCTTTATTGGAATTATGATGATCATATGAGAGGATCTACATATGTAATGATAGGGGAAAAGATATTTGATTGGTGGAATAATTCCTTGTAAAATTACCTTGTAATTTAAATTAAATGGCAAAGGATAAATTTAATGATAAAAGCAAAGATAAGAAGGGGGATCTAACTTCGGAGAGCAAACTTACACTCCGGTTAATCTATATTTTTATTTTCGCTTTTTCCTTTCTCCTTTATAGCAATACTATAAGCCATGGTTATGTGTTGGATGATGATGTTAATACTCGCGCTAATAAATATGTTCAAGAGGGGCTTAAAGGTATTCCCAAAATAATTTCGAAGAGCTATTACCATGGGTTCAATGGTGAAAATGAAGGAGCATATCGCCCTGTAGTGCTTGTAATTATGGCCATCGAAAAACACTTTTGGGGTAATGATCCCAAAGTTGGACATTTGTTTAACTTGTTTTATTATGGGCTTGCATGCATTCTTGTGTTTGTCTTAATGCATCATATCTTCCGGAATAAAGGGCATATTATACCCCTTATTATTAGTCTTTTGTTTATTGCTCACCCCATACATACTGAGGTTGTAGCAAATATTAAAAGTCGTGACGAAATCCTATGTTTTTTGTTTATCATCTTAACACTTATTTTCCTAGTAAAATACAATTACAGCAAACGTTTACCACAACTCATTTTAAGTCTCCTGTTTTATTTTTTATCTCTTTTAACCAAGGAATATGGCTTTACCCTAATTGGAGTAATTCCAGTATTGGTCTATATAATTTCTAATAAAGACATAAAAAATACCGCTATTGCTACAGCACCATATTTTGCTGTTGCCGGAGTATATTTCCTGTTGCGATCTTCGTTACTCGACAATATTGCTTTTCAAGAGGAAATGGATCTCATCAACAATTCTTTGGTGGGGGCTACTACCTATTCCGATAGGTTGGCAACTGCTGTAACAATCATGGGGAAATATGTGATGTTACTTATTTATCCACATCCCCTTTCTTTTGATTATTCGTATAACCAAATACCCATTGTGAGCTGGATTGATATTAGACCAATTTTTTCATTATTGGTTTACGTGGCGATGGGAGTAATTGCAATAAAAGCATTGCTAAAAAAGGAGATTGTCGCCTTCGGTATTGTGTTCTTTGTATTTACGATCTCTATAGTTTCTAACATATTTGTAGAGATTGGTGCAACATTTGCCGAGCGATTTTTGTTTATTCCTTCATTTGGTTTTTGTATAGTATTAGTTCTCGCGTTAAAAAGGATGTTAAAATTCAATCCAGGTGCCAATAAAAACAAGTTAACATTTTATGGGATTATTGCACTATTATTGATAAGTTATTCTTTCAAAACCTATGATAGAAATAAAGATTGGAAGAGTAACCTAACTCTATTTACGGCAGACGTAGAAGCATGTCCGAATAGTGCACGAACACACTACTCGCTTGCGTCTACGCTAAACAATAATTCTGGAGTTGAATCAAATCCCAAAAAACGAGCAAGAATGCTACAAAGAGCCGTAGTAGGTTTTAAAAAAAGTCTTGAAATTTATCCGGAGTTCTCATCGGCATGGTACAATATGGGAGTTGCCCTATATTCACTGGGGAAACCGGAAGAAGCAAAAACTGCCTATGAGAATGCCATTATGATCAATCCTGCTGATAAACAGGCATTAAATAACCTTGGAGTAATATGGTTTAATAAAAAAAAGTATTACAAAGCTCTTGAATATTTCCTGCAGGCAGTTGATGTAAATCCGACATTTGTTGATTCATATGCAAATATAGGAGCAGTTTATCATAATTTAGGAGACATGGACAACGCAATTGCATACTATAATAAAGCGCTAGAATTAAATCCAAATAACAGAAGCGCTAAGGAAAACCTTGCTAAAGCATATCGGAGTGTTGGAGCCATTGAACAGGCCAATTAATTTTAGAACATTCAAAATGATGAAGATTGATGAGAGTTTAATGGAGTTATGCCAGTGTCCGATGTGCTTAAAGGATGATTTTAAAAAGGTGTTCCAGATTAAGGGATTTTCAATTGTGAAATGCAATAATTGCACAATGGTATACGTAAATCCTAGACTGAAAGACAAAGCCATTTACAAGATTTATGAAAAAGATTATTTTATAAAGCCGGGCTACACGTTTGACGATTTCGGATATGGTAATTATGACATTACAGCACATTTGCGTGATAAAACATTTAATAGGTGGATGGATGTCATAGAACCCTACTTGAAAACTTTATCAGGAGTTGCATTGGACGTAGGGTGTGCTACCGGAAGATTACTGGATGTATTGGTGCAAAGAAAGTGGAATGTGAAAGCCATTGAACTTGATAAAGGGATGTGCGAGAATTTAAGGGATAGAGGTTTTGAGGTAAATAATCAACCTTTGGAACAATATACCACGGATAAGAAACTACAACTTATTACCATTTTTGATGTAATAGAACATCTGCCACATCCTAATAATGACTTTAAGAATTTGTTCAAAATCCTGGATGATAATGGATCAATCATCATTGTTACTCCCAATATTGAGAGTTTACAGAGAAAGATTTTTGGAAAATACTGGTTTCAGTTTAAGCCTAGAGAACACATATCATATTTTTCACCTAAAACAATTAGACGGATTGCAGAAGAAAACGGCTTGAAAGTAGTTAAAACATTTTCATGTGGTCAATATGCTGACCTTGGCTTTATCAACCATCGCCTCCATAGATATGAATTCATTATCTTTGCTTCCTTGTTGGAGAAATTTATGAAGTTATCAGGCCTTAAGAATATGGCCTGGTATGTAAATACAGGCAGCACATTGGCTATCCTGCAAAAATCGTAATAAGGAAATTTTGCAACCCAAGACCATCAAAACCATTGACCAGATCTTTGGTCAACCCATTTGTATTGCCCTTACAATTATTCGACTTTTAACCGGTTGGTTTATAAAGCGTAAACCGGTTCAGAACAGGAAAATAGTCTTTATCAAACTTATTGAACAAGGAGCAACGGTATTGGCCTATAGCTCTATAAAAAGGGCTGTAGAATTGGTAGGCAGAGAGCATGTTTACTTCTGTGTATTTAAAGAGAACAGGCCAATCCTGGATATCATAGGATTAATCCCAAAAGAAAATGTGTTTGAGATTAGACAAGGGAATATCTTCTTGTTTATTTATGATGTCATCACCTTTTTGTTAAAGTCCAGAATGAAAGGAATAGACAGTACTATTGATATGGAATTCTTTTCCCGGGCCTCGGCGATCCTTGCCTATCTGTCAGGGGCTAGGAACAGGGTAGGCTTGCATCGCTTCAATAGTGAACAACCCTATCGTGGTGACCTGCTAACACATAGAGTGCAATATAATCCGTATCTACATACTGCCAAAGCTTATATGCTTCTTATAAAAGCATTAGAGGCCGATATGCAACAAAAACCCATGCTTAAGGTCCCTGTAGTGGATCTAATTGTGGAAGCACCTGTGTTTAGTCCATCTGAAGAGGAATTAAATAAAGTGCAAAGGCTCCTTAATGAAAAGTTTGGAAATAATAAGCCTGCATCTTTGGTACTGCTAAATCCAAATGCTAGTGATATGTTACCCCTAAGAAAGTGGGATAGCAAAAATTTTGTTGAGCTAGGAAGAAAAATCCTGGAAACATATCCTAAGTCAGGCCTGGTGCTTACAGGAGCACCCTCTGAGCAGTTGGCATGTAATCAATTGAAAATGGATTTCAATGACAATAGAGTAATAGCAGTTGCTGGGGAAACTACCCTCAGGGAACTGCTGGTGCTTTATACCCTTTCAAGCCTACTAATTACTAATGACAGTGGTCCTGGGCACTTTGCATCCATGACAACAATGCCTGCCATTGTTTTGTTTGGGCCAGAGACCCCAGAATTGTTCGGGCCTTTATTAGACAGGGTAGAGGTAATATGGAAAGGGCTGGCATGCAGCCCCTGTGTAAATCCTTTTAATCATCGGTTTTCACCATGTACCAATAACCTGTGTATGCAGGCTATTTCTGTAGAGGAGGTTTTTGAAAAGGTGAAAAAACGATCCGTAATCGCATCATAGAGCAAGCTGTTTAGGTCTCTTAAATACCTTTTAATAGGCCTCAAAAATCTAAATCCTAAAAAGAGGGCACCTCAGTCCAAAGGCCTTTTTGGAAATTAATTCTCGATAGTTTTAAGGATGGAAAGAGCAGCACTAACAGGGATTTGCATTCCAGTACAAAAAGCTACGATATAAGCACCTTCAAACCCTTTTCGTTTAAATTCAGAGAGCAAGACATCTCTTGCGTAATCATAATCGTTTGTGCTGCCTGCAAGATACTTATAATTCAGGCCCTCTATATATTCTTCAACATTTTCAATGCCTGCAAAATTGACTGGGGCCAAATAGATAGGTTCTTTTGATCCTAAGATTTGAATTCTAAACAATATATCATTTGCATTTAATTTGCTGTTGTCAAAATCTGGAAATTTTTCAATTTCTTCTTGCTCGGTTTTAGGTATGGTAATTAATATATTTACTCCTCGTAGATTGTTTAAACTTGCACATACGTTGGAGGGTGGACAATAAGTCACAGTAATTTTATTTGGAGAAACTCCGAGGATAATTAATTCTTCTTTAAGCGATTCTCCTTTTGATTTGTTTTCCATCAGATTGTTTCTGTCATCGAGAGATAATTTACAACCATAGGATAGGTTTAAATACCAATTTTTATTTTCAATTAAAAGTTTTGCTAATGGTTTTGGCTTAATTTTCTTAGCTAAACTTTTCTTTTGCTTATCTGAAAACATTGTATGAACTTGACTTTCATTTTTGTTTTCAGATTTTTTTGAAATTCTATCGATATTTTTATCGTATACAAAATAGGATTTAGTCGTTCTCCTTGCCCGAACCACTTCCTCATTCCCATCCTGATTCATGAAAACAAGCAACAATTCATCATAAGGCAAATAATTATCACTCTTATTTAAAAACAGATAATTAGAATCTGCCGATAGGTTTTTAAATACATAGTATCCCTGTTCATTCAAGCTCCCTTTACTCAAAATGGCACCCTCTCTATTTACCTGACATAATACACCATCTAAAGTTTCAGAATAAATCTTCAATTCCAATTTTGTTCCATGGTTTATCATGCTTTTTTTACAGAGACCCTGTTGGATGCATAGAAATGTAATAACAGAGAATAGAAAAACAGAAATTATATTTTTTGCTATATAATTCATTTAATATAACTTAAATATGCACCTGGCTTTTTACCATCAAAATTGATTAAACCAAATCCATGCGATAAAGATACAAATTTCAAGATTATTCCTTGTGTTGCGAGTCTATTATAATCGTTACTGGTCCGTCATTGGTTAGTTTTACCTTCATCATGGCTCCGAACCTTCCAGATTGGATTTGTTTTCCTAAATCTGATTGCAATTGTGAAATAAAGCCATTGTAAAGAGGTTTAGCTATTTCTGGTTTAGCTGCCTTAATGAAAGATGGCCTGTTTCCCTTTTTTGTGCTTGCATGAAGTGTAAATTGACTTATTACAAGAATCTCCCCATTTATATCTTGAACGGATAAGTTCATTAGCCCTTGCTCATCATCAAATATTCGCATTTTAACAATCTTATTACTTAGCCATATGATATCCTCATGGGTATCCAAGTCTTCGATTCCTAGGAAGACAATCAATCCATCTCCAATGCTCCCAACAATTTTTCCTTTAACTATAACAGATGCTTCCTTTACCCTTTGAACAACTAGTCTCATAAAATTTATTAATAGCCTTTCTGTCTGTATGGATCATCCTCATTGCTATTAAACATGGCCAGGTAGTTATTATAGCGAAATGTTGCTATTTCTCCATTGTTAACAGCATCTCTTACTGCACAATTTGGTTCGTTTATGTGAAGGCAATTGCTGAATTGACACTGATCCATTATTTTTCGCATTTCTGGAAAACGATGGGCAAGACCCTCTTTCATGTCTATTAGACCAAAGCTTTTTATACCTGGTGTGTCAATAATGAACCCACCAAATTTAAGTTCAAACATTTCAGCGAACGTGGTTGTGTGTTTTCCCATTTTATGATGATCAGAGATTTCGCTGACCTTTAAGTTGAGGTTTGGATCAATAGCATTGATAAGCGTAGATTTGCCAACTCCTGAAATTCCAGAGACCAAACTAGTTCTGCCTTTTAACATTCCCTCAAAAATATCAAGATTATAGCGAGTTTCTGCGGAGATTGCATATACATCATATCCAGCATTACTATATGTGTTACTTAGCTTGTTTTGTTCTGCAATTGTCTTCTTGTCGTATATATCTATTTTATTTATAAGGATGATAGTTGGCACGTGAAAAGACTCTGCACTAACCAGGAACCTATCAATAAACATTGTGGAGGTGACCGGATTTTTCAATGTAGCGATTAATATGGCTTGATCTATATTGGAAGCAATTATATGGATACGCTTAGAAAGGTTTGTTGCTTTTCTGATAATGTAATTATCTCGTTTCTCAATATCAGTAATTAAGCCATTCCTATCTTGTTCAAGCTCAATCCGCACTTTGTCTCCAACCGCAACAGGATTGGTTGATTCTATGTTTTTTGTTCGAAATTTTCCTTTAATCCTGCAATTGATACGCAGCCCATTTTCAGTCAAGACCTCATACCAGCTTCCTGTAGATTTGACAACAATACCTTTCATTTTATGGCTGGGAATAGGGGTTAATGATTTATGGTTCATTCCAAATGTATATATTTTTACATTTGTATCATCTAAAATTTAAAGGTGATTGATTATGTCGATTCTTGTACAGGAGGTTTCTAAGCTTTATGGACGTCAGAAAGTGCTGGATAATATTTCCTTTGAGATTGCTAAAGGTGAAGTGGTTGGTTTTCTGGGGCCTAATGGCGCAGGAAAGACAACTATGATGAAGATCCTTACCTGTTATATTCCACAAACTTCAGGTTCTGCTCTCGTTTGTGATAAAGATGTGGTTGATCTCTCTGTTGAAGTCAGAAGAAAAGTAGGTTACCTTCCTGAGAATAATCCCTTGTATGTTGATATGTATATTAAGGAATATCTGGGGTTTATTGCCAATATTCATAAAGTCTCAAAGCCAAAGGAAAGAGTGCTTGAAATGGTTGAGATGACAGGTTTACTGCCAGAACAAAATAAAAAAATTGGTGCTTTGTCAAAAGGTTATAGGCAGCGCGTGGGCCTTGCTCAAGCACTGATCCATGATCCGGAGGTATTAATCTTGGATGAACCCACATCTGGTCTTGACCCCATGCAGTTGGAAGAGGTTAGAAATCTTATCAAAAGTATTGGGAAGGAGAAAACCGTAATGTTTTCAACTCACATAATGCAAGAGGTTGAAGCTATTTGTGATAGAGCAATTATCATAAATAAAGGTGTAATCGTTGCAGATGGAAAGATCGATGAGATGCAACGTTCGTTAAAGAAATCCCAGGGGCTAACAGTTGAGTTTGACAGAGAGGTTGAGGTAGAGGATTTATTGTCTATTGATGGGGTTTTAAACGCATTTAGTAAGGGCGATAATACTTGGAAGATAGAAACAAATATTAATGAAGATTTTAGACCTCAGATCTTTAAATGGGCTGTGGAAAATGAGATTACTGTCCTTACTATGAGTAAAGAAGAAAAAAGTCTCGAAGACATTTTTAAAGAACTTACTGGTAATTAGGCTTTTAAAGTTGTTTGTGATTTCTTAACTTTGCAACCCTAATAAAAAACTAAATTAAGAAGATGGCATATTATTTTACATCAGAATCAGTATCAGAAGGACATCCTGATAAAGTATCTGATCAAATTTCAGATGCATTGCTAGATGCATTTTTAAAGCGTGACCCAAATTCAAAGGTTGCCTGTGAAACTTTGGTAACCACCGGTCTTGCGGTTTTATCCGGAGAAGTAAAAACATCTGGTTATGTCGATGCACAGCAAATTGCTAGAGAGGTAATTAGAAAAATTGGCTATAATAAGTCAGATTATATGTTTGATGCAGACTCATGTGGTGTGATTTCGGCAATCCATGAACAATCATCTGAAATTCGTCAAGGAGTTGAAGTAGGTAAGGGATTGCATCAAGAACAGGGGGCAGGAGACCAGGGAATGATGTTTGGGTATGCGACCAATGAAACAGATAATTATATGCCCTTAGCGCTGGCTCTTTCTCATTTGCTCCTGACAGAGCTGGCAGAAATCAGAAGAGAGCAAAATGAAGTAAGATACCTTCGTCCTGATTCAAAATCTCAGGTTACCATTGAGTATGATGATAACGATATTCCAATCAGGATTGATACCATTGTAGTGTCTACTCAGCATGATGATTTTGATGAGGAAGCTAAGATGCTTGAAAAGATTAAAGGTGATATAATCAACATCCTTATTCCCAGAGTTAAAGCAAAACTTCCAGATAGAACTCAAAGGTTGTTTAATGATGATATTATATATCATGTTAATCCAACTGGCAAATTTGTAATTGGAGGTCCCCATGGTGATACTGGATTGACTGGAAGAAAGATCATTGTTGATACTTATGGTGGAAAGGGGGCCCATGGTGGTGGCGCATTTTCTGGCAAGGATTCTTCAAAAGTAGACAGGTCTGCAGCATATGCAACCAGGCATATAGCCAAAAACCTGGTTGCTGCTGGAATCTCTGATGAAGTATTGGTACAGGTTGCTTATGCAATTGGTGTAGCTGACCCTGTTGGATTGTATGTAAATACCTATGGCAAATCCAAGGTGGATATAAATGATGGTGAGATTGCAGAAAAAGTAAGGGAGATATTTGACATGAAACCTGCTGCAATTATCGAGCGTTTTGGGTTAAAAAATCCGATCTTCCAGGAGACTGCAGCATATGGGCATATGGGCCGAAAGCCGGAAACTAAGGAAGTTGAGGTTTACTATAACGGAAAAAATGAAATGAAAAGTGTTCAGCTTTTTGGATGGGAAGAGCTCAATTATGTTGATAAAGTAAGAGAAGCTTTTTCTTTAGTGGGAGCTGTTGATAATCAAGAAGTAGAAGCATAATTTGATTTAAGCTTAAAATTTACAAAGGACCTTTGCGATTGCATAGGTCCTTTTGCATATTCATTAATGATGGAGATTTCAGAGATAATTAATCACTTAGGTGAGGACAGGGAAACATATTTTAATTCTATATCTCCGCCGATCTTCCAGGCAAGCAATTTCTGTTTTCCAAATGTTGCAAAACTTAGGGAATCGTTAAAGAAGGAGTTTGAGATCCCATTTTATACCCGTGGTGTTAATCCAACTGTAGAAATTCTAAGGAAAAAATTAGCAGCATTAGAAGGTGCCGAAAATTCTTTGATATTTGGAAGTGGTAGTGCTGCTATGGCGGCAGCTATTATGTCGTCGGTAAACCAAGGGGATCATGTGGTGTGTGTGCAAAAACCCTATAGTTGGACTAACAAGCTACTAAATGAATATCTGGTGCGGTATGGGATTGAAACTGAAATGGTTGATGGAACGGACATTGCTAATTTTCAAAAAGCAATCAAGCCTAATACCAGCCTTTTTGTTCTGGAAAGCCCTAATTCTCTAACCTATGAACTTCAAGATCTGATTGAGGTTGCAAAATTGGCAAAGAAACATAAGATCATCACGGTTTGTGACAATAGTTATTCTACACCCCTATTTCAGCAGCCGATTAAGATGGGGATTGATATGGTAGTTCATTCAGCAAGTAAATATATTTCCGGACACAGCGATCTTGTAGCTGGTGTTTTATGTGGTTCAAATAAAAAGGTGGCAAGTATATTTAAATCTGAATATATGACCATTGGTGGAATTATTGGTCCACAGGAAGCCTGGCTGATGATTAGAGGTTTGCGTACATTTAAGCTGAGGGTTGAACGAAGTTCACAGAGTGCTATGAAAGTCTTGTCATTTTTGGAAAATCATGATAAAATTGAAAAAGTCTTTTATCCCTTTTCGAGCAGCTTTCCCCAATTGGAGCTAGCAAAGAAACAAATGAAAGGATGTGGTGGCATGTTCTCTGTTCTTATAAAGACAAGTAGTATGGAAGGGGTAGAGAAGTTCTGCGATAGCCTGAAACTATTTTTGATGGCATGTTCATGGGGTGGCCACGAATCGTTGCTTTTTCCTACCTGTGCCTTGTTGGAATCTCAGAATTATAAAAATAGTGAATTGCCATGGAATATGGTGAGGATATATATCGGACTGGAAGAGCCGGAACTTTTGATAGAGGATTTGGCCCAAGCTTTAAATGCTATTTCTTCCTGAAGAAAATCCTAATGGGCACTCCCTCAAAGTTAAACTCTTCCCTTAGCCGATTTTCTACGTAGCGGCGGTATGGTTCTTTTACATATTGAGGCAGATTGCAGAAAAAAGCAAAGGAAGGTGAGTGTGTAGGTAGCTGGGTTGCATATTTGATCTTAATATACTTTCCTTTAATTGCTGGTGGTGGATTTGTTGCAATGGCCCTTTCTAAAAACTTGTTGATTTTTGACGTTGCAATTTTTCGTATTCTGTTATTGTATACCTCTACTGCCTTTTCCAATCCTTTTAAAAGCCGCTGTTTTGTAAGTGCTGAAGTAAAGACTATGGGGACATCTGAAAATGGTGCCGTTTTAGCCAATACTTTTTTCATGTATTCTTTAGTAGAATTGGTTTCTTTTTTCATCAGATCCCATTTGTTTACTAATACAATAACCCCTTTATTGTTTCGCTCAGCAAGATGAAAAATATTCATGTCCTGAGCATTCATCCCATCAGCCGCCTCAATTATTAAAATACAAACATCACAGTTCTCAATAGCTCTAATAGAACGCATTACAGAATAAAATTCTAAATCTTCCTGAACCTTCCCTTTTTTTCTAAGGCCTGCTGTATCTACTAAGATAAAATCATGGCCGAAAGCAGTGAATCTTGTATCCAAGGAATCTCTTGTTGTCCCTGCAATATCTGTAACAATATTCCTGTCTTCTCCTATAAGGGCATTGACAAAGGATGATTTTCCCACATTGGGCTTGCCTACTACTGCAAACCTGGGCAAGTCCCCATGAGCAGGAGCTTTTCCGTCCTTTAGAGAGAGTACAAGATCATCTAATAGCTCTCCCGTTCCTTTTCCATTAATGGATGAAATACAATAAATTTCCCCCATTCCTAATGAATAGAACTCACTTGCTTGAGGAATTCTGTCATTGGTATCTACTTTATTTGAAACTACAAATACTTTTTTCTTAGAACGGCGCAGGATATCTGCCAGGTCTTTATCCATACCTGTAATCCCGGTAGTAACATCTACCATGAAGAGTATCAGGTCAGACTCTTCCATGGCTATCTCAGCCTGTTTCCGAATCTCCTCTTCAAAAATATCATCTGAACCCATTACGTAGCCTCCGGTGTCAACAATAGATATGATTTTTCCATTCCATTCCACCTTTCCGTAATGCCGGTCTCGCGTAACACCACTGGTACTATCAACAATGGCATGCCGGGTTTTTGTCAGGCGATTGAACAAGGTTGATTTCCCAACATTTGGCCTGCCTACTATGGCAACAATATTGCTCATGTATTAAGAGAAAGACAATTAAAAAAGTTCATTCATTTATGAATTATAGCCAAAATTTTTAAGGGAGCGATCATTTTTCCTCCAATCTTTATCCACCTTGACATATGTTTCAAGGAAAACATGTTTCTGTAAAAAGTTCTCCATGTCTCTACGAGCTGAAGAGCCAACATTTTTTAGGGCTTTTCCCTTATGCCCAATAATTATTCCTTTCTGGGATTCTCTTTCTACGATTATCTCGGCCCTTATCTTTATTATTTTTTCCTCCTCTTTAAAGGATTCAATTAAAATGGCTACAGAATAGGGGATTTCTTTTTTATAATATTTGAAAACTTTTTCTCTTAGGATTTCGGCAACAAAAAAACGTTCGGGCTTGTCTGTTAGCTGGTCTTTAGGAAAGTACGGTGGGCATTCTGGCAAATTTTCGATAATCAGGTCAAAAATGGCTGAAGTATTGAACTTTTCCAGTGCTGAAATGGGAATCACCTTTGCATTTTTCAGCCTTTTACTCCATGACTCCACAAGTATTTCCACTGAATTCTGATCGGCCAGATCAATTTTATTCAACAATAAAA
>JYMV01033957.1_pt1 | contig 15210 bp, 45 predicted proteins | sample 338911 | NCBI WGS metagenome assembly JYMV01 (sample SAMN03354496, study PRJNA234377) | hydrothermal vent metagenome | biome: Deep sea; feature: Hydrothermal plumes at the Eastern Lau Spreading Center, Western Pacific Ocean; material: Seawater | place: Tonga | collected 2009 | depth 2000 m m
GGCTCAACATCGAAAACCGTGTAACGGTCCAGTTCGGCAGGGTCCATCTCACCTACCTGATAGGAAGCCGCGCCCGCATGGACGCCGCCATTCACCGCAGCGAAAATCAGAGTTTCGGGGTGGAGCACATGACCGGCGAGCTTGCGAGAATCGCAAAGCTCAAAGATGCCCTGTCGGACTTCCAGAGTTGCGCGGTCAACTTCATCGAGGAAGAGTACCACGGGAGTATCGCAAGCCATCGCGAGCCAGTCGGGAGGACAAAAGGAGGTGACGCCTTCGTCGATAGTCGGCAGACCCAAAAGGTCGCCTTCGGTCATTTGCGAAGCGCGACGTTCCACGATCGGCAACTTCAGGGTTGCAGCGTACTGGTAGACCACGGAGGACTTGCCAATTCCGTGGCGACCACGAAGAAGAATGGGGTGATTCGCACTCGTTACATGCGGAAGGACGGTCAAAAGTGTCTTAAAGTCGATTGCCATAATATTTTTCAGTCTCCGGTGGGCGTCGTTGCCCTCACTGTTATCCTTATACTACCACAGTAGGTAGCCGCTGTCAAGCGAAATAAACTGTTGTTTTTTACTTTTCTACGGTGCGAGGTGGGTCGATCAATTCATTGACGAGAAGTGTGCCGTCAAGATACATCTGAAGTTGGGTGCGTTGTTCTTTGGTAAGCTCCCGAAAGTCGTTCCTACATTGAGACTGCCCGCCGGCAAAATGATGCTTCACCTTGCTGTCAAGAGCTTTGTTGGAAATCCAATCCTCGCCATTAGACTTGTATCCAGGAGAAACAACTTCCCAATTAATGGGCTGTCGGTGTTCTGTACGATCCTGCTCGCGGTCCCAATGGTCGCGACCGAAGCGGGGAATGATGCCCTTAATACACGGGAGTGCAAGTGGAATACGACTTCGCCAGGACTCCTGTCCCTTTGAATCAATCCGCTGGGTGCCAATAGAGTGAGAACCCAAGAGCCATTCGGGAGAGTTAGTAATAGCAGAATAATGAGTAATATCATCCAAATCGATATTATCAATGAGACAGACCGCCGGAACAAAGTTCTCATAAACGGGGTCCATATACTCATTATCATTGGCGGAGTAATGAACTCGCGCGCGGACCAAAGCACCAATCTTGACGCCGGTATCATCCATCCATTTGCTGATGGCTGCGCGCCAGAGGCGCAGGTCGAGACGATATGTGATCTTGTGGGCACGGGAATCATCGCAGCCTCGGCGCGTGTGCCCCTCGATGCCACAATAAGAGCAAACCTTTGGCTTCTTCTTACTTTCTTCAATTCTAGCGTATTTTATAGCGTGATATGAATCGGGGTTCTCTTCCGCAGCCTTCCTCAGCTTATCACAACCGCGTACGTTGTGTCCCTTTTCGTAACAATGTCCGCAATGAACGGTACCTGAATAACTCATCTTTTTTTCTTTCCCTGTGGGGGGTTAATCTCTAACTTCTGCCTATATCATAGCATCGCAGGCGGCAGCTGTCAACACTTTTCTTACTATCAAAAGAAGGGGGGCAACCGCTTTTCAGGTGTTGCTTCCTAGATGGCCTCTCAACTTAATTTGTGAAGTGCAAAGCACTAATTGTGATTACAGTCCCTTCACCGGAATTCGTGGGCATCATTGAATCCCTTTTATATATTTAATTTCACCCCTATATCAATTATTGCTTCTTTTGCTTTTTTACCTTTTTAAGGTATCTTTCTTCGGTCCAAACTGGTTCAGCCGAGCCTATGGGGAGCACCTGAATTGGCTTCGCTCCCTTTGCATGTGACTTAATAAATGACAATTCATCACAATTCTTGAGGATTACTACCGGCTTGTTGCGAAGGTAGTGGGTTGCCTTTGAGTTAAAAACTGCGGCGCAACCAACGGGAAACTTTGTCTTCTCCTGGAAGTTACGAATAACCCCCTGAGCATACTTATTATTGACAAGTTTGTTGTATTCCTTTTCGAGCGGAGTTCCTCGACGCTCGTCGGTGGTGTGGTCCAGATACTTATAAACGATACTGGCGTAATAGCCCGTCCGCTGGTAGTAGCGCAACGCGAGGGCAAACTTTTGCTCCTTTTCGTCATCCCAGGAACCAGACCAACCGGCGCGGGCGGCGATTGCCTCGTCGCTCCATCGTCCTTCAATAGAATGAAGGTGATGCTCCTGATTCGATGAAAGTGTGCGCCCAAGAACAAGTTGATCTCGGATAGAAGACATAAAGCCAAAATCCCAAGAAGTAAGATCTCCTAGAATTTCCATTCGTCCCAAAGTGTAGTTAATTCGTCGCAGCATCGAAGTCCCTTTCGTCATTGTAGGTATATACTAGCACGATTCGTGCTCGCTGTCAAGCGGAAAAGAGGATCTTGAGGTTTTGGATGTGCTTACAATCGCGCCTAAAGCGATAGCCGGCACACTCACAATTCCAGTCAGTACCATTTTGTACGACTGTGTACTTCTTACCTTTGGAGCCAGTGATGTCCCATTGGTTTTGTTCTTCTGTGTACTCAGAGTCCCAATGCTTTCTGCCCTCGACACCCCAACAGAATAGCTTGTCAGCGTCTTCAAGAGTTGAGCCATCGGGGACTTCAAGCCAAGTTGAGCCTGAGACTGCGAAGGTTTTTCCGCGCGCAACAGACTTCACAATTGTGGGAGGATACAGGACGACATGGCGTCCGTCCTCAGTTTGAATATTCACTGGTACCATACTCGGTAAGCAACTTCTGATAGACTTCTACCTGATATGCATCAATGTTAAAATACTCTTGTTCGATCTCGTCCCAAAAAACTCCGAGTGCTGAAAGGGTGGCGTCAACTTCCGGTGGAAGTTCTCCGTGCTCGCGGCGCTCATTTGTAAGACGGTCCAAGGCGGCGCTTTCTATGTTCATAATCTGTGGATTCATAATCAATTATCTCCTGTGTTATCTCGATTATAGGTATACTATAGCAGTTTCTGGGAGCTTTGTCAAGGACTTCTCGACAAGCGTCACAAATCCACTATCAAGTATCTGCTGAAACTCATGCCGGCAATACTTTACCATTTCTCCGCCAGTCACGTGTGTCCAATACATGCTGATGGACTCTTCTTCTTTGTTATCTACGACAAGACCAAGGTCCCTGGTTTCGCCAGTAGTAGTTAATTGGTATAACGTGCCGATTTTCATCTTATAGCCTCCATGTAGCCGCGAAGATCTTCAGTCGTCGCAATCTTAAGGTTTTCTTTTCCAATAATCCAAATCCATTCAGCTTCCTGCTGTCGCATCTTTAGTTTCACGCCAGTTTGCGGAAGGAAATCAAGCACTTCAAAAGTCTTGTCCAAATAGTCGTACATCCAATCTACACTCGGGTTGACTGTCAACTTTACAATATCACCAATTTTCATCCTACAATCTCCATGTGTCCGTGATAGAAAGCATCATCCAGCCCTGCAATATTGTGATGGCACAGACCGTCCTTTATCCAAATAATGTGAATATAATCCCACTGCTCTCCACGGATCTTTGTTACTACTCCTATGTCCGATACGGGCATCTGGTTAGTCCCGACCCATCGCACAAGGGTTCCGATTTCTAGATCGTTACAATCAGCTACTTGCGGTTCCACTTACAACCTCTAGATTTTTAATGTTCCACCAACCTTCGTTGTTGCAAGTAAACCACAAGATATGACAATGTTTCGCGCCGCCATAATCGAGGCATGCATCACCAATAATAGTAACAATTCCCAACTCTATCGAGGCTACGGGGAGATCGTCTGCGGGTTTATATCTTACCAAGTCACCGACATTCATCGAATAATCTCCAGCTGACTTTCGTGCAGACTCTCTTCAATCATCTGCGGGCTATGGTCGCTTCGCGTACCTTCTACTACCCACTGAATAACATAATATTCGTCGGCGTAGTCTTTTTCGGGAACATAAACAACAATTCCCAAGTCGTCAAAATCATTTTCGTCGCAGTCTCGGGACCGCCAACGAACCAAAGTTCCTATATTCATTGGATAATCTCCATATTATGTTGATGCAGGTTTTCATCGACTTCTTCGGCAGAAAAGTGATCGGTCTTGTTGGTCACTGACCAAAATATCTTGATTACATCATTCCACGTTCGGTCAATGCCGGTCACGATTCCAAGGTCATCTATATCTTCATCGTTGCCGGGATATGACCCACCGTGCCAAACGACGAGTGATCCAATTCTAAGATCAGCTTGAGTTTGCACTTGAGATTACCTCCAAGGTGTCGCGGCGACTGTGGACATCCCAGAAATCGCCATCTTCAAACTTAGTATCAAAAAAGCGCACCCAAACGTGGATGCCTTCGGTTGCTGTAATAAATCCCGCCACACTCTCGGTGGTCACTCGGGATTTCACAATGTCTCCCACTCTCGGACACTTACGACCCATGAATAATCCTTATTGCGCCGTAGTCTAAAAGTCCATCGAGTTCATCGTGATAATAGTGAACGGGTCCAGAATATCCGTCCGTTTCTCCGTAAAACTGAACCAAAACAGATGGATCGTCTTCGGGACTGCGATTGTCTTTAACAATAAGCCCCATGATGTCAGTCGGACCTGACGCGACTTTCATACCAATAAAGATAACAATATCGCCTGTTTGTAACTTGCCTGTTCGGTACACTGTTTCCTCCATCGTGCTTACAGCATACCACCGCAGCGCCGTGAAGTCAAGAACTATTTGTTATTATTGAGTTTTCTGAGGTATCCGATGTTAAGTTGCTTTCGTACTCCGGTTGCGATATTCTGCGCGTGGATATATCCGATATATTCGGACCCAGCACCACCATACGGATCATCCAAGACGAGGTATACCTCATTTCGACCACCTTCAACTACTAGGATTCCTGGCTTTATCTGGTCCCTAGGGAGATAGATATTCATTTCGCAATCCGAAGATCATCGACGTGAGCCCAGCTATGCTTTCCATCTAAGGTATAAACTCGATATTCTGTATCTGTTCCGACTGTCGAAAACCGGCGGGAGGCGGTTATAATCCCTAAGTGTTCTTCCCAAACCCAAGGCATTTTGCCTCCGGCTTGACGGACTGCGGCAAAATCATAGCGCCCGTGTTTTACAATTACAGCATCACCGATTTGCATCTATCTTTCCTTTGGCGCTGTTCCTGCCGCGCATCGCGGACAGCGATAGTTTGAGAAACTCTGCCAGTTCTTATTATAAGAATCCTGCCCACAATGGCGGCAGTAATATTGCTTTTGCTTTTCATTACACATTTGTTTTTATCTCTTTCATTAGTTCTAGGAATGTTTTGTCTACAAGTTGGACGTTTCCCTCTACAAGAAACTTATGATTGATTATTTTATGTCCGTTGGCGTAGAAGATGAGCCCATCATCTTCTCCCAGATAGACTGCGAGTTTATTCTGCCAACGCTGGACAACCTCAAAATTACAAAAACCGTTGCGATCAAACATATAAAGATTACCGATTTTCATTTATCAGCTCCAAATCTGCCGTGCGCATCCAAGTGGTGCTGGTCCATTCCGAGAACCATTCGACGTATACTTCATCGATCCATTCATTTCCGCTGTAGTGAACCTCTACTATCATTCCGGCAGGGCGTTTTCCTTCGCCCCAGCGCGTTGTTACCAAGTCACCGATTTTCATTTCGCCACCGTCGTAAAGTTGTTAATCACATCCATTGAATAGGTTTTCACCCCGGCGGACGGATGTGCTATGACAACGTGGTTGAAGATGATCTCTATAACAATTCCCAGAATCTGTGTGTCAACAAGATTTTCAGAGAAAATAAGCAAGTCACCGATTTTCATTTATAGCCTCTAACTGTTCTGCAAGGTGTTGCATTTGCCTGTTCAATGAAGTCCAAAAAACTGTTGCAATCGGCTTGCTGAATCCTTCGGGTTGTGTCACTGCTACAAGGATTCCTATTAAGTGACTAGCCTCACGCGTAGGACTTCGGCGCGCTGTAAATCTTACCAAGTCACCGTTTTGCACTTAGAGTTACCAATTCGTCTGACTTACAAGAGGTTGCGTTAATGGTACCATCCCTCAGGTTGATCCAGTGTACAACTTTATACTTCGCGGTACCGGGCGTGGACTCAGTTATAACACCAAGCCAGTCGGCGTAGTAATCGCCTCGATACTTTACTAAATCACCGATTTTCACTGATTACCTCGATATCTCCACCATCTATAACGCGAAGCTCGCCATCATTACATAAAATTTCCCAAGAATTAGACCACTCTACATATGTCCTACCTTCATCGGGTCGAACCAGCACTCCTATGCCTTCCCAGAGTCTTTGATATGAAGTCTTGTCTACTGCTGATACCAAGTCACCGATTTTCACTGATAACCTCTAGTTGGTTTGCATTGTATATAAGATAGGTCGGGAATCCGTGCCACAAAACTTCTACTTGTGTCTCAAAGCGCCCTGTCGCTGGACCCCTTACATGAAGAATAACCCCCAGCGCGTACTTCTTTCTACACACAGTTTCGATTCCTTTGGGATGCTTTACTAAATCACCGCGTTTCATTTACCAACTCCAAGTGAGACGCGTGTTCTGCGGCGGGGAGACTGTAACCGTTCCAAAGAACTTCCCACATCATTCCCCTGTGAGCCACAAGAATACCTAGGTACATTTCCAGTCCTTTGATATTAAATCTTACCAAGTCACCGCGTTTCATTTCTACTCACAACTATCCAGTGTTCGGGGGCAGCCATTTCTGGTCCGCTCGTTCCTCGGTGCTGAATCATAATTCTATTAAAGACGAGGGCTTCTAGGTCCACCACTATTGCTAGCGGCGCGGGTGCATCGGGATTGCCCCGGTGATGCTTTAGAGTAATCAAATCGCCTACTTGAAAGTCCATCAGTCGCCCAGTGAAAGGATCTCGTGATCGTCCAAAGAATACCACGCGTTTTCATGGTCGCCGGCGAACTGGATCTTCTCTCCTCTTGAGCTACACTTATATCCTGTAACAATCTTCATAATACCAGAGCAGTTGCGCACTAGCGCACCAATCATTATCATTCCGCGAGTTTTCATATTGTTTTCCTAGTAGTTGATTGAGGTTGAGGGGTAAATGTCCCAGAAACCATCGCCGGACATTTCAACGTCACCCGACTCTTCGCCAACTCTGACGAAGCGAATATGCTCACAGGAGCTTTGCGCGATGCCGTCAACCTCAAACTCATATTCGTCGGCGCTGGCCTCTTGAATGAACTGCTCAAGTGTCTGAATATCCTCGTAGGACTCATACCACTTGATACTATCAAACCGAATAAGCCACGACGCGTCGTCGCCATAATCACGGTCAAACTCATCGGCGTCCTGAAACACCAATACTTCGGCTTCCTTATTTTGAGAAACCTTCATCATCAAAAACGGTGTAAGGTGCTTACTGATTGCTAGAACGACTTGAGAGCGATAGCCCATTACTGTATCTCCATTGTGCTTACAGCATACCACGAAAAGGGGCTGCTGTCAAGACCTAATCGTTAATGTTGAAATCGTAGGGGATGTGTGGAATGATAGAGAGGGCTTCGAGCCTTTCCCATGAATCCTTGTAGGGAGCTTTGTCGTCTTCCCACTGAACGCACATCTGCTGAAATGTTGTCTCCACTTCATAGCTGCTATCAATCACGGTTCCAATCGAACCAGTTGAAAAATGTTGTACTTTATCGCCAATATCCATTATTTTCTCTTTCTCCGGTATTTCCGGTTTGGAACCAGTATCACTTCCAATACTTGTCCGTGGCTCATATCGTCACAATAACCATAGAACCGTTTTGTTTCAATTGTTCGGCAAGGCTTCCTCTGATCATCCGCTACAGTTGAGTAAGTGAAATAGCCTCCGCTTTTCTCTATGATAAGCCCCAGACCAGCCTTGGTCCTGAACATATCGCCGGGATACAAATGATACTCACACATTTAGTTTCCTTTCTTTAGGATGGTTAGGTCCTTTTTATAGGTCCACGTTGTTCTGTTGTCTCTGCACCATCGCACCCAATATGCTGGGACACCGAATGTCTGCATGTTCCAGGCTTCGTCTGTCTCCGTGACAGCGCGTATAATGATGCCTACGTCCCAGGCTTTATACTTTATCAAATCACCGGGTTTCACTGAGTAGCTCCAAGTTATAATCGTTGTGCCAGAATGTTGTTTTTGCGTCAAACCAGGCGACCGCATAAGAGATCGTAATGTCGCCCTTGCGACCATTCTTGCTGTCGCAGGGTCCATCCACAATGATTCCCGTGTCGGCTCGCGCAGCTCGGAGGCCTCCGCTGTTGCCCCATTTTACTAAATCACCGATTTTCACTGATAACCTCGAAATGCCAGTCGCTTGTGCGAAAGATTCCATCATCGTCCCCAAAGTTAAGGAGGATAATTCCATCAGGGTCGCGAACTTTGTTGATAACGTCAAGAGTATCGAAGCCAATCCTGGTTACAATACCAATCTGGGTATAGCCGCCGTCGTCAACGTCCCACTTAGGAAGCGGGGTTGCCTTTACCAAGTCACCGATTTTCATTTTTACCTACCACCTTGAGGGGACCACCATTCCACCAACCTTCGTTGTCGGTGGTGTGCCAAACAATGTAATATGACTGACTCCTGTGATGGCGATCGCCATCAACAATCGTAATCGTTCCAATGTCTCGCTGCTGCAATCCATAACTGAGTGAGGGCAGATATTCTACCAAGTCACCGATTTTCATCTGCTTACCTTTTCAAAGTATCGGGCGAAGTCCCAAGAGGGCAACTCGCCATTAGACCAATAGATATATAGACGCGTAACTTCACCGAAGGTTTCTTCGGTTCCGATAACCACCCCGACACAAGCAGGTTGCCATTCCGGAATATATTGTATCAAATCACCGATTTTCATTTCTTATCCTGGGACTTCAATATCATTCTCAAGCCATACCAACTCAAAGTCCAGCGCGATAAGAACATATCCGCTAAATGTCTGAATCTCGTAATGAAAGCCCTGGACATACGTATCACTTTCCACGCGACGGATAATTATACCTTTTGCGTCGTGGAATCTATCGTCGGGTGCGTCGAAGCGCACCAGATCGCCAACCTTCATCATAGGTATACCATAGCACGCCTGGGGGCCGCTGTCAAGATGTATTTATATATGTTGGGTTAGAGGCTGGCCTCTTTTATCCACTTATAGGCCCATGCGTCTTCGCATCTTCCTAAATGGTTCAGGTGCCGGATACAATCGGAACACTGGGGACTTATATTTTGACAGATCCGGATTTCGCCGCCAGGAAGGTAGCGCAGAATATCAGTAATCAAATTCGATAGTCTCTTCTTCAAATCTTTCATAATCGGCAGCTTCCACAAGTAAATGATGAGAGGTTCCCATTGGCGTCACTTGTATATAGTCTCCGAGCTGTAGCGCGGTGACTGTACTCGGCTTTAACGGAAGGTTTTCCTGTTTTGCCGTCTTTGAGGGCATAACAATGTCCCCTATTCTAAATTTGAAACTCATAGCACCTCCACATGCTTCCAATTCTCAGGCCACATCCATGCAGCCTTCCCTTCAACCGAAATCTTTCTAACTTTGCGAAAGGCGCCATAGTGACTAAAGGCAGGCATCTCCTCTTGACCTAGGTAAATTATTAGTGGCTGCCCCAGTCTCAGGCCGCCGCGTATTGTGCGTGTCATATCCATCTTTCCACATTCAAACCAATGGTTATCACCACTATCGCGCAAGAATTTATAATGTCGGGGCTCCTTAAACCTAAGAAGCATCCCCTTTTTAAGCTCTGATACTTTCATTTTTTACCAGTAGTACCACATACTTATGTAGTTTCCATTGTAGTCATAAGCTGTGAATTGAAAATCATAGCTGCTACCGCAGTAGTAGGAATTTCCTTCCCATCCATGATTTTGAAATGAGTACGACCAGAGACCATACAGATTAGGAGTCAAGCGAAAAGAAGCGTTGTAAGTGTATGTGTAGGAGCCCCCAATATCTACATAAATTTCATCTATTTCTTCGATGCCTTCTGTGGTGTCGGCAGTTGCTACCAATGTCCAATTAGACCATTGCTCGGGAGCATTATACTCACAATAAACGTCTACCTCTTCAAACCACATTTCTGACAGATTATAATAAGTGTCTCGATGGGGTCTTTCTTCGGGGTAGGGCACCCACCAAATACAACCGGTGCCAATTAGGCACAAAATTAGTCCTACATTATATTTTAGTTTCAAAACATCTCTGTTCATACGCAATATCATAGATCTTCGTGACCTTCGTTCTTAGCTCACTCTCTGTAATATACCACATGTGAAGCGTGGCGTCAAGCTCTTTTTTCTTAAGATTTCCGCGCTCATGCCTTAAGATCATTTCGTTCGCGCCATGTTGTAGCATTTCACGCATCTTCTGGATCTCTAGGATCTCGGTAAAGTATTCTAGGCAGATCTCGGTGCTAGCTTCTTCTGCCAGCACGTAAGATGTACGCACACATAGCACAGAGAGCAAGCATAGTAAGACCAAGGACCATCGCTTATAAGTATTAGAGGCTTGCATCAACCGTATCAATTTCTGCGGATGCTGTTCCGAAGAGGTCTTTAATCTTTCCTCCGAATTGTACAGCGATCGCAATACAAACAATTGCAATAGATACAAGGAGAATAACATACTCAGTCATTCCTTGTCCACTTTCGTTCTTCATTAGTCTTTTTATCATATTGTTTCTTTCTGTGGGCGTTGTAGATATCTGCCGCCCAATTTAAAAAGACCTCTCTTGAAGCACCACCGATTACATTCTCTAACTGTTCATCGGTTAACTCATCGGGATCTTTTATCATATAATATATAGTCTAATTATCGTCGAGGTGAACAAGAATATATACGCCCGACGCCATACCAACCAACCAGAGGACACTTAGAGCCCACATTAATTCGGTTGGCATCATAGGTTTTCACTCATTTTCTGTGTACTCCGGAGCTGCGCTATCTGTTCCCAACAATTGGGATAACGCCCGGCGGAACTTCTCCCTCCACCATCCCTCCATGTTTTACAATCACAGTTGTAACAACATCTACGGGAACATAACCGTAAACAGTATCAGTAGGCTTATCACTCTCCTCTGCCCACGGCATAATGAGGGGCTCTTCCTCGGAAGGAAAGCCAATCTCTACTGAGGTATATTTCTCCGCAGCCTCGTCGCGCGGTTCACAATATGAACCCTCATTTGCCTGAACGGACATTCTAAATCCATCGGCGCATACTACTGTCTTATACATCTTCTCTCCTTGATATTGGTAGGGCAACCGGGACTTGAACCCGGGACCGGCGCTTTATAAGAACGCTACTCTGACCTACTGAGTTATTGCCCTTCACGGGGTAGTAAGTCATTATGAATATTCTCCTAAGTTCGTAAGCGCCGCCTAACTCTTTTTCAATGTTACCACTCGCTGAGTGATTTTTCAAGGGCCTTTTTCAAGGCCGTCTGCACATGTCCTTCGGACTTTGTTAGGGTCCTAGATAAAGAAATCTCCACAAACATTTGCAGCAAGGTTCTAAGTTGCTCATCTTCTAGGACTACATTTGATCTCATTTTTCTTGTTCCTGCAAAACTTCGAGGAGCCAGTCCCTGAATTTCTTGGGTGCCCATCGTTTCAGATTATGGGTTACTTTGAACCACTGCACAAAGTCGTCGCTGAGATCTACAGTCAGTACGCTCTCATTCTTGTTCTTTATCTCAACTTTCAACATCGTTATATGTGGTTTATAATCTTTCATAAAAATTGGTAGCGCGGGCGAGACTCGAACTCGCAAGGTCTAGGACCGGGAGATTTTAAATCTCCTGTGTATACCGATTCCACCACCGCGCCAATCGTTCATCGTGCTTACAGCATAGCACGCGAGGCGGAGGGTGTCAAGCCCTATTAGGTTGACTTTCACGGGTTCGGTGCGCCTTCTTAAGTCGGCGGCGCTGGATATTGTTCTTGAAGGAGGCCTTGGCACGGCGATTATTACGGGTCTTCTGGTTTCTGCTCAGTTTTCTCATTGGTTTTTTTCTTTACTTAAGCTGGCGTTGATAATAGACATACACGCCCGCTCCAGCAATACAAAGCGCGAGTCCTATAATTTCTATAATATTAATCATTCCATGTATCCATGCTGCGGAACCATGAGGGAACCTCGGCTGTCTCGCCGCCCTTTGTTGAAATCCAATAGAGTTCTTGTTTCCCTTTCTTCCCGCCGTGTTGCCGGAATTCGTCCCGGCCAAAAATGTGTCTCTCCAAATCTTCTTTAGTGCACCACCACGCCTGCGCCTGATTGGGGTTGATCCCCAGCAAAACTACTCTCTCATACTCTTGCAGGCTGCGGAGTTGCTGCCACGTATACCTGTTCAGTATAGCACCCCAAGCACTAGAGGTTTTGACTTCAGTTTTGATCTTGTCGGGGTAAATATCAAAGTCGGTGCCGGAGCCTTTAGGCTTCGTTGGCTTCCCCTTCTTATCGCGGTACAAGTTACACCCTAGCTTCTCCAGGATATCGGCAGCCATTCCCTCACCTTTAGCCCCCTTCGAACGTGAAGGCAGGATACGAAACCATGCAAAGTGGCAATCCTCCCAAAACTTATCAATAATCGTCCGGACTTGAGCCATTGTGTAGGTTTGTCCTTCAGTTATTATCTTCGTTATGTCGCTCATTTTTTTTATCCATTTCTTTCTAATTGTTGGTGAGCCGCCAGGGACTTGAACCCTGAACCTAAAGATTAAAAGTCTTTTGCTCTGCCTGTTGAGCTAGCGGCCCGGAATCTCCATCGTGCTTACAGCATAGCACAGGTGACAGCCCGTGTCAACACCTTCTTGGTAAACTACGCAAGAGCCACACTGGGGCCCAGACTAAAAGGAGAATGAGCATAACAACCCCCATTCCAGTATCATAACTTACGTAAGTATCCAAACGCAAATCATTAATGACCCGGGTCATAATATAGCTATTGATTCCCACGTATAAAAAACTCGTTGCAAGTAAAATTAGCACCATTACCACATTAATACAATAATATAAAAATTCTTTCATTCTCTCATACATAATCTTTTATCCATTTCCTTATTAGGTTAGTTGCTTCTGATGCCTTGTTATCGTCAAGATGCGCGTCGAGAAGCCAATCGTTTAGTTCTTTAATGGTGTGTACTGCCGGCAGAGGAAATGCCATATCGAGTTTTGCAGCGTCGTCGTGGACCGTAAAGAGATCGAAGTGCTCGCCGCGAGGGCGGGCGTACCTATCCGTGTTTTGCCATTCCCACTTGACTCCGCAAGCCCAAAGAGCATTCCATACGTGTTCCCACTCGCTGATTGCTTCAATGGTCCAAGCAAAGTTCTTGAACCCTACGCGGCCATGTAGCTCGGGGGGGTATCTCATTTCGTCTTCAGTTCTTATCATCGTTTCCTCACTAACTTAATCTGATTTTTGGTCATGCTAACTTGAGCAAGACCGCGGTGAATCGACGGCAGGATCCCGGGCTTTTCAAACCAGTGTACCGAGAACCATTCTTGTGGTTCGGACAGATCTCTCCATTGTCCGGCGGCCTTTGTATCCATGATTGGGCCGCTGACAATAATGCCAAAGCCCTTTCCGTATTTCGAGCTGCGGGCTTCCACCAGGGCACCCGGAATGTATCTAGCTCTCGCCATCGTTAGCTCCCATTGTGATTACAGTATAGCTGCCCAGCTTGCGATTGTCAAGCAAAAGTTTCCTATCTCGTAAAAGGCGCTCCAACTTTAACTCTCGAATACGGAGGGTGCAATATGCCGCAGTTCTGGTGTCCAATGTGTCCCAATATACAGTCTCACCACACAATTCTCTGATGCGCTTTGAGGTATAATCTTCTATCTCTTTATCGACAGCACCCAAGGGTTCAGCTTCTCCCCTATACTCTCGTATCTTTCTCGCTGTGTACTTTTCAATATCAAACTTTTTCAAGGTAATCTCCGTGAAATGTTATTGTTGTCTCAAACTTATTAAAATAAACGTCGTAGCGGTTGCCGGGAAGCTCTGGGGCTTGATCGACTGACCTATGCGGTCGCTCTTCATTCAACAACCCTTCTTCCTCGGTCCTCACTATGACGCCGAGACCATAAGCCCCGTCGCCCTCATTAAGTTTGTCGCGTACTAAGTCGCCCACTTTAAATGTTTCCATTACCTTTTCACCACAATGGTGTCAGGTGCTCTACGTGGCTTCGTGCGCTTCTTCAGCGTCTTCCCCTTAGTGGGGGGCGCTACTTTAGCCAAACAGCGCCCACAGGCGATGTGGTCCTTGTGAGGTCCCTTCGTGGCCCTGAGGAATGCTGGCGTGTAGGCACAGAATTCACAGGTCAGGCGCGATTGTTCTTTCGCACTCGTAATGACATCGGCAACGGGCGGCGTGAGGTTGCGTGCCTCAACATATAACGTCCCGTCCTTGTTTCTAGAAATTTCCGTAATCGAGGGAGCGAATTCTCCCGGCACGGAAAGCCTATCAATCTTTTTAGACATTTCATAAATTATTTTATACCATCCGTCTTCGCATTGGAATCCCCACCCCATCTTTGAGTTTGCCAGGGGTACTAGCCGCTCGCGATATAGGTGAGGAAACTTCTCATAAAGTTCATTTGTCTTATGACTATCCATAGTATAGCCTCCTACTCTCTTAGTGTACCAGAGTGGGTCGGGGATGTCAAGTACTAATCAGTATTTTGCGGGGATATAGCCGCCCTTTTTGGCTGCTTCTTCACTATCAAAGCAGAACTCTGCGAGGGTTCTTGTGTAAAACGTACTCTGTGGAAGATGATAGATCCCTGAGTCGGCATTACCCTTAACCGGGAAGCCGGTGGGGCATGTCCCGTTCACATTGGAGAAGCTCATGTGCGCGCAGCTAGCGAGCGACAAACTCATTATCAAAATAATAATTCTCAATTCTTTTTTCTTTCTGCCGAACTAACAAGTTCAAAGCTTTCGTCAGTGAATGTAAAATATTTACCACCTACCAAGGCTGTAATTGCTCTATATTCTGTTCCGGTTTGTTCGAGCATGAGATTTTTTATCTCTGTAACGATTCCCAGGCGCTTGCCCAGCCAATCAACTCCACGAATCCTTACCAGATCTCCGACTTTTATTTCCATTCCATCTGAGAAAACAGCGTTGTTTTCTACTATCCTCCCACTATAACACGGGCTGCCGGCCATGTCAACAAT
>JYMV01005064.1_pt1 | contig 15206 bp, 9 predicted proteins | sample 338911 | NCBI WGS metagenome assembly JYMV01 (sample SAMN03354496, study PRJNA234377) | hydrothermal vent metagenome | biome: Deep sea; feature: Hydrothermal plumes at the Eastern Lau Spreading Center, Western Pacific Ocean; material: Seawater | place: Tonga | collected 2009 | depth 2000 m m
AATTAATAATTACTAAACTAAAAGTGAATCCACATAGTTTGACCACCATGCCAGCATTTTTCTCCTTTCTTTCAGATGCTCTGCTTTGTTGTATGCCCTATTAACTTTAGTTCCAACAAGGTGAGACATTTGTTTCTCAATTGCGTCATGATCCCAACGGTCACTATTATGTAGTGTAGTTGATGCAACAGTTCTAAATCCGTGGACTGTGTTTCTGCCTGCATAGCCTAGTCTATTTGAAAAGTATAAAAGTGTATTCTCACTCATTGCTTTTTGCGGGTTTCTTACCTGAGGGAATACGAAACCATCCGGGCCTGAGAACAGCTTCATATCTTCAAGAATCTTAACGGATTGAGATGAAAGTGGTACATGAAGTTCTATGCCATTTTTCATATCATAGTCTGGCACAATCCAGAGAGGTTCATCACATTCCAGATTAAAATCATTCCACATAGCTTGGCGGAGTGAATTAGTTCTTACAAATACATGGATCATAAACATCATTGCTAGCTTAGTAGTTGGGAATGCACCGCTATCATCCTCCATTTTTTTCATAAAAACGGGAAGTTCTGAAATCGGTAGAAAAGCATGGTGTTTTGGCTGTGGTTTTGTAAAGATTTTTTGTAAACCTCTTGCTGGATTGCCAATACAATGTTCTTCAATTTCTGCATACTCAAATATTGTTACAAGTCTTTGCATTACTCGATAGCACGTTTCATATTTCCCTTCTGACTCTAATTTCCTAAGATTTTCAATCACATCTTGTTTGGTAATATCTGAAATAGGTCTTTCTCCAAAATCAGGATATACATGGTATTTTAGGGAATTAAGGACATCTATAGTGTGCTTCTCACCCCAGCGATTTGTCTGCCTTTTATGCCATTCTTCAGCAACTTTCTTGAAAGTAATTGTTTTTTTTTGTGCTTCTAACTTATCTTCATGTGCTCGATCTAGATGGTCCTGTCTTTCTTTTCTTTTTTCTTCAATAGGATTAATTCCATCTTTTATTTTCTTCTTTGCTTCGTATCTTTTTTCTCTGGCATCTTTTAATGAAACATCAGGCCATACCCCAAATGATGCTAACTTGCTTTTGCTTTCAAAAGAAAATTTCATTCTCCAGTATTTTGAACCGTTTGGATGTACTAACAAAAACATGCCACCACCATCAAACAATTTATACTGTTTTATTCCTGGTTTGGCCTGTTTGATTGTAAGTTCAGTCAGATTATCCATAAAAACCAAATCTACATATTTTAGGAGTAGGGATTTGTTTGAATAAAGGAGTAAATTTAAATTTGTACCCCTTTTTTAAAAAATGTACCCCCAATTATACCCCCAAAAAACACAGGAAGCAAGAGAATAGTTTGGAATTTATTGGAGTATAATAATGAGCCTATGCTAGCAATAGCAATAGATTTAGAGGATTATATGGGGCAGTATGGTATAGTTTGGAATAGTGGTGTGGTGGAGGTGGCGGGAATCGAACCCGCGTCTTACTAAGTTTCCATTTGGGCATCTACAAGTTTAGTTGGAATTTTTCTTTTTCTTCAGATGTGTCGGCAACCAACCTCCTCAATCTGAAACACCTCCTTAAATCTTACTGCTGCTACGGAGGAATGCAACAGCCAGCCTGACTTAGATAACATCTTTCGCTACGTTTCAGGCAAACTCAACGAAAGACGCCTACTTCAATTACGCCGCAAGTGCGACGCGAGCAGGTGTATAGTCAGCGTTATTTGCAGCTAACATTTTGATGATCGTTTTTACGTGACCCCGATCATCACCCACGACTTGCTTCCCAATATTTCCACTTGTAATCGAATTCCATGACACCCCCATTGACAGTGTAAGAACTCACTGGAAAGATTAGACTGACCATTTTACTCTTTAAGGGAGCACTGTGCAACAGTTTTTCCTTTGCAGGACACTTGCTTGCAAGTTCCGGAAAGTGTCAGATCTAAAGCGTTTGTGTTTTGTTTCAGTAAAAAACATCACCCTGGTTAGCTGACTGCAGCAACTGCTTTTTTGGCGGCTTCGCGGATTCCATCAGCCATCTGCAGTCTTTCACCCAGTCCGGATTTGTTCACAAGAATGTGTGCTTCTTCCGAATTGGTTCCTTCGAGACGCACCACCACAGGAATTTGCAAATCAACACTTTTGAAAGCAGCAATTACACCTGCGGCAACCATGTCGCATCGAACAATTCCACCAAATATATTGATCAAAATACACTTTACATTTGGATCCATGGTAATAATTCTGAAAGCTTTTTCTACATTTTCCTGACTGGCAGCACCTCCAACATCAAGAAAATTTGCGGGATCTCCTCCATAGGCTTTGATGATGTCCATGGTTCCCATCGCCAGGCCAGCTCCATTTACCATACAGCCGATACTTCCATCCAGCTTGATGTAGTTCAGGTCGGCTTCACTTGCTTCAACTTCAAGCGGATCTTCCTCATCCTTGTCTCTGAAGGCCAGATTGTCCTTGTGACGGAACATGGCGTTATCATCAAAAGACAACTTTGCGTCAAGTGCGACTACCCGCCCGTCACCTGTAAGTACCAGAGGATTGATTTCGACCAGTGAGCAGTCTTCCTGCACAAATGCTTGATAAAGTGCCTTGAAAACAGCTGCTGCAGGGCGAATCAGTTTGGGGTTAATTTTGTCAATTTTTAAACCAAATGCTAATTCATTCGCCTGATATGAGCGCAGGCCGACTGCCGGATCAACGAAAACTTTGAGAATCTTCTCCGGAGTTTTTTCCGCAACTTCCTCAATGTCCATTCCGCCTTCGGTGGAAGCCAGCAAAACAATCCGTTGCTTTCCTCTATCTACCAGAACTGAACAATAAAGTTCTTTACGGATGTCCATGCCTTCTTCGACAAGCAACTGTTTTACCTTCTGACCCTGCGGGCCTGTCTGGTGTGTTACCAACTGCATACCGAGAATTGCCTCAGCATTTTCCCTGACGGCATCCATTCCCTTGGAAACTTTGACTCCTCCGCCTTTTCCACGACCACCTGCATGGATTTGAGCTTTTACCACACAAACGTCAGTTCCCAAATCCTCCGCAACTTTAGTTGCCTCATCTACAGAATAAGCCACACTTCCGCGAGGAACCGGAACGCCATATTTTGCCAGAATTTGTTTGGCCTGATATTCATGTATTTTCATTGCTTCCTTTATTTAGCTAAGCATTTCCTTAACTGCCTCACGCTCCATTTCCAGTTCATCACGTGTAGCCCGGATTTTTTCCTGAGAAAATTCATTCAATTCGATGCCCTGAACAATTTCATAGTCACCATCGCCTTTGCTTCTGAGTGGATAACTGAAAATTAACCCTTCCGGAATTCCATAGCTTCCATCGCTCGGAATCGCCGTGCTGAACCAATCACCTTCCGAGGTTGGTGTGCTGATTCGCAAGATTGTATCCAGTGCCGCATTTGCGGCAGATGCTGCCGAAGAAGCTCCGCGAGCGTTGATAATGGCGGCTCCGCGCTGTTGTACTGTTTTAATGAAATCTCCCTGCAGCCATTCTTCATCGTTAATCACAGCCGGAGCGTCTTTGCCCTGGATTTTAGCGTTGTAGAAATCGGGATATTGTGTGGCACTGTGATTGCCCCAGATAGTCATGTTGCTCACATCCCGCACCGCAGCTCCGGCCTTTTGCGCAAGCTGACTTTTCGCTCGATTTTCGTCCAAAGCGGTCATTGCAAACCAATTATTTCTGGAAATATTCGGTGCGTTATTCATGGCAATCAGGCAATTAGTATTGCATGGATTACCAACCACCAAAACACGGGCATTTTGGCCGGCGTTGTCATTGAGAGCTTTGCCCTGTCCAACAAAAATTCCTCCGTTAATCCGCAGTAAATCATTGCGTTCCATACCTGCTTTTCGAGGAACAGAACCAACCAGTAGTGCCCAGTCGATGTCTTTGAAAGCAACATTTGGATCGGAAGTCGTGACGATATTCGTCAGCAAGGGAAAAGCACAATCGTCGAGTTCCATTTTTACACCTTCCAGTGCAGGTAAAGCTTGTTCGAGTTCCAGCAACTGCAACTCGACTGCAGTGTCCCTGCCGAAAATTTCTCCGGAAGCCAACCGGAACAGCATAGCATATCCAATTTGTCCGGCTGCGCCGGTAACAGCAACTTTAACAGTTTTCATGGGGTCTCCTTTTTTTAGGTATTAAACAAATAATTCGTATTTTTACTTTTTCACTAAAATACCACACAATGACAGCGAGGCACTGAGGCATCAAGGTACTGAGACACTAAGGCACTGAGGCACTAAGCACTAGGGATTTTCGTAAGCACAGTAACTTTATGCTAAATTTGTTTTTTGCAAACAAACTGCGAAAATTATTAAATGTGGGTTTCATTATTTTAGATTAGGACGGAGCTTTCCCAGATCACTCCATCATTATTATTCAGCCACAGAATGCGGAAAACAACGCATTCAAAGTAGCGCTGGGTCTCATAGCTTCAGTGACTTTTTTCTCATCAGGGTCATAGTATCCTCCCAAATCGAGTTCCTTGCCTTGAGCGGAGTTCAGTTCTTCAATAATTATATTCTCCTTTTCCTCAAGCTCTTTTGCCAGTCCGGAAAAGCGGCTTTGAATTTCAGTGTCTTCCGTTTGGCCTGCCAGAGCTTGTGCCCAAAACATTGCAAGGTAGAAGTGGCTGCCTCGATTGTCCAATTCGTGGACTTTACGCGAGGGGGATTTGTTGTGTGTCAGAAAATGTTCATTGGCCTGATTTAGAGTTTTTGCCAAAACGGCGGCCTTGGTGTTGTCCGTAGTTCGTGCAAGGTGAATCAATGATTCTGCCATTGCCAGGAATTCTCCCAGAGAATCCCAACGTAAATGCGACTCCTTTACAAATTGCTGCACGTGTTTTGGTGCAGAACCGCCTGCTCCTGTTTCAAACAAGCCCCCGCCTTTCATCAAGGGTACGATTGAGAGCATCTTGGCGCTAGTGCCAAGTTCGAGTATAGGATAGAGATCAGTGTTGAAATCACGGAGAACGTTTCCTGTCACCGAAATAGTGTTTTTCCCTGCACGTGCACGTTCAATGGAATATTTTGCGGCATCATAGACCGACATTATCGGAAGCTCTAAATTCTGAGTGTCATGAATTTTGAGATAGGATTTGACTTTCTTTATCATCTCCCGTCCGTGAGCCCGCTTCTCGTCCAACCAGAAAACGGCAGGCCATCCCGTAATTTTTGCACGAGTGACAGCCAATTTGATCCAGTCCCTGATCGGAGCATCCTTGACAGTAGCCATGCGCCAAATATCCCCTTGTTCCACGTTATGTTCATGGATTGTCTCTCCCTCGGAGTCGACGATACGTATGACTCCATTTCCGGGCGCCTCAAAAGTGGTCGGGTGTGAACCATATTCTTCCGCCTTTTTGGCCATTAACCCAACATTCTGTACAGTACCCATTGTGGCCGGATCCAATGCACCGTTGGCGATACAATTTTCGAAGGTGGCTGCATAAAGCGGGGCGTAGCTGGAATCCGGAATAATGAATTTGGTATCGTGCAGTTCACCGTCAGGACCCCACATTTTACCGGAAGTCCGGATTGCGGCAGGAATTGAGGCATCGATAATAACATCACTGGGAACATTCAAATTCGTAATCCCGAGATCAGAATCAACCATCGCCAAATCGGGTCGATCCGCATAAAGAGCTTGAATGTCTGCTTTAATTTCAGCTTTTTTATCTGGAGACATTTTCTTATCTTCCTCCATTTTTGAATAAAGGTCGCCGATGCCGTTGTTGAAATTGACGCCTAAATCGGCAATGGTCTCTACGTGTTTTTCAAGTACTGTGGCATAAAAAACCTTAACGCAGTGTCCAAAAATAACCGGATCAGAGACTTTCATCATCGTCGCTTTCAGGTGCAGAGAAAAAAGAACTCCCTGCTTTTTGGCATCTTGGATTTGCTGATCGAGGAACGTATCCAGAGCTTTGTTGCTCATGAAAGTTGCATCCACGATTTCCGCGGCCTCCAGCGACAGGTTGTCTTTCAATACAGTACTTTTTCCGTCCGCTGCTACAAATTCGATTTTAGCCGAGGTTGATTCCTTGATGGTTGTGGATTTTTCATTCGCAAAAAAATCTCCACCATTCATTGTCGCTACATGAGACTTTGAATCCGCACTCCATGCACCCATTGAGTGGGGATGTCTCCTGGCATAATTTTTTACGGCAGTCGCAGCACGGCGATCAGAATTACCTTCACGAAGCACCGGATTGACTGCACTTCCCAAAACTTTAGCATAGCGATTTTTGATATTGGTTTCAGTCTCGTTTTGCGGGCTTTCCGGATAGTCTGGAATATTGAATCCGTGTGATTGGAGTTCTGCAATTGCTGCTTTTAACTGCGGAATCGAGGCACTGATATTTGGAAGTTTGATGATATTAGCTTCAGGGTCTTGAGTCAACTCGCCGAGTATCATGAGTTCGTCCGGAACTTTCTGGTTTTCAGTCAGCTTATCCGGAAAGGAGGAAAGAATGCGTCCTGAAAGTGAAATATCACGGCTTTCAATGGAAATTCCTGTGTCTTGAGTAAATGCCTGTACAATGGGAAGTAAAGAATAACTGGCGAGCATGGGAGCTTCGTCTGTTTTGGTCCAGATAATTTTTAAGGGTGAAGTTGTCATTTATTTTGAGACTGTCCTAAACATTGGATTACATTGTCCGAAATGAGAGGCAGAAAACCACCAATGTTCGGATTTTGGCTCCCCGATATAAGAGATTTCCAAATATGCGGAAATCAAAAACATCACAATCCAGTCTACCAGATTGGTCAATTATTTCAATTCTAAAAAGGTATTTTGGTGTTGCTGCAGCGAATTAGCTGACCAAATTACTTTCGGCCTCCAGGAGTTTTTCATCAACTCCAAATATTTCAACAATATCTCCGCTGTACAGAACAGTATCGCCTCGAGGGAGGATAATTTGACGGTTACGAATAATTTTTACTAACACACAATCTTCCGGTAGACTCAAATCTCGGATTCGTTTTCCGTCAATGGAGGATTCCGGAGGTATTTCTACTTCACGGTTACAGACGAGTGACTCTTCCGGGAGCTCTGAATCATCCAAAGTTCCATTAAGATAATTTTCCAGAAAGTCTGCTTTGGGCTTTTCGGAAAAGATAGTAACTTTATCATTGGCATGTAAAATAGTTTCACCCCGTACAATGCGCAACTTTCCTTTTCGGCGTACGGAAACCATCAGCGTGTCGTCTCCAAGACGTAATTCTTTTACCCGCTTTCCAACAATCGGCGATTTCGGGCCTAAAGTAACTTCAGTCAGTCCTGTCCGGTTTAGTTTTCGAATGTTCAGAATTTCATCGTGATGCTGATCCTGAGCCCTTTGAGATACTGCTTTGTTATATGCCCGAATGATGTCGATTCTCCTCAGTACCCCCAGTAATGTGTTTTCACTTGTTTCAGAAATGACAGGAACGCAGCCTTCGCCCTGGTCTTCCAGATGCCGTAAAGCCATCCAAACCGGCTGATGTGGAAGTATTGTTGCCGGTTTTTTGTTGGTCAAAATTTCAGCAATGGTTTTTGATTCAAGTAAACCTCCGGATCGAAGCTGATCCAGTTCTTTAATAGTAATCACTCCAATCAATTTGGTTTCATCTTTCACCACCGGCAGGGCGTGATAATGTGTGCTGGAAAAAGCATTCATTAACTCAACCAAAGGCATGTCAAAAGGTACAGCATTGGTTTCAGAGTTCATCGCAATTTGTGCTGTTACACCTTGCATCAGGTCAATTGCCTGAGTATCCTCCGACAGTTCTACACCGCGTCTCTTCAATTTTAGTGTATAAATTGAATCATGACTGAGATTCCTGGAAACAATTGTACTGATTACAGTAGCAAGCATCAGGGGCAGAATTATTTGGTAATCGCCAGTCATTTCATAAAGAATGAGAATCGCAGTTATCGGAGCATGCGCAGCGCCGCTAAAAAACGCTGCCATTCCAACCAATGCATAAGCACCGGACGGAGCCACAATTTCAGGAAATAATGTGTGAGCGATTTGACCAAAAGAAGCTCCAAGCATGGCACCCATAAACAATGAGGGCGCAAATATCCCGCCTGAACCTCCGGAACCGAGAGTCAGGGTTGTGGCAATAAGTTTCAAAATCAGCAGACCGAAAGTAACTTGGAGAGTCAGTTGACTGAATAGCGTGCTTTCAATAGTTTCATAGCCGACGCCAAAAACACGCGGGAAACCGTCGATTTGATAGGAGGCTATTCCCAGCAAGCCCAGCAGTACTCCTCCAAATATAGGTTTTGTTGGTTCCGGAATACGGATTAAGTTCCAGATATCTTCCGAAAAATAGAGCATTCGACTAAATCCAACTGAAGCCAGTGCTGCAATAAAACCCATCAAAGTGTAAAGCAACAGTTCCCAGGGACTGTTTAATGAATATTCCGGAGTTAAAAAAGTCCGTTGATCTCCCTCAAAGTAATGTGCAATTACATCTGCAGTAACCGCAGAAATAACGACGGCTCCAAAATAAACGCTTCCGAAACGACGCAAAAGAACTTCAAGCGCAAACACTGCTCCCGCAATCGGTGCATTAAAAGTTGCCGCAATTCCTCCGGCGGCACCGCAGGCAACAAGGGTGCGCACTCGATCTTCAGAAAGTTTTAAATACTGTCCAACGAATGAACCCAAAGCTGAACCGATTTGGGCGATTGGGCCTTCTCGTCCAACAGAGCCTCCGCTTGCTATACAAACTGAAGACGCCAGAGATTTAACAATCACTACACGAGGACGAATCTTGCCACCACGCAGTTCAAGAGCTTCCATTACTTCCGGGACGCCATGCCCCTTTGCCTCACGGGCAAAGTAATAGACCAGAGGCCCCACTATTGCTCCGCCCAGAGCTGGGATCAATATCAAATGCAGTGGATACCATTCTGTCAGTAATCCGGAAATATCTCTGTAGGCTAAACTCTGAAACCATTCAATAAGTCGACGGAAAAGAACTGCTCCCAATCCGGAACCGATTCCGACGATTAGAGATGTGACAAGCATGACTGATGAATCTGCATCAAGCATGCGCCATTCTGAGAGATTTGATTTAACAAATTCTTGACATTGGTTCAGTAATTTTTTTGAAAATTTCATTCTGTATTGTTCTAAATCTGAAAAAAATTTAGATTCTTAATTAAGTCCAAACCGAACTAGTTTTTTGGTGAATACTTTTCATAATATTACAGTCCAGACTTTTGATAGATCAAAAAAACAGCTTGTATGCGGTTATGACTTTTCAAAAGAAATTTGTTTTTTTACGTTGCCTGTTGAACATTCAGTTGCATCGTGGAGAATGCGCGCATCGTCATTATCAAAATGGAATTCTTCGTGTTTTGAATTGCTGCTAAGCGGTAATGGAGAGGGGATGCGGGCGGCGCCATGTTGTTTTACCGGAATTTCCTTTTTCATATTTGCTTGTTACAAAACAAAAATAATGAGAGTATTGTATTCAGATTCGGCTGCCCTGCAAAACTGATGTGTGTTTGGAAAAATATCACAAAGCGGCACATTTGCAAAGATAGAAAAGGAGAATCATGAGCAATGTATTGACTATGATACTGGCTGGAGGTGAAGGCGCCCGTCTGAAACCCTTGACAGCAGTGAGAACCAAGCCCGCAGTTCCTTTTGGCGGAAATTACAGAATTATCGATTTTGTGCTAAGTAATTTTGTAAACTCAGGTTTATTGAAAATATTTGTCCTCACCCAGTTTAAGTCACATTCGCTCATGCAGCATTTGCGTGAAGGCTGGCGTTTTTCATCTGGAATTGTAAAACAGTTCATCGATCCTGTTCCGGCACAAATGCGGACCGGGAAAAAATGGTATGAAGGAACTGCAGACGCTATTTTTCAAAACATGAACTTGATTGATGATGAAGATCCGGACCAGGTTTGCATTTTTGGAGGAGATCATATTTACCGTATGGATATCCGACAGATGTTAAAATTTCACAGCAAGCGTCAGGCGGTTCTTACGGTGGCGGCTATTCCCGTGCCTGTTAAAGATGCACATCATTTCGGTATTATTGAAGTGGATGAAGAATGGCGGATGGTTAGTTTTGAGGAAAAACCAAAAAGAAATCCAAAAACGATTCCGGGGAATTCTGATTATGTGCTGGCCTCAATGGGCAACTACATTTTTGAACGAACTCCTCTGGTCAAAGAACTGAAGAGGGATGCAGCTGATAAAAAATCAAGTCATGATTTTGGCAATGATATTTTGCCCAGAATGTTTCCTGATGGAAAAGTATTTGTTTACGACTTCAGTCAAAATCATATACCAGGAGCAGAGGAAGAGGAAAAAGGTTACTGGAAGGATGTCGGCACACTCGATACATTTTGGGAAGCCAATATGGATTTGGTAGGCTTACATCCTCATTTTAATCTCTACAATAAAAAATGGCCTGTGCTGACTTATATTCCACCTCTTCCTCCGGCAAAGTTTGTCCATTTCAATGACTCTCGTACAGGACATGCTATTAATTCGATGATTGGCTCAGGTACTATCATCAGCGGGGCTCTTGTAGAAAATTCGGTGGTAGGCTACAGTGTCCGAATTCACAGTTTTGCTCATGTTGAACACTCTGTTATCATGAACAATGTCGAAATTGGACGAGAGGCAAAAATAAGAAAGGCCATCATAGACAAACATGTACGCATAGCACCTGGTGCAAATGTCGGGTATGATCTTGATACAGACAGAAAAAAATTTCAGATAACCGAAAACGGAATTGTCGTTATTCCAAAAGGAGCCAAAGTTGCCTGAACGGCTCAGTATTATTTTTGCGGCATCTGAAGTTGAAGGTTTTTCCAAAAGCGGAGGACTTGCTGATGTAGCACGGGCGTTGCCTTTGCATTTAAAATCCATGGGACATGATGTCCGGATAGTTACGCCGCTTTACCGCTTAATCCCCGAAAATCATAAAACTGAAACGATCATTCCTGCGCTTGGTGTACCGCTGGGAAGCGAAGAAAGTTGGTGTGCAGTACGTCAACTTGAAATGGAAGGTGTTGTAGACGGTAAAATGATAAGTGTTCCAGTTTATTTTATTGAACACGATCACTACTTTTTCAGAAGTGGATATTACGATGACGGTCTGCACGAATATCCGGACAATGCTGCACGGTTTGGTTTTTTCTCAAAAGCAGTTTTGCAGCTTTGCAGAGCATTGGAATGGTTTCCGGAAATTTTTCATGCAAACGACTGGCACACTGCTCTTTTGCCGTTTTATCTAAGACAGTCTCAGCAGGAAACTGACGAATTCAAACAAAGTGGTTCTGTTCTGACCATCCACAATGCCGGATACCAGGGCAATGCTCCCGGAACTTTCAGGAACTCCCTTGAAATTCCCCTGGATTATTTTGTTGCGGAATTGTTTGAAGACCACAATCAATTGAATTTACTCAAAGGAGGTATTTATTTTGCCGATCAGGTAAACACGGTCAGTCCGGGATATGCGGAAGAATTGAGAACTCAACTTGGCAGTCACGGTCTGCACGAAATATACACTAGAAAAGGTGAAAACTTTTCCGGAATTCTGAACGGTTGTGATTATGATGAATGGAATCCGGAAACAGACCCTCATTTGCCTGCATGTTTTAGTGCAACTGATTTAAAGGGCAAAAAGCAGTGCAAAAAAAAACTGCAGGAGATTGTTAGTCTGCCTGAGTTGCCGGATGTTCCTGTAATCGGCATGGTCAGCCGCTTAACCTGGCAAAAAGGTTTTGAATATCTGCTTCCTGCTTTGCCGCAAATTTTAAGTTTGGAAGTGCAGGTGATAGTTCTGGGAAGTGGCGAGCCTTTGATTGCAAATGCTTTTGACAAGTTGCAGCAAAAGTTTCCGACAAAACTTGGCTGGTATAATGGTTACAATAATGAATTGGCACACTTGATTGAAGCAGGCAGTGATATGTTTCTGATGCCCTCGCTGTATGAACCATGTGGATTGAATCAAATGTACAGCTTGCGTTATGGTACTCTTCCGATTGTAAGAAGAGTCGGTGGTTTGAAAGACTCCGTTATTCAGTTTGACGAAAAACTGGAAACTGGTAACGGATTCATTTTTGATGATCCGGATTCAGACTCTTTAAGTGAAGAGGTTGAATTGGCTGTGAGTGTTTTCTACAATAATCCAAGGCGATTCAAAAAAATGATGGACAATGCCATGAAACAGCGATTTGCCTGGAAAACGGCTGCAGAAGAATATGTGGCTCTTTATCGAAAAGCATTAAATTAATGGAGGAATATGTCAAAAATTAAAGGCACTATTGCAATACTGACGGGCGGCGGAGATGTACCGGGACTAAATCCGGCTATTCGTGCGGCAACTATCCGTGCCAATCGAAATGGTTACAGAGTTGTTGGTCTCAGGAACGGCTGGGAAGGTATCATGAAAATTGACCGAACAAAGTCCCTGGAAAATCAGCAGTACTGCCAGATCCTGACAGAACAAAACGTACAAAAAATCGCACGAACCGGCGGAACTTTTCTGCACACATCCCGCACCAAACCCAGTAAAGTTGCCAAAGAAAAAGTGCCGGAGTCATTGCAGGATCAATATAATGCTGATGAAAATGATTTGACCGCTGAAATCATCAAAAATCTGGAATACCTGGGGATCGAATATCTGGTTCCGATTGGAGGTGATGATACCCTCAGTTACGGTCTGCGGCTGCATGAGGCTGGTGTCCGTTGTGTTGGAATACCGAAAACGATGGATAATGATGTTCCAGGTACAGATTATTGCATCGGTTTCAGCACCTGCGTAACCCGTACTATTGAATTCTCTCACCAGTTGCGTACCTGTGCCGGCTCACATGAAAGGCTGCTGGTGATTGAAGTGATGGGACGTTATGCGGGATATACGGCTTTGGTACCGGCAATGGCGGGAGCATCAGACCGTTGCGTGATTCCGGAATATGAATTTGATATAGAACGCCTGACAGAACTATTGGTTAAAGACCGCCGGGATAATGAAAGCAACTATTCCGTTGTATTGATTTCAGAAGGTGCCATGTTTAAAGGTGCGGAAATGATTTTTTCAAATCAGGAAACTGATGCCTATGGTCACAAAAAACTTGGTGGAATAGGTGATATGGTCAGTGCAGAACTGGTGGCACGCGCTCCAAAATACAACAAAGGAGAATCGATTCAAACGATAAATCAAAGAATGAGTTACATGACTCGCTCCGGACAGCCTGATGCAATTGACTCCATTGTACCGATGGTTTACGGTAACCTGGCGATGGATCTGATAATGGAAGGAAAAAGCGGTAGAATGGTTTGCTTAAAAAATGGCAGGTACGATCATGTACCATTTGAGGTGGTGACTGAACATGATAAAAAAATTGATGTGGATCGGTTTTATGACACAGAACGATACAGGCCACATTATCATAACTGTATGGGCATGCCTCAGTTTATTATGACTTCAGATTGAAAATTACTAATTGTAACTAAATGAATCCTCTGTTTCGCAGCGGTATGATTGTCCTGATTCTTTTGTTTACCTGGATATCCTCGGCTCATGCTTTAATTTTTGAGAGACGCAAAACTTATGATTCTGAGATTTCCTGGTTTGTTTATCCTGTAATAGGAAGTATCCCCGGAGTACAGGATTTTTATGGACTTGGTGGTACAGTTTCAGGAATTGGAGGAAGCGAGTCTGATATTACTGCAGTCAGTCTCAGAGGTAAAGCGAAATATTTTGATGATGATTTTCAGATAGATATTCTTTCAATTTTCGATATTCCACTTTTTACAGAACATCTTACCTTCACCTGGTTTTCAACAAAAATCCGTAACGCCGGCTGGCCGGAAGGTCAGCGTGGAATAGATTCTGACCCGGACAGTATGTATTATCTGCTGGCCACCAGTGTAGAAGCTTCCGGTGGAGAACTTTCTGTAAATATTTTAGATAATCAGTTGGAGGCATATTACGCTTACAGTGATGCTGCAGTCAAACCATACGGATTAGTCGACCCAAACGGCACATTTTACAATGCACAAAATGCAGGAATTATAGAAAGTCCAAGGGGCTACCGCTATGGACTGTATCTGGATGATACGGATAATAGACGTGATCCAAGAATCGGCTATCGATTTCAGTACGAAAAATGGGGGCAACCATCTTCCAGAGCAGGTAATTCAGAATATTATCAGGAGGATTATAATCTTACCGGTTATATTCCTGTTTTGGCTGAAGACAAAGGTGTTCTGGTTTTGAACCAGTTTTTTGGTTCTTCGACTGTGTTGAAAAAAGGCACGGTTGATCAAAGTCTATACATCTGTGATAACACAGCAAAACCCGGATGTCAAGCAATTCTCAATGAACTTTATGCCCGCCAGGTTGCCGAAGCTGAAAACGGCAAGGCAACGTCACTTGGCGGTACCAACCGCTTGCGGGGCTATCTTACAAACCGCTTTTATGACAGCTACACAAATTTTCGGGGTGTGGAATTTCGCTGGTATGTGCATGAAGCGCAGAATGCCTTCAACTATATTCTGGAAAAGGGGACATTTGCGGGACTTCAGCTGGCCTTCTTCTATGAAGAGGGAACAGTCTCTCCGGATAAGGGCAGCTTATGGAAAAATATGCGCTCTTCTTATGGCGCCGGCACAAGATTTCTTTTTAATACTATCATTGTCCGAATCGACCGTGGATTCGGCAAGGAGGGAGGACAAACTACATTTTTTGTCGGTTATCCTTTTTAGTTATGATCATAGTTCATTAATCAAAATACTTTGTATCATCTATTCGGAAATTTACATTAATCCAAAATGAGCTTGGAATTGTATCTGATTCATATCATTTAAATCTATCGAATGGAATTTTGAAAAATGACTGTTGCTGAGGCTATTTTTACGGCCATCAAGATCCGCAAAATCGATTACGTTTTTTGTGTTCCCGGTGAGAGCTTTCTCGCAACCATGGACTCATTTTACGGTTCGCTTAAACCTCTCTTGGTTTCTGCACGACATGAAGAAGGTGCAGGCATCATGGCCGAAGCTTATGCCAAGGCTTCAGCCAAGACCGGTGTCTGTATGGTCACACGTGGTCCGGGCCTGACCCATTTGTCAATTGCTCTTCATACGGCAAAACAAGACTCTACACCTCTCGTTGTATTCGT
>JYMV01000604.1_pt1 | contig 15200 bp, 9 predicted proteins | sample 338911 | NCBI WGS metagenome assembly JYMV01 (sample SAMN03354496, study PRJNA234377) | hydrothermal vent metagenome | biome: Deep sea; feature: Hydrothermal plumes at the Eastern Lau Spreading Center, Western Pacific Ocean; material: Seawater | place: Tonga | collected 2009 | depth 2000 m m
AAAAGCGAATCTCCAATTTTTAACCTTTTTTGTTAATACAATTAAAGCGGTAAATGACCATGCAGATTTGCTCAGAGCTGGTATTGCCTCTGCTGGCAATGATCATAGGTTAGGAGCAAATGAAGCACCTCCTGCAATAATTTCAGTATTTATCGGATCTCAATTAACAAAAGTATTGGATGATATTGAGAAAAAGGTAAAGGATGGGAAGATGACTCCGGATGAGAAAACAGAGATTAAGTTTGATATAGGTAAAATACCTGAAATTTTACGGGATAATACTGATAGGAATAGGACATCACCATTTGCCTTCACAGGGAATAAATTTGAGCTCAGGGCAGTTGGTTCAGGATCAAACTGTGCATCTGCTTTGATCCCTTTAAATGCTATGATGGCTAATCAACTGAAAGAGTTTAAGAAGGAAGTTGATACCATCATTAAAAAAGGAGTAAAGAAAGATGAGGCAATTTTTCAAGTGCTCCGAAAATATATTATCAGTTCAAAAGCAATTAGGTTTGAGGGCAATAACTATAGCGATCAATGGGTAAAGGAGGCAGAGAAAAGAGGATTACCCAATATTAAATCAACCCCTCTAGCTCTGGATGCTTTTGTTACAGAAAAAAATGTTAAGTTGTTTGAAAGTTTAAATGTTTTAAATCAGGTAGAGCTCAAGGCAAGACAAGGAATTAAACTTGATAAATATACGATGAAGGTTCAAATAGAGTCTAGGGTTTTGAGTGATTTGGCAGTTAATCAAATTATTCCAGCAGCCATCAAGTACCAAAATATTCTTATAGAGAATGTTAAGGGTTTAGTAGATCTTGGCCTTGTAAACATTGGTGCCATGAAAACCAAAAAGGAATTAGTTGCCTCAGAGGGTACAGATGCCACTTATATAATTCAGCCAGAAGATCTAAATGGTAATGGTTTACCTGATTATTCTAATGCGCATACTCAGGTTGAAACCATAAAAACAATTTCTGCTCATATTTCTGCCATAAAGGTTTATAATGATAGCATGAAAAATGAGCGCAGCAAGGTTGATTCGATTGAGAGTTCACGGGATCAAGCAATTGCGTATTGTGATAAGGTAATGCCTTATTTTGATAAAATAAGATATCATGCAGATAAACTTGAAATTATCGTAGATGATGCGCTATGGCCATTGCCAAAATACTGGGAATTGTTATTTACAAGATAACTGCTGGCTGTTAATAGAGAACCTTGACCTTTTGCCATATCATGGCAAGAGGTCATTTTGTATTTGTATGAACTATATAGCTTGATCTTTTTTCTTCTGAATAAAGTCTAAATAATTTTTTAATTTAGCCACCGTTAATGATGTTAGGATACTGATAATGAATATTAAAAAGCTGCTTTTAATATTATTTGTTTTAACCATCGTCTGCAATTCTGCTGATGCTCAGAAGAATTTCAGTAAAGATGCTGATGCCTCTTTTAACAGAGGTGAGTATTTTACAGCGATCATGCAGTATAAAAAAGCTTATTCAAAGGAGAGGAATAATACTGCAAAGGCCAGAATTATCTTCCAAACTGCAGAATGCTATAGGAATATCAATGATACCAAACAGGCTGAGATATGGTATCAGAAATCTGTAAAAGTTAAATATCCAGATCCTGTTGCAATCTTGTATTTAGCTGATACCAAGAAAGCCAATGATAAATATGAGGAAGCATTAATAGAATATAAAAATTATCAGGACCTTGTCCCTAAGGATCCGCGTGCTTCAGATGGCATTAAATCGTGTGAGCTTTCAGTAGAATGGATGGAAAATCCAGATAGATATGAAGTCCATAATGCAGTGATGTTAAATTCTACCGAAGCAGATTTTTCTATGACCTACTCAAAAAGAGGGTATAAAGAGGTTGTTTTCACCTCTTCCAGAGAAGGTTCTACGGGCACTGATATTGATGGTACCACAGGCCAGAATTTTACAGATTTATGGTCTGCTAAAATTGATAGGAAAGGAAAGTGGAGCACACCTGTTTTGTTAGGTTCAAATGTTAATTCGAAAGACAATGAAGGTGCTGCTACCCTTGATGTTAAGTATAGGACACTTTATCTAACGAGATGTCCCATAATAAAAGACCAGGAGGTTAATTGTAAGGTTATTGTTGCAAAGAAAAAAGGAACATCTTGGGATAAGCCTGAAGAAATTCCTCTCGTACCAGATACAATTACGGCTGGACACCCCACACTCTCACCTGATGGTTTAAATTTATACTTTGCAAGTAATCTTGATGGAGGTTATGGTGGGAAAGATATTTGGGTGGTCTCGAGAGAAGGTACTCGTGATGATTGGGGGCAACCAGTTAATCTAGGGCCTGGGGTTAATACCATAGCAGATGAAGTATTTCCATTTTTGCATGAAGATGGCACGCTTTATTTTTCCTCAAACGGACATATAGGAATGGGGGGGCTGGATATATTTTATGCGCTATACAAGAATAACAATTGGGATAATGTTTCAAATATGAAATACCCAATCAATTCTGCTGGAGATGATTTCTCCATAGTATTCGAAGGGGTCAATAATCGTGGATATTTTACTTCCAATCGAATTGGTGGCAAAGGGGGAGATGATATTTATCAATTTATGTCGCCGCAACTTGTATTTACACTACAAGGAATTGTTATTGATGCAGATACAAGGGATGTTCTTGTAGGGGCAACCATTACAATGGTGGGAGATGATGGGACTTCAGGTGAGCAGGTAACAGATGAGGTTGGATCCTATTTTTTTCAATTAAAAGCGAATACGAACTATGATCTTACAGCTTCAATGCCAAAGTATTTAAGTGATCATGGAAGTGAAACAACAGTTGGCCTCGAAAAATCAACTGACCTTGTCCATGATTTTGAATTACAATCTACCAAGAAGCCCATTGAACTCCCAAATATCCTTTATGACTTGGATAAGTGGGATCTTAGGCCTGAATCAAAAGTTGCTTTAGATGGCTTGGTTGCTACCTTAAATACTAACCCTACTATCGTTATCAAAATCATGTCTCATACGGATACTAGGGCTGAGCACAGGCATAATGACGAGCTTTCACAAAAAAGAGCACAATCTGTAGTTGACTATTTGATATCTGAAGGAATTGATCCGGAACGACTTGAAGCAAAAGGGTATGGGGAAAGGAAGCTGCTTATCACAGATGCGAAGATTAAGAAGATGAAAACAGAGGAAGAGAAGGAAGTTGCGCATCAAAAAAACAGAAGAACTGAGTTTGAGATACTCAGGTCTGACTATATTCCTAAGGATAAAAGAGGCGACCAATAGGAGAAAAATCCTGAAGTTCCCGAGCAACCGGAAAAGCAATAGGTTCCTAAGTTGAGATAGTGTTTATGAAGTTTTAATTAGCTCCTCTCTCCAAAAAAGCAGATTGCCTATTTTAGAATTCAACTGAAATTAATTATGGATCTAGCCTCAAAATATGACAAAAGAGGAGTTTCCTCCAGTAAGTCTGATGTTCATAAGGCAATAAAGCACTTAGATAAAGGCTTATTCCCAAATGCTTTCTGTAAGATCTTGCCAGATTATTTATGCGGTGATGAGAAGTGGTGCAACATCATGCACGCAGATACAGCTGGTACCAAGACTGCCTTAGCTTATATGTATTGGAAGGAAACTGGGGATATGTCTGTTTGGAGTGGTATCGTTCAGGATTCTATTGTAATGAATATTGATGATATGGCATGTGTAGGTGCCGTTAACAATATAATAATTTCTTCCACCATAGGACGCAACAAAAACCTGATCTCAGGGGAAGTTGTTAAGGCATTAATTGATGGCACACAGGATTTTATAAAGCGGATGAGTGTCTTGGGGGTTGAAATTCATTTATCTGGTGGTGAAACTGCTGATGTCGGTGATATTGTCAGGACGCTGGATGTTGGTTTTACTGCTTTTGCAAGGATCAAGAAAGAGGATGTTATTGATGTACAGATAGAGGATGGTGATGTAATTGTTGGTTTAGCCTCCTATGGCCAGTCAGCATATGAACAGGAATATAATGGGGGTATGGGAAGCAATGGGTTAACATCGGCACGTCATGATATGTTCAGCAAAACTTTGGCAACCAAGTATCCGGAGAGCTTTGATCCCTCCATATCAGATGATCTGATTTATACTGGAACCAGGGAATTAACCGATACTGAACCCATTACAGGGCTTACCTATGGGAAGCTGGTACTCTCTCCTACCCGAACCTATATTCCTGTTATAAAAAAACTGGTCGATGCGCTTGGTCCTGAAATTCATGGATTGATACATTGTACAGGCGGTGCTCAAACAAAGGTCTTGAATTTTGTGGATGATCTTCATATTCTTAAAGATGACCTTTTTGAGGTCCCCCCATTGTTTAGAGCAATACATGAGGAATCACAGACGGATTGGAAAGAAATGTTCCAGGTATTTAACATGGGGCACAGGCTTGAAGTTTATGTAAAACCCCAATTCGCAGAGATGGTAATTGATGCATCTCGAGAATTTGATATAGATGCCAAGGTGATAGGAAGGTGTGAGTTATACCAGGGAAAGAAGTTAACCATCAAATCCGAATATGGAGAATTTGAATATTGATTAGTAAAAGATGCTTGATAAACTGGAAAACATAAAAAAACGATGGGAGGAAGTAGGTGAATTGATCTCTGATCCAGAGATTATTGGAGATATGAAACGCTTTGTAAAGCTGACTAAAGAGTACAAGGATTTAGAAGGGATTGTAAATATTCATAAGGAATATAAAGATGTACTAGACAATATTAGTTCTTCACAGGAAATCATTAGCACTGAGGATGATGCTGAATTTGTAGATATGGCAAAGAAGGAGCTAGATACCTTGTTGCCACGCAAAGACCAGCTGGAAGAAGAGATCAAAGTCCTATTGATCCCTAAAGATCCTGAGGATGAAAAGAATGCAGTTGTAGAAATCAGGGCAGGTACTGGTGGGGATGAGGCAAGTATATTTGCTGGTGACCTTTATAGGATGTATACACGCTTTTGTGAGGATATGAAATGGAAGGTTGAGTTGGTAGATATGACAGAAGGTACTGCCGGCGGTTTTAAGGAAATTATTTTTAATGTTCAAGGAGCTAGTGTTTATGGAACCTTGAAGTACGAGTCTGGCGTTCACAGGGTCCAGCGAGTGCCGAAAACTGAAACACAAGGCCGTGTGCATACGTCGGCAGCAACGGTGGCTATATTACCTGAGGCTGATGAGTTAGATGTGGACCTTAAAGATGCAGATATTAAAAAAGACACCTTCTGCTCCTCAGGTCCGGGCGGACAATCTGTTAATACAACCTATTCAGCCATTAGGCTTACCCATATTCCAACGGGTGTTGTTGTACAGTGCCAGGATGAAAAATCTCAGATCAAGAACTATAACAAGGCCTTATCGGTCTTGCGTTCACGGATTTATGAGATGGAGCTGAAAAAATACAAGGATGAAATTGCAGGCAGGCGAAAAACGATGGTATCTACTGGCGATCGTTCCGCCAAGATACGTACCTATAATTTCCCTCAGGGTCGGATGACAGAGCACAGGATCGGCCTTACGCTGTACAATCTGCAGAATATTATGGCTGGTGATATTAAGGAGATCATTGATGCCTTGCAGCTTGCTGAAAATGCAGAGCGCTTAAAGGAAGGGTCTGAACAAAATGAGACTGAGAAATGACCAGGGATGAACTATATAAGCAAATCAAGGCAAAGGGGTCTTTCCTTTGTATTGGCCTGGATTCAGACATTGCTAAAATACCTTCTCATCTCCAGGGCCATTCCGATGCAATCTTTGAATTTAATAAGGCTATCATAGATGCTACCCATGACCTATGTGTAGCCTATAAACCCAATATTGCATTCTATGAAAGAATGGGTAGCCACGGATGGGATATACTTCAAAGAACGCTGGATTATATTCCTGATGATATATTCACCATTGCAGATGCGAAGAGAGGGGATATTGGCAACTCTTCCAGGTACTATGCTGAGACTTTCTTTAATACCTATGATTTTGATTCTGTTACGGTATCTCCCTATATGGGGCATGATTCTGTAGAACCCTTCTTGTCACATGAAGGCAAATGGGCGATCATACTTGCTTTGACATCCAACACAGGAGCGGCTGATTTTCAACTAGATCATGGATCATCAAATGAGCCGCTTTACCAACAACTCTTAAGGAAGTCCAGCACCTGGGGATCTGCAGAAAATACCATGTATGTTATTGGTGCTACCAGGCCGGAGATGATTAAAGAGGTACGTGCCATTATTCCTAATCATTTCCTCTTGGTGCCTGGAGTAGGAGCACAGGGTGGAAGCCTGGAAGAAATTGCAGCGCATGGCATTAATGAGCATTGCGGTTTGCTCATAAATTCGTCACGTGGAATTATCTATGCCGGTAAAGGGGAGGATTTTGCTAACGTAGCCAGAGAGGAAGCAATGAAGCTTAAAGTTAAGATGGAAGCTTTATTGTGATGAATTAATTCTCATTAATCCCAAATGAAGTATTTCCTAGCCTTTTATGGTGCATTCCTGATCATCGGCGGTGGCCTGTTATTGCTTTTTGCAAAGGAGGACCTTTTCCTTGAATTAAATTCATTAAATACAGCAGTAGGTGATCTGGCATTTCCTTATATTACCTGTTTAGGTGAAGGATATTTCTCCGTCTTGCTGGTACTATTCTTCTTGTTCTATAGATACAGCTATGCGCTGATAAGCGCAATCAGTTTTATATTTACCGGTATTGCAGTTCAATTCTTAAAACACATTGTTTTTTCAGATGTGCTTAGACCACTAAAGCATTTTGAAGGCATTGCAGATATTCACACGGTAGCAGGAGTGGGGATGCATTCATTTTTTAGCTTTCCTTCAGGACATTCGGCAGGTGCTTTCTCTCTGTTTTTTATGATCTGCCTGATTCTTTCAGGGAAGCGAAAATTCTTTGGTGTATTCCTGTTTTTGTTGGCCATGCTTACAGGGTACTCGAGAATTTATTTAGGGCAGCATTTTCCGGTAGATGTTTATGCAGGTTCTATAATTGGAGTAGGATTTACCTGGCTTACTTATTGGGCTGTTAATAGATCTGAGTTAGCTAAAAAGCCCTGGGCAAACAAGTCTCTGATCATCAGATCCAAAACATTGACCTAGTATAGAAAAGAGTGAGTTTTAAAAATTCAATTTGGATATATCTTCTTATTGCCCTTGGCGGATTATTGCTCTTCCTGCCCGTGCAAACGGTTCATTTATTTGATTGGGATGAGATCAATTTTGCTGAGGCAGCAAGGGAAATGATACTAACAGGCGATTACCTGACCGTACGTATTGACTTTCAGCAATTCTGGGAAAAACCCCCATTTTTCATCTGGTTGCAGGCATTGTCTTTTAGCTTATTTGGGGTAGGGGAGGTTGCTGCACGGCTGCCCAATCTGCTATGTGGCATCATTACGATGATGGTTCTTTATGATATAGGGAAGACACTATACAATAAGAATTTTGGAATTTTATGGGTGTTCGCTTATATAGGTTCTATATTGCCACAGTTTTATTTCATGACCGGCATTATTGATCCAGTTTATAATCTCCTTATTTTTCTGAGCCTTTATTTCCTCTTTAAATATTTAAGGGAACCTAAGAATTCAAGCATTGCAATAGCAGGATGCTTTGCTGGTTTTGCGGTAATTACCAAGGGTCCGGTGGCATTATTCCTTTTGGGGTTGATCTTTCTTTTCATCCTTTTGTTTTTATGGCGAAGCATAGATCGTAAAGCCCTAAAAAAAGGCACGAGTATCGTGATCTTCTTGGGGCCTCTTTTATTGATCTCCTCCCTGTTCTATGGTGCTGAATTTATAAAACACGGACCAGGATTCTTTAATGAGTTTTTGGATTATCACCTAAGGTTGCTGCAAACTTCAGAAGCCGGCCATGGACAACCTTTTTACTATCATTTTGTGGTGCTTCTTATAGGATGCCTGCCCACATCCTTGCTCTTGTTTGGAGGGCTGTCCGGTTTTTCGGAAGATACGGAGGGCCAGCATACTTTCAGAAAACTGATGATCATTATGTTGCTGGTGGTGCTGCTCGTCTTCTCCATTGTAACCACCAAGATCATTCATTATTCCTCCCTTTGCTATTTCCCTATAAGCTATTTGGCGGCCTGTTTTATGTACCATGTTGCTTATAAAAAGGTTAAATTCAGGAGAGGGCTGATTGCCTTAACATTGGGATCCACCATGATCGTTGGAGTGCTGATCATGATGCTGCCATTGTTAATGAGAAATGTCGAATTGCTGATTCCCTATATCGCAGACCCTTTTGCTGTGGCCAATTTGGATGCCGAGGCAGGATGGTCCAATATGGATATGATTCCGGGTTGCTTATTTGTGCTTGCATCCCTGGCTTATCTATGGTCATATAAAAAATATGGGTATCAGTGGGCTTTTATAATTATGCTCTCATGTACAGGCCTGGCTACTAACTTGATGGTTAAGCTGATAGTTCCAAAGATAGAGTTGATAACCCAGGGTGCAGCCATTGAATTTTATAAGAGCTTACGGGGAAAGGATTGTTATGTGGAAGTTCTGGATTTTAAGAGCTATGCCCACCTTTTTTATTCTGGCAAACAGCAACAGGCTAATGAAAACAGCAGAAGCAAAGACTGGTTGCTTGAAGGGAACATAGATAAACCGGCATATTTTGTTTGCAAAAATATCCACGCTGGCAAATACAGGAAGCATCCTCAACTAAAGGAGCTGTACGAAAAGAATGGCTTTGTCTTTTTTGAGCGGTTGCCGGGTTAAGATTTGTATATCTTAAAATTGCCTAGCCCCATGCGCTGTAATAAATGGCAGCAAGAAGTGCTGATCACACCCAGGCCATATTTCATGCTCCTGCTGAAATTTATAGAAGAGGCATCTTCAAAATATTTGGTCGGACAGGTTACTTCTCCGATTTCATATCCCGCGTAAATGATCTGGGATAGCACCTGGTTGTCAAAAACAAAATCATCAGAATTCGCTTCATAGTTTATTTTGTTAAGCACCTCTGCAGAATATGCCCTGTATCCAGTATGATATTCTGAAAGTTTGGCATTGATTAGAATATTTTGAAACAGCGTGAGAAACCGGTTTGCAATATATTTGTATATGGGCATCCCACCCTTTAGGGCCCCCATACCCAGTATCCTTGATCCTAAAACTACGGGGTAAAGGTCTTGTGCAATTATATTAGCCATCGAAGGAATTAATAAAGGAGTATACTGGTAGTCAGGATGAAGCATGATTATAATATCTGCATTCAGCTCAAGTGCTTTGTTATAGCAACTCTTTTGGTTGCCTCCATATCCTTTATTGGCTTCATGCTTGATTATATGCTCAATTCCCAGGGACCTCCCTAAAGCTACTGTCTCATCACTACTAGCATCATCCACTAGAACGACCTCATCTACAAGATCGAAGGGAATCTCATTGTATGTTTTTTTCAGTGTTTGGGCGGCATTATATGCTGGCAGTACTACAACAACCTTTTGATTTTGGATCATAGATATCCTTTGTTTTGTGCAAATCTAAAAAATAATGACGGATATGAATCTGATATTAGAATTTACATTTGAAAAATGTATAACAGAATAGTAAATTAGCCACTAAATAGCATCTATAAATTGTGGTGAACCATATGAGGTCTGTTATTTCCAATTGGTATTTAGTCTTTTTGTTTTGCTGGTCCTTACCACTTCTTGGGCAGCATAACAACTTTAAAACTTATTCTCTTGAGGATGGCTTAACGCAGTCCACCGTATATAAAATTATACAAGATAAAAGGGGGTATCTATGGCTAGGTACTGAAGGGGGTGGGGTTTTTCGTTTTGATGGAGGGTCGTTTGAATCTTTTAATAAAAAAGAAGGGCTGGCCGGAAATGTCGTAAGGGCCCTTTTGGAGGATTCAAGGGGCAATATATGGGTTGGAACGGATGAAGGAATCTCAATCTATAATGGGATCAAGTTTTCCTCTTTTGGCGAAAGAGAAGGAGTTCCTCTTAGTCAAGTAATGTGTTTTGTTGAAGATTCACAAGGGTTTATATGGGCAGGCACTTCAGGTAGCGGTATTATTAAAATTAAATTGATAAACCCCGATTCTATTTCAACGATTCAATATAAATCCGAAGACGGATTGAGCGACTTTGTATTTGACCTTCATTTGGCAGATAATGGAAAAATTTGGGCAGCGACATTTGATGCTGGGATCAAGGTAGTTAATCCTGATGTGGATGAAATTAAGGTTCATGCAATTAGAAGAAGCGATGGGATACCTAGTGATAAGATTCTATCAATAACAGAAGATCATGACGGAAATATCTGGGGAGGCACGCTTGATGCAGGTGCTTTTAAGCTGGTCGTTCAAGGGGAAGACTCCGGTTCAGTAAGCAACTATAATTTAATCAATGGAATAAATGATAATCGGGTATGGAGTATTATTTGTGATCGTGAAGGAGCTATGTGGTTTGGAACTGATGAAGGAGGAATAAACAAATACCAGGATGGTAAATTTTCCGCTTTTACTGTTAAAAATGGCCTTGCAAATAATCAGGTTCTCTGTGTTTATGAGGATATGGATGGTATAATATGGTCTGGAACTATGGGAAGTGGAATTTGTAAATTTAATGGCTATCATTTCTCCCATTATTCTGAAGATGATGGGTTGTCAAATAATTCGGTATCTGGAATAGTACAAGATTCTTTTGGAAACTATTGGCTTGCATCCTGGAATGGATTAACCCAAATAAATTTTATTGATGGAGAGCTAATCTCAAATACCTATACAATTGAGGATGGCTTGGTAAAAAATAATATAAAATCTATTGCCAAAGACCATGAAGGTAATATATGGTTGGCTACCGAAAGTGGAATCAGCCGAATAGTGCCTGCTAAAATAAACCCTTACAGCAGTCAGGAATTTAAATCAAATTTGGATATTGTTAATTATCCACTAGATGCTGTTAACTGTATTTATATTGGGATTGAAGAAAGAATTTGGTGTGGTACAAGAGGAGGTCTCAGCTTGATGCTTGGGCCTGATGCATTTGAAGACAATTCAGGTTCTTTTGAAGAACAGGAATTAAACCCTGAGGTGCAGGCCATCATCCAATCCCATGATAGCACTATTTGGTTTGGCACCCTTGGTTGCCTTGCAAAAACAGATAGAAAAACCATGACTACCTATGATGAAGAGGAAGGCTTGTATGACAAAAAAGTCCATTGCCTTGCAGAAGATGTCAAGGGGAATATTTGGATCGGAACTTTTGGGGGAGGATTGTATAAGATGGATGTCCATACTAAAGATTCTATGCAGGTATCATTTATTGCTGATGATAATATCCTCAGCTCTAACAACATTTATTCTATGATCTTCCTGGATAAAAACACGCTCCTTATAGGTACCGAAAATGGCTTTGATAAAATATATTTAGATGATAATCAGAACTTTTTGAAAATAAAGAGCTACAAAAAGTCTGATGGTTTCATTGGTATTGAGAATAACTTGAATTCAATCTATAAGGATGATGAAGGCAATATTTGGTTTGGAACAGTCAAGGGAATCACCAAATACAGTCCAGCCCTTGAAAAGATAAATTTAAATGCTCCCCAAACCAATATTACGGGCATAGACCTTTTCTATGAAAAAGTTGCCTGGGATACGAGGACAGATAAGATAGAACCATGGTCAAATTTACCGCAAAATCTCACCCTTCCTTATTCAGACAATCACTTAACATTTAATTATACGGGCATCTCATTAAGTAATCCCGAAATGGTATCATATAAATATAAGTTGGAGGGTCTTGAAACAGAATGGTCGCCAGCAAGAAAGCAAAAGGAAGCAATATATTCTGGCTTAAAGCCAGGTGAATATACCTTTAATGTGATTGCCGTAAATGAAAATGGAGTATGGAATAAAGAACCTTCCAGATATCATTTTGTTATTATGCCGCCATTCTGGCAAACATGGTGGTTCTATCTGCTTTGTAGCCTTGGTGCCTTGGTTAGCATTATTGGCTTTGTGAAAGTCAGGGAACGGAATCTTCTTCATGAAAAAGCTATTTTAGAACAGAAAGTAAAAGAACGCACCAGCGAGCTTGCTGAAAAAAACAAGGAGATTACGGATAGCATTAACTATGCACAAAATATTCAAAGAGCCATACTTCCGGCTATTACATCAATTGAAAAAGGGTTTGAAGATAGTTTCGTATTATTTAGGCCACGAGATATAGTTAGTAGTGATTTTTATTGGTATGCTTCAAAAAATGGAAAGTCATTTATTGCTGCATGTGATTGCACAGGCCATGGTGTTCCTGGTGCATTTGTTTCTATGATTGGTAACAATATCCTGAACCAAATAATCCTTGAAAAAAATATTGAGCACCCAGGGGAAATACTTTCCAAATTAAATCAAGGCGTGAAATTTGCATTTACCCAGGAAGGTGAACAAGAAGCTCAAGATGGCATGGATATGGTTTTGTGTGTAATAGATAAAGAAAAAGGGGTCCTTGAAGTGGGGGGGGCCTATAATCCATTGATCCTAATTAGAGATGATAACTTGGAAGTAATAAAAGTTGACAGAGCTTCTATTGGCGGTGATACTTCCTTTGATTTTCAATTTGAAAATTTTAAGTTTGACGTAAAAGAAGGAGATAGGTTCTATCTGTTCTCTGATGGCTTCCCCGACCAATTTGGTGGTGAAAAAGGCAAGAAATTTATGATGAAAAGGTTTAAGGAGATGTTGTTAAAAAACCATAAATTGCCCATGGCTGATCAGAAGGAAAAGTATCAAGAGTTATTTTTAAATTGGATAAGTACGCAATATGAACAGATTGACGATGTGCTTCTAATTGGAATTAAAGTTTAAGGTAATTATGAAGGCTTTTAAGTATATAGGAACATTTCTATTTGTTGCATTATTGTATTGTAGCTCATGTTTTTCACAGAATAATCAATGGAGGGTATATAATACTTCAAATTCGGATATACCAGATAATTATATTTTGTCTATTGGGATAGATCAGAATGACAATAAATGGATGGGTACCAGGTGGGGAATTGTTAAGTATGATGGAGAAAATTGGATTAAATACAGTAAGAATAGCACCAAGGAAGTAGAATACACATCCATAAGAAATATAACCATAGACTCAGCTGGACAGGTGTGGACAGGAACCTGGGGGGATGGTATGGCGTTTCTTAGATTCCCTATGGGAAATCAAGATGATCCCAATGCTAAGTTTAAATGGATTTATTATAAAGAAAAGAATTCTGCCATGCCACACAATGTGGTAAAAGCTATCTGTGTAGATAAAAAGGGTAACAAATGGATTGGAACTGAAGAAGGCCTCTTGCTTATGGAAATTCTTGATTGGGGTGAAGGTGGTTTAAGATGGAAAACATTTTATACAAGCAATTCGGGCTTACCCCATGATGCTGTTTACAATGTTGCCGTTGATAAATTTAATAATAAATGGATAGGAACCTTTGGAGGAGGATTGGCCAAGTTTGATGGAATTAATTGGACTATATATGATATTAAAAACTCAGGATTGCCAGATAATTATATTATATCTATGGTAATTGATCATGAGCAAGTCCTTTGGATTGGCACTTATTCTGGTGGATTGGCACGTTTTGATGGAACAGACTGGAAAGTTTTCAAGACTTCTAATTCTGAATTACCTGATAATGTTGTATATTCATTAGCTGTTGATACTGAAAATAAGCTGTGGATTGGAAGCATAAATTCGGGTATGGCTAGTTTTGATGGTTCAATTTGGAAAACTTATGATATTATGAACTCTGGTAAGCCTTATACGGTAAGTGCTATTTCTTTTGATAAGAAGGGAAATTTATGGATAGGTACTGGTGGAGGTGTTGCTGTTTATAATGAGGATGGTATTAAATGATAGACCAAGAGGCAACTCATCTGGGAATATATACGTTTAAGGATAGTATCGAGGTTTTCTTCCATGGGGCGATTGCTAGCATTTGTTTTTCTTCTTATTTCTTTTGGCCTGTTTTCTTCCAGGGGAATTGCTCAGGTGGTAATCAATGAGATCTCTCAAGGTCCATCCGGTAGTAAAGAGTATGTAGAGTTTTTGGTCTTAGGTGCACCCTGCACCTCAGGTTGTATTGATCTGCGCTTATGGATTTTTGACGATAATAATGGTTTTCTTAATGGAGGGCCAACTACAGGGGTTGGTATTGCTGCAGGGGCTTGTAGGTTTTCAAATGATCCTTTCTGGTCTTGCATTCCATATGGTACTTTGATTACAATTTATAATGATGCAGATCCAAACGCATCACTCCCAGCAGATGATATTTTAATGACTGATTCAAATTGTAATTTGGTCATCCCTATAAGTTCTCTCTTGTTTGACCATCATAGTACAGAGCCAAACGCTGGCAATAGTACTTATCCAACTACAGGATGGGTTGTAGGAGGAGCATGGAGCGATATTTCTATGGCAAATACTCAGGATGGATTTCAAATCTATGATCCAGCTAATCTTGTTACACCAGTATTCAGTGTAGGGTGGGGTTCTGCAAATACGCTAGGTGATATTTGGATGGGGACGGGCTCGGCAAGTGATGATGTATTCTATGCAGATAATAGTGTTGACTGTGATTTTACCAATCAAGCCAATTGGGGCCAAGGCTGTGCTGGGGACATACCTAATTGCGGGTCAGACGACCAAACTCCGGGGTTGCCGAATAGTCTAGATAATGCGGCTTGCATATCCTCCTTCTCTAATGGTTGCACAAGCACACCTGTTCTTGTTATTGATAGTATTTTATCCACAAACACTAGCTGCTTTGGGATTTGTGATGGAAATGCTACCGTATATAGTTCTGGAGGAATTACACCTTATACCTATCTGTGGAATGATCAGTCTGGACAAACTGATTCTTTGGCTACAGGTTTGTGTGGAGGAATGTTTACTGTAACGGTAACAGAAGCTGGTGGTTGTCAAGATACATTAGATTCCGTTGTCATTTTTGCCCCAACCCTGGTGACCTCCTCAATCACCGGCAGCACCAACCCCTTGTGCTTTGGCGTTTGCACCGGCACTGCAACGGTAAGTGGGGGTGGCGGCACCCTGCCCTATACTTATGCCTGGGACGACCCTGG
>JYMV01021634.1_pt1 | contig 15199 bp, 13 predicted proteins | sample 338911 | NCBI WGS metagenome assembly JYMV01 (sample SAMN03354496, study PRJNA234377) | hydrothermal vent metagenome | biome: Deep sea; feature: Hydrothermal plumes at the Eastern Lau Spreading Center, Western Pacific Ocean; material: Seawater | place: Tonga | collected 2009 | depth 2000 m m
CCTGTTCATTTTGCCATGGACCTCCATGATCTCTCGCCAAGATAATATTTTTATTTACATCTTTATCAAGTACATAATCTGAAAATTGTTGTGTTGTCCAATTTTCAACATAACCTCCACCAAACTGTTCGGAGTCAATTTGTCTACGACTTGCTATTAACATTAATGGTGCTTTATATTGATCTGCCAATTCAATGGTGGCATCAATACAATTCTTACTCATTGGTCCAACGCCAAGTAGTGTACAGCACCTATTTGACCTGTATTTCTCTATATACTGTTGAATCATTGCTACCTATTCTCCTAATCTATCGATCTAGTAAAAAGCAAAAAGTTTATCAGATTTATAATACTTTATGACCTGTATATTTTTATTTTTCTACGTCAAACAGTCCATTCTCCTAGGTCTAGTTGATTAGCAGGAAGCCTATCAGGTTCATAAGGTGTGAAAAATTTCTGCAGGATGTGTAAACATGCTTCTGCTACTGCCCGATCTCCACCCGATCTCTCTGTAACATAATTTGCATGAGTTTTTGCCATTTTATCTGAATTTGCAGGGGCAATAGAATATCCAACTTCTTTCATAACATAATGGTCAAAGATGCCATCCCCCATATAAATTACTTCTTTTGGGTTGTACTTCTCATTAATCCACTCAATTCTCTTGATAGTACTTACCAAATCAAGTTCAAATTTCATATCATCTTTAATTCTTTTGTTGCTAATCGGAAAACCCTTTCTATCTCCAGTCACAAATCTAATGTCAATGTGTGGTTTTAACAACCCCAAACCATCATTATCATCAGGTCCAAATATTTTCATTTGCTTGCCGGCTTCTGAATACAAAAAATGCCCTGTTGTCATTACACCATCTACATCTAAAATAAATACTTTAAATTTCACGATACTCCTGATTTATATACCATTCATAAGTTTTATTCAAACCTTCTTCAAGGCTTGTACTATATTTCCAACCCATATTAGCTAATCGAGACACATCAATGAGTTTTCTTGGCGCCCCGTCCGGCTTCATAGTATCAAAAGTTAACTTTCCTTCAAAGCCAATTACTTGTTTCATTGTCTGTGCCATTTCACGAATAGTAACATCAACCCCTGTACCAACATTAATGTGTGAAAGCATTGGCTTAGTATTAGCTTGATAAGTTTTTTCATCTAACCCTAACATAAAAAGTGATGCTTCTGCCATATCGTCTACATATAAAAATTCCCTCATAGCATTACCCGTGCCCCAAACAACGACCTCTTTACTATTGTTGATTTTTGCTTCGTGAAAACGACGCATTAAAGCTGGAATAACATGTGAGTTTTCAGGATGAAAGTTGTCGTTAATACCATATAAATTGGTTGGCATGACTGAGCGGAAATCTGTGCCGTGTTGTCTATTGTATGATTCACAAAGTTTAATACCTGCGATCTTAGCTAGTGCATACGGCTCATTGGTTGGCTCCAATATATCAGTCAGTAGCGCATCTTCACACATTGGTTGTTCGACTTCTTTAGGATAAATACAAGTGCTGCCTAAAAATAGTAAGCGCTTAACCTTAATCTCATAGGCTGAATTAATAACATTAGCCTCTATCATCATGTTTTGATAAATAAAGTCTGCCGGGTAGGTATTATTCGCATGAATACCGCCAACTTTAGCGGCGGCCAAAATAACATAATCGGGTCGCTCTCTTTTAAAGAAATCTTGTACTTCTACTTGATTGATTAAATCCAACTCTTTATGCGTACGCATAAGTAGATTGGTAAAGCCTTTCGCCTCTAATTGCCTAACAATCGCAGAGCCAACTAAGCCACGATGTCCGGCTATATAGATTTTATCATTAAGATCCATACTTAATTACTCGTTAAAATCTGGTGCTTTAAAGCCATGCTCTTTGATCAGTGAATCGCGTTTGGCAATATTGATATCATTTTCCATCATCTCGTGCACCATCTCTTCAAGCGTAATCTTTGGCTCCCAACCAAGTTTTTCTTTAGCTTTGGATGGATCGCCTAATAATGTTTCTACTTCAGTTGGGCGGAAATAGCGTTGATCAACTGCCACGATTAAATTACCGGTTTCAGCATCATAACCCTTTTCATCAATACCTTCTCCTTCCCAACGGATAGTCTTACCTAAGTGACCCCAGGCAAAGTTGACAAAATCACGAACTGAATACTGTACACCGGTTGCAATACAAAAATCATCTGGTTCATCTTGTTGTAGCATTAGCCATTGCATTTCTACATAGTCTTTTGCATGGCCCCAGTCACGTTTAGCATTAATATTACCAAGATAGAGTGTATCTTGCAGGCCAAGTGAGATACGCGCTAATGCACGCGTAATTTTACGAGTAACAAAAGTTTCTCCACGTACTGGAGATTCATGATTGAACAAAATGCCATTACAGGCGTAAATACCGTAAGCTTCTCGATAGTTAACCGTAATCCAGTATGCATAAAGCTTAGCTGCAGCATACGGCGAACGTGGATAAAACGGTGTGGTTTCTTTCTGTGGTGTTTCCTGTACTTCACCATATAACTCTGAGGTGGATGCCTGGTAATAACGAGTCTTCTTCTCTAGGCCAGAAATACGAATTGCCTCTAATACGCGAAGCGCCCCAAGCCCAACAGTATCTGCCGTATATTCTGGAGTTTCAAACGATACAGCAACATGTGATTGTGCGCCAAGATTGTAAATTTCATCGGGTTGTATTTGTTGAATAATACGCACCAAACTCATAGAATCTGACAGGTCGCCATAATGCAAAACAAACTTTCTATCAGACTCATGTGGATCTTGATAGAGATGGTCAATACGATCGGTGTTAAATGATGAGGAACGACGTTTGATGCCGTGTACCTCATAATTCTTGCCTAATAAAAACTCTGCTAGATAAGCACCATCTTGCCCAGTTATGCCGGTGATTAATGCCACTTTGTTATTTACCATTCTTAATTCCTAACCTGAAATTCAATTGTTTTAAAAAAATTATCTAACATTAATCTTTTACTCTACCGTAAATATCTTCAAATCTTACAATATCATCCTCACCTAAGTAGGCACCGCTTTGCACTTCAATAACCTCTAACATTTCATTAGTCTTATTCTCTAGACCATGTGTTATTCCAATAGGAATATAGGTTGAATCCCCTTCTTTTAATGTAAGAATATTTTCTCCATTAATAGCTGTTGCTATACCACTTACCACCACCCAATGCTCTGCACGTTTAGAGTGTGCCTGTAATGAAAGTTTCGCACCTGGGTTAACATGTAGTCTTTTTACCTGAAAGTGTACGCCTTTCTCAATAGAATCATACCAACCCCATGGTCGATAAACCTTACGATGACAGAATTGCTCTTCTCTGTCTTGATGTTGAAGCTGCTCCACAATTTTTTTAACCTCTTGTACTTTGTCTTTAGTTGATATGAGTGTGGCATTAGGTGTATCTACAATAATTAAATCTTGCACACCAATAGTTGCCACCATATGATGATTGGCATTAATATAAGTGTTGGTTGTTTCTTCGATAAACACATCGCCTTGAATGACATTACCATTCTTATCCTTTTTGCCAATATCATAAAGTGCTGACCATGAGCCAATATCATTCCACTGCGCATCTAACGGCACAACAATTACGTTATCGCTTTTCTCCATAAGTGCGTAATCAATAGAGTCACTTGGAGATGATTCAAATGCTTGTTTATCAAGGCGTATAAAGTCTAAATCTTGCTTAGCATTATTAACAGCGTCGTTAACTGATGCAACAATATTAGGTGAATGTGTAGTTAGTTCATCAATTAACGTATTTGCTTGGAACATAAACATGCCACTATTCCAAAGATAGTTACCTTGATTCAAATAAGACTCGGCAGTTTTTAAATCTGGTTTTTCAACAAACTGTTCAACCGTATATACGCCATCATTACTCTCTTTAGATGATTTAATGTAACCGTAACCAGTATTTGCATCTGTTGGCACAATGCCAAAAGTTACTAATTTACCTTCTTGGGCTTGCTTACTAGCAATATTAATTACTTGGTGAAATGCATCAACATCTTCAATGGTGTGATCAGCTGATAAAACTAATAATACCGCATTATTAGAATCTTTAATTGATTGTAGTGCTGCAGCCGCAATTGCAGGAGCGGTATTTCTACCAATCGGCTCAAGGAGGATTGTTGGGTTAATTATATCAATTTGTTGACATTGTTCAGCTACTAAAAAGCGATGATCAGCGTTACAAATAATAATTGGATCTGCAAGATTATCTAATCCATTTAAACGTAGAATGGTCTCTTGAAGCATGGTGTTATCGCTTACTAGTGGCAAATACTGCTTTGGGTATTGCTTACGTGATAACGGCCAAAGGCGTGTGCCTGAACCTCCTGAGAGAATAATTGGAATAATATTCATTTATTATCTATAAAAGAATAAATCTAATAGTTGGCATCAAATAACTGCTTGATTTTTTCAGTGTTGGGGTTAAGTACAACGCCTTTTTCAGTAATCAATCCTGTCACTAATTCGGCTGGAGTAACGTCAAATGCTGGGTTGCGCACTTTAACACCTTCTGCCGCCCATTGACAATTTCTATAACCCGTCACTTCTTCAATCGGACGCTCTTCAATAGGAATATCTTTACCGCTCGTAATAGAGCGATCAATGGTCGATAAAGGGCAAGCCACATAAAATGGAATATTGTGTCTTTTGGCCAAAACTGCTACCATGTAAGTGCCAATCTTGTTGGCTACATCACCATTACTAGCCACACGATCAGTACCCACAACAATGGCATCTATCTCACCCTGACTCATTAAGTGGCCTGACATATTATCAGAGATTAAAGTCACAGGAATATTCTCTTGCACCATTTCCCAAGCAGTTAGTCGTGCTCCTTGTAAAAATGGTCGTGTCTCATCTGCAATAACAAAAATTTTCTTACCAGCTTCAACAGCTGATCTAAAAACGCCTAAAGCAGTACCGTGCCCTGCAGTAGCGAGCGCTCCAGCATTACAATGAGTCAGCACTCTAGCACCATCATTTAATAATGCCGCACCATTACTACCCATTGCACGGTTGATTTCAATATCTTCTCTTTTAATTTTATGCGCTTCATCTAATAAAATATTAGAAATTTCTTTAGTTGATCCTTGGGACTCATTCATCTTATTACGCATTCTATCAATTGCCCAAAATAGATTAATGGCAGTTGGACGACTTTGTTCCAAGACATTAAATGCTTTATCCATACCTTTAAAAAACTCATTATCACTTGTATCTTGCAAGTTTAATGCTGCAAGTGCTACACCGTAAGCAGCTGCGCAACCGATAGCTGGAGCGCCACGCACCACCATTGAACGAATACCATCTGCAACTGCAGATGCTGATGTGTATGAAATATACTTAAAATCAGAGGGCAATATACGTTGATCAATCATCTCAAGGTGATCTTTATTCCATCTTAAGGTTTCTATATTATCACTCATTTACTCACCTTCAAATTCACACTGCGCAAATACTTTTTGACCCATTGCTTCTAAACGAGCTCTACCACCAATATCTGGCAAATCAATAACAAAACAACACTCTACTACTTCACCATTCATCTCTTGCACCAATTTTACTGCTGCTTCAGCTGTACCACCAGTGGCGATTAAGTCATCGACAATTAATACCTTTTCACCAGGATTGATTGCATCAGTATGAATTTCAATGCGATCAACACCATATTCTAATTCGTAATCTTGCCCAACAGTTTCAGCAGGAAGTTTACCTTGTTTTCTAATTGGCACGAAACCTACACCCAAAAGATATGCTAACGGCGATCCCATAATAAAACCACGGGACTCAATACCAACAACTTTATCAATTTTCATATTTTTATAACGAGAATGCAATTCATCAATAGAGATACGAAAACCAACCGGATCTTGCAACAAAGTTGTAAAGTCTCTAAACATAATCCCTTCTTTTGGATAATGTTTAATTGTTCTAATGCGTGATTTAATCGGCATACGTTACTCCCTATTATTGGTTTAATACTCGCCCTGCGACAACTTCTAATTTATTAACTATATTCTGATCTCTAGCATCTGGTGCAGTAATAATAGCATTATCAAGACTACTTTTACAACTACAATCACTAGCAGCTGGATCACTATCAACTATAGGCGCAACATTTTTAACTAAAGATCTAGCATTATCAGCATTATCCAATAACACCTTAATAATTGCATCAACTGTGACATCATCATGGTCCTCATGCCAACAATCATAATCTGTAACCATGGCCACCGTTGCATAGCACATCTCAGCCTCTCTAGCGAGTTTCGCCTCAGGCATATTTGTCATACCAATCACATCACAATTCCAGCTTCTATAAAGTTCTGACTCTGCAACAGAAGAAAACTGTGGGCCCTCCATCACAATATAGGTCCCACCACGTACAACATTAATACCACTATTTTTAGCAGACAATTCTAAATGTTCGCCTAAGCGATTACACACTGGATGTGCCATAGAGACATGAGCTACAAGACCAGTTTCAAAAAAACTTTTATTTCTAGCGAATGTTCGATCAATAAATTGATCAACAATAACAAATGTACCTGGTGTTAATTCTTCTTTTAAAGAGCCAACTGCACTCACAGAAATAACATCAGTAACGCCTACCCTTTTAAGTGCATCTATATTAGCCCTAAAATTAATTTCTGATGGTGGGATGCGGTGCCCGCGACCATGTCTTGGTAAAAAAACCATTTGTTGTCCATCTAACTCACCAAATAATAATTCATCAGAAGGTTCGCCAAAAGGTGAGTTAATTTTCTCCCAACGAGTATTGGTTAAACCATCAATATCATAAACACCACTACCGCCTAAAATTCCAAGTATTGTTTTCTTGTTATCCATTACTTCCTTATTAACTTAAATCACCCGATCATTGCCACCATCGACAGGTACATATGCTGCTGTGGTTTTAGAAAATAAAGCCCCACACATTTCAGCTGCTAATTCTGCCACATCTTCGGTATTGACTTCAACTTTCAAAACATTGTTGGTTTTATATTCTTCAACACTTAAGCCGTAATGTTTTGCTCGAGCCTCTAGAACTTCATCTGTCCAAATACCTGTATCAAATACTGCATTAGGATGTAGAGTATTAAGTCGTATACCATCATCACCCCATTCCATCGCCAAAACACGCATAAGTTGATTAAGCGCCGCTTTAGAAGCTGAATACGATGCTGCACCAGGCCCCGGCGCTGGAACATTTTTAGAGCCAATAATCACCACACGTCCTTTGTTCGGAGCAAGCTTTAATAAAGGGTAAACTTCACGGAGTAGAGTTAGATTTGCATCCAAATTCACTGAAAACACATTACGCCATTCATCAGTAGGTAGCTCGGAAACTTTTTTTCCACTAGGGAAAATACCAGCATTAAGCACTACCATATCTATGCCGCCAAAATGACGCACACTAGTTTCAAGTACATTTTTAAGTACATCCTCATCGGTTACATCACAAACTAAACCTAAGTAATTACTGTTAGTTGAGGTGCTTTCAATAGAAATGTCTAAATCAATACCTACTACCGCACAACCACGGGCAAGAAAAGATTCTATGCAAGCTTTGCCAATTCCTGATGCAGCACCAGTGATCAGCACTACTTCACCTTGAAATTTTGGCGCATTATCACTTTTTTGTAATTTTGCTTGCTCTAAATCCCAATATTCAAGATCAAAAATATCAATAGCTGGCAATGCTTGCCATCCTCCTAATTTTTCCGCACGAAGTATGCACTCAATTGTATGCTCATATAAATCAACAACAATATCGATATCGCCCATATTTTTACCAACTGCACAAAGGCCAAACTCTTTATCTAATATCACACGTGGCGCTGCATCAAGCATAGTTTTTCGCTCTTTCGCATTTGGCTCATAAGTGTCAAAATATGACTTATATTCTTTCGTATACGCATTAATATCACGACCAATCATTGGTATGCGTTTAGTACGAATTACATGATCTGGTGTAACTGGACCTCTGGTTGCAATATTCTCAACATTATTCTGATTAGAAAAATCAAAACCACGTTCACTATTAGTTAAGTTAAATAGCACTGGATTGTCAATTACTGTTGAAATATCAAGTCTTAATTGTGCGATATCATTACGTATAGAATTAGTTGTGACTATTCCTGAGGGTTGTTCAATCTCCCATGCATTTTGACTTTTAAGATATTTTTCGGCAAGACCAACCAAATCAATCATTCTGTCATACGCCTGTTTTGCTGTATTACCAAAAGAGAAAATACCATGATTTAATAACACCATGCCTTCGGTTTTGTCACTAGCTTGCTTAGAGAATAATCTATCTACATCTTTTGCCAAATCAAAACCTGGCATTACATAAGGTACAATCACCACACGATCACCATAAATCTCCTTAATCCTGTCTTCACCTTTAGCGGTATTAGTGATTGTAACTACGGCATCTGCATGAGTGTGATCTACGAACTTAAAAGGAAGAATGGCGTGAAGAATAGTCTCAACTGATGGTCCTGGGGCTGATGAGTTAGTTAGTTGAGTCTTTAATTCATTCACCATTTGCGGATCAGAAAGCTTATCTAATTTAGCAAGCTTCAGCATATGATCCATGCGTACTGGAGAGAAACCAGCCGTTTCAATTGATGCTAAATCCCAACCACTGCCCTTCACATAAAGGATGTTTTCATCTTCTCCAACAACATTGGTTTCGGTAATCTTTACTGAAGTATTACCACCACCATGGAGAACTAAAGATGGGTCTTGACCAAGTAAACGTGAAGTATAGACTCGCAATGCTAAGTTATCTTTAAACTCATTAGCCTCAACATCACTCCACAAATTTTTTATCGTATTATTCAAAATAATAATAGCTAACGCACTATAAACCTTAAATTATGATCATCAGTATAAAATATTAAAAAATCATTTTAAACTAAAAATTAAGTAGAAAAAATTAAACGCTCACTTTGATACTTATTTATATTTAAACTAAGTAAATCTGTAAATAATTTAGATGATATTATTTTGCTCAGCAAAATAATTAGTGGCAACTACAAAGCCTTTAACACTACCACAGTCGTACCTTGTTCCTTGGAACTTATAGGCGATGACTTTATCTAGCTTGGCAAGTGTCAACAGTGCATCAGTGATTTGAATCTCACCATTTTTATCTGGTACGGTGTTTTCTAATACATCAAAAATCTCTGGCGTTAGGATATAACGACCAATTATAGCAAGGTTGGTTGGCGCGTCTTCTGGGCTTGGTTTTTCGATCATGTTATTGACTCTATAAGCATTACTCGAATCTTCTAACAATTTGCCATCAATCACACCGTATTTATCCACCTCAGTCATGGGTACCTCTTCAATAGCAACTATACAACAATCAGGATGCTGTTCATAGAGCTTAGTCATTTGCATGAGCACAGAATCTCCATCATTGGTACACAAATCATCTGGCAGGATAACAGCAAAAGTCTCATTGCCAATCAGTGGTTTGCTGGTATAGATAGCATGGCCAAGACCTAACATTTGCTGTTGCTCAATGTAAGTAAGATCACATTGCTCTGACGCATGGTTGACTTCATCTAACAGCGACTCTTTGGCTGTGCCTTTGATGCTGGCTTCAATATCTGGATGTGGTTTAAAGTGATTTTCAATTGCTTCTTTATATTTACTAGTGACCATAGCCATGGTAGTCATACCTGCACTCATAGCTTCTTCTACGCCGTATTGAATTAATGGCTTAGTGAGTATTGGCAACATTTCTTTAGGGATGGCTTTAGTTGCCGGTAAAAAGCGTGTGCCATAACCTGCTACTGGAAAAAGACACTTATTGATCTTGCTCATGATTGACTTTTTAATACATCCTCTAGAATAATCTTTCCATACTCAACCCCTGGCTGATCATAGGTATTGATTTGCAAGAACTGGCCAATGGCTGACACCATGAGTTGGTAACTAAACATTAACTTAGCAATATTGTACTCATCTACTGTGGAGATGGTAACCACGTCACAAGGAATGTCCTTTTGTGCTTCTACTGACTGAATAGTGGCGTCAGCTTGCTTATTAAGTAGTTCATTAAAACTAAGGCCTTCCGCATATTCTAAATCTAGAATATTAAACTTACTTGATGTACCTTTCGGGATTATAGTGTTATCTTTGAGGTCGTTTATTTTGATGAAAGTCAGGGTTTTGTCTCTGACGCCATCCATAACTAGCTGTAAGAAGCTGTGCTGATCAACTGGCCCGACGAGTGCAATTGGTGTTAGCGCCTGACGTGTACCGTTAACGTTAACCTTACCTAAACTTTCTGCCCAAAGTTGTACATACCACTTATTAAAACTCTCAAGTGAAGATGAATAGGAAAAGATCGCATTAATATTAAATCGCCCTTTATTCTCAACTAAAAATCTAGCTTTTCTGATAATGGTCTTATAGTAATCTTCTTTAGAAAAAAAGCTGTCTGATACACGCTTGCAGCCGTTGAGTAGATTTTCAATGTCCACACCAACCATCGCGAGTGGCACTAAACCCACTACGCTAAAGGCTGAAAAACGTCCACCAACATCCTCGGCTAAATCAAAAGCCTTAATGTTGTTATCATTGGCAAATTTAGTGAGATTGCTTTTAGCCTCAGAAATAATAGTGCAATTAGTGCTACCAATTTCTATTAAAGAATTTAGATACTTAAGCAAACTAATGGTCTCAATGGTTTTGCCAGATTTAGAGATAATGACAAACTGTGCATCAGCCAAATCAACTTTTTTAAGCGAATGGTTGATTTCTAATGGATCGACCGTTTCCAAGAATAGTAGGTCTTTTTTGTATTGATTAGATGGGAATAGAAACTCATAAATCGCCCTTGCACCTAAGCTTGATCCTCCAATACCAACGACTATAATATGTTTATTAGTAATCGTCGCTGCATAGTCTTTAATGCCAGTTACATCTTGATAAGGCAAGCCATAATAACCAATATCTTTACGTTCATATTTTATTCGCTCAAAGATCTCGTTGTTAGATTTAATTTGGTAGAAATTTTTAGAATATTCCATATTTCAGACAAGCATATCAATTTGATTTGATTATACTGACGAGAACAATGTTTAATTATGAATGTTTAATTTTTAATTGATTTTCGTATAACATACAGTTCATATGTATTACTTGATATTTAGTGATGGTTTATAACGATATTGACTTCAACAATAAAACAATTTTAATCACTGGTGGTGCGGGATTTATTGGCAGTAATTTGGCTTTTTATTTTCAAGAGAACTACCCTGATTCCCATATAGTGGTATTTGATTGTTTTAGAAGCGAAGAAACCTTTGCCAATGGCAACTTACAAAGCTTTGGCCATTACAAAAATCTGATTGGATTTACCGGTGATGTGGTTTGTGGCAATATTAACAGCAAAGCTGATTTGACCTTGCTGGATGACTATAAATTTGATTACATGTTTCACCAAGCGGCAATTTCAGACACACGTGTATACGATCAGGAAATTGTCTTGCAGACTAATGTCAATTCATTCTACGACTTACTCAACAAAGCCAAAGATGATCATTCGGTGATGGTATATGCAAGCTCTGCTGCCACCTATGGCAGCTTACCTTCGCCACAAACCGTCGGCAAGGAAAACCCTGAAAATCCTTATGGATTTAGTAAGTACATGATGGATCAAATTGCTTATCGATACTCTAGAGAAAACCCAGAGATGACCATTGTGGGGTTGAAGTTTTTTAATGTATATGGTCCACGCGAATACTATAAAGCCAAAACTTCATCTATGGTCATTCAACTAGGGCACCAAATTTTAGATGGCAAAGCACCGAAGTTATTTAAGGGTTCTGATCAAATATTGCGTGATTTTATTAATATCGAAGATGTGGTGCAGGCTAATATCAAAGCCTGTAATCCTAAACAAAATGGCACTTACAACGTAGGTACAGGTAGCCCAAGAAGCTTCCAGGATATAGCTGATATCCTACAAAAAGAACTGAGTACTGATTTAGGCACTAACTATATTCCCAACCCTTATGATGGCTACCAGATGCACACTCAGGCCGACATTAGTACTTCACAAATAAATTTAGGATTTGAACCTATTATTAGTTTGGAAGAAGGGATTAGAGCGTATATTCCTGAAATTAGGCGTTTGCACGGCACTGATATTACATGATTGACTTACAAGGAAAATCACCAAGATTATTAGTCATTGGTGATTTGATGATTGACCATTACTTGTGGGGCTCTTGTGAACGCATCTCGCCAGAGGCGCCGGTACAAGTGGTAAATATTGAGTGTGAAAGCAGTGTACTCGGTGGTGCTGGCAATGTGATTAACAACTTAAATGCACTCGGTGCACAGGTTGATGTTATTAGTGTGATCGGTAGTTGTGAAATATCAGAGGAATTGAAGGAATTATTAGCCGATATAAGAGTTAATACTCAATATTTGATTACGCAAAAAGATCGTATTACCAGTAAAAAAAGTAGAATTATTGCCTCACAACAACAGGTAGTCAGATATGATCGAGAAAGTGCTGATGAAATTAGCATTGAATCACAAAGCTCGATTTTAGCTTCATTTATGAGCATTATTGGGAATTATGATGTTGTTTTATTGTCAGACTATAATAAGGGTGTATTAACTTTTGAACTTACCCAATCACTCATTACAATTGCCAATGAAAATGGCAAGAAAGTTTTGGTTGACCCGAAAGGTTTAGATTATTCAAAATACAAAGGTGCTTATTTACTCACACCTAATAAAAAAGAAGCAAGTGAAGCGACACAAATCAACATTAAAGACGATGAAAGTCTGACGCAGGCCATTACTCAATTAAAAACCGAATATGACTTAAATGTATCATTAATTACTCTGAGCGAACAAGGAGTGGCTATTTATGATAACGAACTACGCACTCACCCTACTGTTGCCAGAGAGGTGTTTGATGTCACCGGTGCGGGCGATACAGTGCTTGCCTCTTTGGGTTTTGCCTTAGCGTGTGAATATGGCATTGATGATGCAGTAGAGTTCGCCAACCTTGCAGCAGGCGTAGTAGTGGGAGAAATTGGTAGTGCCGTTGCTAGTCTGAATAAAATTATTGAATATGAATCAAGCCTTAATAAATCAAGGAGTGATGAGCACATTAAAACTCTAGGTGAGATTATTGTACTGAGTGAAGAATTAAAAGCAAGAAGTAAAAAAATTATTTTTACCAACGGGTGTTTTGATATATTGCATGCAGGGCATGTGCGTTATTTAGAGACAGCGAAAAGTTATGGCGATGTGTTGATCTTAGGGCTTAATTCTGATAGATCCGTTACCGCATTAAAAGGTAAAGGCCGACCCATTAATATGCAAATTGATAGGGCTTATATATTAGCGGCTCTTGAAGCAGTAGACTATGTGGTGATATTCGATGAAGACACACCATATGATTTAATTAAAGCTATTAAACCAAATGTATTAGTCAAGGGTGGTGACTACGAAGGTAAAGACATTGTGGGGCAAGATATTGCTGATGAGTTAAAACTGGTACAATTTGTTGACGGTAAAAGCACCACACAAACTATTGAGAAAATTCAACAAGGTAATTAATTATGCGCTCAATCATCGAATTTGAATTTAATGAACATCTAAAGGTGTCGAAAGCCACGATGGATTCTATTGGGAATTCACTCGAAATTGCAGCAAAACTATGTATTGATAGTCTTAAAAAGGGTGGGAAAATTCTTATTTTTGGCAATGGCGGCAGCGCTGCCGATGCACAGCATATTGCAGCAGAATTAGTAGGTCGATACAAGGTCGAACGCAAAGGCTTGGCAGCTGTCGCACTAACAACTGACACCTCAGCACTTACTTCGATTGGTAATGATTATGGATATGATCAAGTGTTTGTCCGCCAAGTTGAGGCATTAGCGAATGAAGGCGATGTGGCTCTTGGTATTAGTACTGGCGGTAGTAGTGCTAACGTCATTAACGCATTAAAACTTGCAAAAAAAATGGGTTGCAAAACCATTGGTCTTAGTGGTCGAGATGGCGGTGAAATGAATATTTTGTGCGATGTTAATTTAGTGGTTCCGGCTGAAGACACGCCCCGTATTCAAGAGATGCACATTGTGATTGGGCATACGATTTGCCATTTAATTGATCAGGCTTTTTCGGACTAACTAAAAGACTTAACAGCACTCAAAACATCTACTGCTTTAATCAAATTCATACAATCATGATGTCCTAATGGGCAGGTGCGCTTCATACATGGCTGGCATTCAAGATTCTTTTTTACGATAATACTTTTATCGTTCATCCATTGCGAGGTTTCTTCATCTTTAGTAGGACCAAATATAGCCACTGTTGGCACTTGAAAGGCTGCTGCCACGTGCATAGGGCCGCTGTCACCAGTAATAAATAAGTCTAGACTTGAAATACGATCAATCAGCTCTGGGATGGTAGTATTTCCTGCTAGGTTTTGATAATTATCAACACCTTTTTCAATCAGTGATTTTTCAATGTCTGCAGCAATGTCCTTTTCACCAGGACCACCAAAAATAATAATATCATACTGGCTAGATAGATCACTAGCCACTTTGGCAAATTCTTCAGGATACCAACGTTTGGAGCTGCCGTATGATGCGCCAGGGTTGATTCCCAATATTAAACCACTGCTTTTGGTCAACTTTAAACTGGGATGAAGCTTTAATTTTTCAGGCTTTGTAACCACTCCTAAGCTATCATTAATAAAATTATTATATTTTTCAACTTGATGGTAATTTATATATTTGTTTTTATCGAATTGATATTTGTTTTTACTTGATATGAAAAATTTTAAAAATTTTGTACGAAATGAACTTCTAAAGGAGAAAAATACATCAAAATTTCCTAAATTCTTTGCGGTTTTGTGCAAAACACTATATTTTTTATCTAAAACAACGGTTTTTACCGCTTTCGGATGATTTTTCATTGCTTCAATTGATACAAGGGACCCAATAAAAGTAATTTCTGCATCATTGTGAAAATTTACGATATTTTCAATTGCTGGTGTTGCCATGACACAATCGCCAAGCCAAGTTGGAAGCTCTATTAATATTTGCATGACTGTAAATTGTACTGTATAAGTA
>JYMV01049937.1_pt1 | contig 15198 bp, 16 predicted proteins | sample 338911 | NCBI WGS metagenome assembly JYMV01 (sample SAMN03354496, study PRJNA234377) | hydrothermal vent metagenome | biome: Deep sea; feature: Hydrothermal plumes at the Eastern Lau Spreading Center, Western Pacific Ocean; material: Seawater | place: Tonga | collected 2009 | depth 2000 m m
TTCCAAAATGAGAAATGGCTTGGCTTCTGATGTTTTGAACAGTGAAATGCTTTATCTAATGAAACTTTACCAAGGCACACTTGATAACCCTGCTAGATTGGTTTCTACTGTGGAATTACTGGAGAATACCTCAATTCTTGTTAATATTTTTCTGGATAAACGACCAATAATAAACCTCCATGACAACAGGTTGAAAAACTAGAAGATGTTTTGTCATATTTCAAGAACTGGGAAAATGAAATAAATAATTGCAAAATGTTTAATCCATCGAAGAACTTAATGACAGCTGAAACTAGAGAGGACCTGAGTTCAAGTGTTCAGGAATTCTTATCCTTGTGTAGTTTATCAGTTGGGCATGGGATTAGTATTAATCCTGGATACATAGATTCTGACTTGATAGAAAATAACTTTTGCCAGCAAAGAGGGATTAGAAATGGTGTCAACACAAATCCCACTCTAGCCCAGTTTAGTCCATACCAAACTGCCATATGCCTAGGACAAACATCTGTGTCTTAGAGGTGCAATTCTGGATCTGCTGCATCATACTTCAAAGCAACTACGCCATGTGCACTAAACCCTGCACAAAACAAGAAGTCAAAACAAAAATCTATGAAACCTATTCGATTATAGAACTTATAGTAATCATGTTATTAAAATTTGGAGTGACAATGAAATGATTTTAACAAATAGAAAATTAAAAAATGAATTTATATATAGAATCTATTAAATAAAATTTAAAATATGAAGAGTCAATATGATTGAAGACTGTTAGACATGACATAAGGGACTAACCATTTAACTTTAACATGTTTAAGGAAGATGTGAAGGGATAATTTGTACCTTGGGAAATTGTTTGGACAAGACCAGAGGTTTTTGCTACAATTTGATTCCAGGGCTATTTGAGGGAGGAATCATTAACTTTTTTAACATCATAGTATCTACAATAATTTTTGCTCAAAAGACCAAATAGCATATATAACCCTCCCATTTAAAGTTAAATGGTTCATCCCTTAATGACCAGGAGATACAGTGAATAAAAAAAAGGATATGAGATAAGATGTGCATGAAACAACCCTCATACACACACAAACACACAATAAAGCAATCACAATCAAAGGGAATTCGGCCAACATATATTGAAATAAAGAAACAGAACAGTCATATAAAACGCCAGCTAATCGCAGCACTCATTGATTTGTGACATAATACATTATAATATCACGGGTTATTAGCAACAAGTGTCATTCACAGACATTGGTATATTATGTCCATGTATAGTATCATAGATATGTACCTAACCCTAAAACCTAACCAAAGTCACTCAAGCATGAATTGCAGGTCAAGAATATGCCAGGCTGGACTTGAAAATAATTCTGTTTGTCATAGCTCGACAGCTATGTAAATGTTTGGGTTGGTCAGTCAGAGATTTTTTTTAATGACATGGAATAAATCTTGAGATAGCTTATTAATTCGCAAAACTGTCAGAAGAAAAACAATCTCCCCTTCTAGATAACGAATGGCAACTTTTGAGTAGGAGGGGGTGTTAAAATTGCGTCGGCCATGGTATGGCAAGCAAACACAATTTTAGCCTGGGTGTAAATTTTATGTTTATTACTCTGTTGTATTCTATATTTATTTTGGCCATATAGTCTTCATAAAGCGTCTATTTGTGTACCCCGTCAATGATAACATAATCAACAGTGAAGCTGTGCTGGTTTAATGTTGTCATCAATTTCCTTCTATGTTACATGTTAATCCTGAGAACAACTTTGCATAATTAACCAAACTTGGCAGAGATGTTTCCTAGAAAGGTCTGCACAAGTGTTTTTACTTTGGAAAATAGAGCTCCCGAAGGAATTGAGAAGAAACTGCATATATCTGTTCCTATCAAGGTCCTTCATAATAAGGTATTGATTGATAATGCAAACTGAGTGCCAGTGGAGGTCAAAGTTTGCATTGAGGTCAATGGAAAACCACAATTTCATCTTCTCTCTGAGCACCACAGAAAAGGTTTCAACCAAAGTTAGCAGAGATCTCTCTTATAAAGTTTTTTGTTCCTCCGAAGGCACTTAAATTTCAAGACTTGAATAAGGGACTGACCATTTAAATTGACAAAGAGGGGGGGGGATATTGTTATTCTAAAAAATATTTTGGTGCTGAATCTTCCCCAAAAAATATTTAGACAAAGAAAGGGAATGAAAAACAATATTCTGCTGTAAGATTTTTGTCGCTTTGTGACCAAAAACATTTCTTTTGTGCTTTAATCATACCCATCTGACCCAGAAAAAAACATTAGCCTCACCCCCCTCTTGAAGTTAAAACGTCAGTCCCTAAACAATGCCATACATTGTATCTCTCGAAATAGATTTTAGCTTGTTGGGTTATAACTTTCTGATCCCAACGTCTTTGATTTTTCTGTGTTCCAACTTTAGAAGAAAAAAGTATATATTTGGGAGGTCTTTGGCCTAAAGTTTTTATTAAACTAACTTTGCATGGCCTCCGGAATAAGTGTAAAAGAGTGTGTAGCATTGGTTATTTTGTGTTTTCAGTGTGTCGGTTTCCAATAAACTACGCCTCTGATGCCTACATTTTGTAAACTTTGATTCACATGACAGTATGTGACAAGCCCTCCCATATTTTCAAGCGGTATGAAAGTTATATATATGATAATGGAAATCATACTTTAAAGCGAATGTCTTTCCTGTTCCACACTGGCCAGTAATGAGGATGGTATGTCCCTCTTTAGAATAATAAAGGGCTGCATGTTGTTCTGGAGTCCGCGCCATTGTCAACTGATGATCAGTTGTCGTTCTTGAAAAATCCGGATATCTTCCGACTTCGACTCCTCGTTTAGTCAAAGCTTTCATTCACTGCGGGACATTACCACCATGGAGTCCGTTTCATAGAAAGTAGACACGAAATTGATGAAAAAGTTGTCGAATCGTCGCAGATAGAGGATGCTTGTAGGCTAAAGCATTACTGATGAGTAAATAAACATGCCATGAGTCGACAAAGGCGGTTAAAGCACACCCCTTGGCACCAGCGGTCGTCAGTTAATCATTGTTTGCATTTTGGCGCAAAAAAGGCATTTCATAACTTCCCTTATTTATTATAGATGACAACATTTTTTCGAAGTTTTTTTTATTTTTTCCCCCTAATTTTTTACTTCAAGTGACTGTGCTCTTATAAGACACCCACCATGTTATTCATACAATCAATACGTGTTGGACACCCCTATATTTCATGTTTTAAGTAAGTGTATCGTTTTCCTCTTTCAACGGTCGTTATTTATCGTTGAGTACAATGGGGTGCCCAATAATATCACAGTTGGGGGAATTCAGTTTTTATTACTAACATTTGCATAAAGATATGTTGTTTTCTTGATTAATCAAAACATTGTGATGCTTAGCCTACATGTATATACTTATCATTTTTATTTTTATACAAATAAAACACCACAAGCTACAACTTGATGATGCATAAACATCTGTCCAATCAGACTTCTGATAATTAATTCCTAATAGATTTCCGAAAAAACAGCATAATTAGTAAAATGATAATTGATTATAAATTAGCTACTTTGCTTACCTGAGTTTACGCTGGCGAGCTGACGGCAACTTTGTTGAAAATAGTGGAGATTTAAATCGAAGTAATCTGAGAAGAGTTTTGGAATGATGCCTCCAAACGCAACAGGAGACGACCAAATTAAGACCCAAGCGCTTATGAAAGCCTTTCTAAGCGTCCTAGTGTAGTGACAAAAGCTAAAAAAAAAACAGGGGGAAACAAGCAAGGCCGCTTCATCCCATGTGGTTCCTGAACATGCCACTCCGAACAACGCTGATCATGTTTTTCCGAACATCAACAGCAATAACCTGGTGTCAAATAACAGCATGTTTACTCAAAGATCTGAAGCAGCTAATAATAGTCGGACTACCCAATGTTCTGCAGCATCTAACACTTTTCAGAGAAGAGCCGCCAGGGCTGACCCAGTAGTGGAGATACAACTTGGTGCAAATGGCCCGGAGATAAACCCAGTACCCACACATGATTATCATAATGGAGTGCTGTACCAGAGAACTGCTGATGCCCCGTCAACCTCAAACAATACCAGTATGTTAAATGAATCTCCTGAACAGCAAGGCGTAATCATGCCACTAATGAGGGGTAATGGGGAATTAATGATGGATTTGCAAGTCAGTCATATGCCAGCTTACACTACTAGTGTATTTGACCCAATTGGTGCTCATATTCCGGTTAAAATAAAATAAAAAATTTGGGCCGGTGAATATATATAGGGCTAAGCCTTTTATTAAAATCCGCTACAGACTTGTGATCTGACCCACAGATGACTGGAGTTCTAGTCGTAAAGGGGGGTCTTTTAACAGTGGTGCAACAAAAAAAAATTCTATCAAGAATATTCATATATCGACATCCGCCTTCATGAATTTTATGTCCATTATGCTTGACAAATGGCCAAATAATGCTCTGCAATATTTAAAATACATGAACACAGTGAGGCTCGCCGCATCCAGGGATTCTGGTACGGGTTGGTTTCAGTATGATGAGGAATATCGTTTACGTAAAGCCCGTTACCCCTTTTTCTCTTGGCAGAAACTGTAAATTGTACACAAGTGCTCAAACTGTTTCGGAATGCACCCCCTTGCTATGTGCAATTGAGCAAATGTTGCAAGATTCACAATTGTATTCTTTAGGTATATCGCCTATTTGCATAACTGAGGTAGAAATTGCTTTGTTATATTACCCGTCTACAGAAATCGCTAATGAGTTAATTAGTGGTTTAAAATTTGGTTTTAAATTGCATTATTCTGGTTCATGCATGCCATTTAAGGCGAAAAACCTATAAAGTGTGTGTGAAAATCCTGACCTGGTGCGACAAAAAATTAACACAGAGGTAAATTTAGGTAGAATAGCAGGACCTTTCAATCGTGTAGAATTAATTATTAGCACTAAAAAGGTAACATTACGTGAAATCCAATCCGTAATTGGATTGCTTAATTTCGCATGTCAGGTAATTGCTCCAGGTAGAGCTTTTTGCAGCCGACATTGATGCAACATATGCAATGTCAAACTCCCGCATCATAAATTCGTGTAACACGTGCTGTGCGAGATGTGAAAGTCTGGTTGTCATTCTTGTCTGGTTATAATGGTGTAACATTCATGTTGGACTTTTTTTGGACTTCAAATGAAACGATACAATTATTTACAAATAGCGCAGGGGGCCAATATAGAGATTTTGACATTTATTTTCAAGGGAAATGGGCCCAACACTGTTGGCCTAAAGAATGGGCAGAAAATGGAATGCTTTCAGATATCACATTTTTGGAATTATTTCCGTGGTTGTTGCTGTTAATATTTGGGGACTGTATCTAAAAAACAAGAAAATTGTATTTAACATCGATAATCAATCAGTCGTATATATCGTAAATAAAAAATCGTTCAAGTCGGTAAGAGTTATGTCCCTTGTCAGGAGTCTTGTCTTGTCTACCTTGGAATATAACATTTTGATGAAAGCCGAACATATACCAAGTGAAAATAACAAAATTGCTGATTCTTTATCTCGTTGTCATTGGCAGTATTTCAGAAGCCTATGTCCAGAGTCAGATCTTCAACCTGCATGAATTCCAGACCATCTGTGGAAACTTTAGATAGGGAAATGAATGTGTTGATACAATCATCGATGGCCCCTAGAACTTGGAAAACTTATCATGCAGCAGTAGAATCACTTAATCAATTCCGTCAACTTTATAATATTCATAATGTTTGGCCTGTCCCTGTAAATGATTTAATGCAGTTCATTGCATTCCTTTCGTATTCCGGGCGCTCACCTTCTACAATAACCACATACATTGCTGGCCTGAGCCATACACACAAGATAAATGGCATAGAAGATCATGCGAAATCATTTCTCGTTTGCAAAATGTTAGAGGGTTTAAGAAGGAAGAACCCCAAAAAATCAGATTTACGTGTCACTATTTCTCTTAGCCGGCTTAAACGTTTAATATGTACCCTCCCTCATGTGTGTTCGTCGGTATATGAAGCAAGAAGGTTTTTACTCTAGCATGTTTTGACCTACTACGTGTAGACAAATTTACATCAGACTGTAAATCAATCTCTGGTACTCGTGTCCTTTGTTTTAATGACATTTCATTTCACAAAATTAACAACAAAGAAGAGCTGCACGTAAAAGTATGTAGTTCTAAAACTGACCAACGTCATTCGTCAACTACACTTGCAATTTGCGAGCAAGATGATCAAACTTTTTGTCCTGTACGTTTAATAAAAAGCTATATAGAAATAAGCCATCAAGCTTTGGGATTTCAGCTATTCATTCATATCGATGATTTAAATTTGACACGTTACCAAATTGGTGCAGTTTTGCAGCGTACTTTATCATTTTGTGGAGTCCCAGGATATTTTAGGTCCCATTCATTCAGAATCGGGGGAGGGTCTGAGGTGAAACACCTTGGGATATATGACGAGCTGATAAAGAAATGGGGGCGCTGGTCATCGTCGGCATAATTGAACTATATTCGATTAAATTTACTAAACTAATTATGTTTTTAAACATTTTGCTTTTTCTTAGGTACACAAACTCGGTGTGTTTGGATAATAGGATCACCCATTGTGTACTCGGCTTACAGAGGTGCACTTGCAAGACCTCAGGGCACAAACCTTGGAGTACAGAATTCAGGTGGTTACATATCTTGGATTGGTCAAAGGGGTATGAAATGGGAGGAATTCAGTCGTAATATCAATAGTAAATTGGACATGTTACCTCCCGATTTTATGTTTATCCAGCTCAGTTCAAACGATTTAGGTGTCACTAAAACTCTCGAGTTGATAAATAGCATATAGTGTGACGTGTTACGTCTCAAGGTGCGTCTTCCAAATGTGAAAATTATTTGCACTGAAATATTACAGGGAAGGTACTGACAATATGCTAGTGTAGGTACATCTTTAGAAAAAGCACGTAAAAGGGTGAATCTTGCTGTTAAAAACCTTATTTTGGGGGTTGGAGGATATGTTATTCGGCACCCTAATATTCGTGCAAAGGAAATTAATCTCTATAGATTCGATGGAACACACCTTTCAAATGTGGGTATTCATGTATATCTTAACACAATTCAGGGGGCTCTGGAGATTTTTTGTTGCCGGTTAGTGCGCATGTTTTTCCTCCTGTTGAATACGTCTATTTTGTCAGATATATCGTGGTAATTATATAAATGTAATGGAACTGGGGATTTTGGCGGTGACTCGGTTTAGACCGACTCATTTGGCGGGATCTGGCAAGATGAAGAGGGGTCATTAGCCCTATATTCTACGTTTGCTCATATTTTGGTATTTCTTCTGCGGTATCTCAGAGATTTTGGGCTTATGTCATCTCTCGTTATACCAGAAAGGCCGGTTCTTTAACTGTACCAGTTTGGAACCTGGAATGGGCTCTTGTGAAAAAACCTGAGAGTTCCTGGTATTTAATATGGGCTTGCGTATCAGGGTTCGTGTCCCTAGAGCTCTCTATTTCCATTGAGGCTCTTATGCTTTCATTGTTACCAATGAAGCGCAGATGTGCCAAAACTTCAAAATTATCCTCTTGCCAGATCTTGTTTTCGTTAGAAAACTGTGGCCGTTTCTTCCATAACACTCAGTAGTTAGTTTTTCCTACATGTTTAACTATGAATCTTGTATTGAATGACATATATTATGAATATTGGATCTGGAACAAATAACAACTGCTTATTGTTGAAAAAATGTCAGTATTACTTAGTATTTCTTATTTCAAAAAGTACTACTAATAATATCTAAAACGAGTAAAATATTCAATATGTTCCTATAAAAAAACTTTAAATAATCAATAAAGTAGATTATTTTCTAATACTTATACCACAGCTGTGAATAACATACATTATGAATATTAGATCTCGTACAGGACTATATAGGTGCTTATATTTGGAGAAAAATATCAGTGTTACTCAGCATTTCTTGTTCCAAAAGCATTTAATGTATATCTGAGAAGAGTTTGAAGATACCAAGGGGTAATCAGAATCCGTAAATCGAAGAAGGACAGACAATGCAATGGCAACAAGAAAAAGGACAAAAGGACAAACAACGATCTACAAAATATACACATTAAGCTAAAGATCGAGTAACACGAACCCCACCAAAAAACTGGGGTTGAACTCAGGTGCTCCGGAAGGGTAAGCAGTTCCTACTCCACTAGTGACACCCGTCGTGTTAATCTAGTTACAAATCCGGTGATAAGTCATGAATGAGGAAAGAACCGGGAAGTGTTATCTATCCAATGATTTTCTAAGAAAAGCTTCAACAATCTGTAGATTATTTATTTTTTACCAATACCACAGTTGTGAATAAATAAACATAAGAGAACATCATAACACGGAAATCATAATGTAAAGACACATAATAGTACAACACAAAACACTAAAAAGAGGAGCAACACGGACCACACCACAAAACCGTGGATGAATTCATGTGCTCGCGCATGGTAAGCAATTCCGTCTTCTTTTACGACACCCAAGGCTAAAAATCATGGTAGTGATAGAGGAAAGAACAAAATCTACATTAAAAGGAAAATACTCATTGTCATCTGAGATATGGATATTTCGTAACGGTCAACCAGATCGTGAACGCGACAGTAGGATATTTGTAGTGATGACTTCAAACTTAGGAGCAATTTAGCCTTGTTTGAGTAGCTTTTGTGTCAGCAGCTGAGCTCTCTCCAGAAAATATATGTACTGTGCACAAGCTCTAGAATAACGTATGAGTTGTAAAATGTAAACTCCTTATGTTGGTGATGCCGAGAAGTTCGTAATTGGAAAAGTGAATTCATCACGTTTGTAGTAGAGTTTTGTTTTTGATTTTCCTCCATTGTCAATTTCAGGGTCAAAGTCAAGGCAAGAAGCAGATTTTTGAGTTTCAGTAGATCTTTTACTTCAAGCTCATTTGTATAGATGCGATACAGATAATCACCGAATTAAAAGTCTGGGCTAATTTTCTATCTTTATTCTTGAAGAGCTTTTGAAGGACGTCTGCCTCATAAGCGTGTAGAAACAAATCGGTGAGTAGCGGAGCAGAATTCGTACCCATTGGAATACCAATCGTTTGTTGAAACACCAGTCCACCAAACATGACAAATATGTTGTCGATCAAAAAATCTAACATTTGAATGATCTCGTCTTGTTTTAATTATTATTAGTTTTTGAATGGCTTTTGACAAAGTAAGACTTGTCTCTACCAGTAACAAGACACTGATACCTTTGTGTTCCGTTTTTCTTTGAGAAGTAACACTGAATCAATTCTGTATTCATAGATTTTAGTAGCGTATGTGGAATGGTGGTATATAAGGTAGATATATCAACTGTTTTAATGTTATAACAAACATACTGAGAACTAGAACGTAAAGACTCCAGAAGTCTTTTGAGATTTTTAATATCCACATTTGATTAACGCCACTATTATAGAAAAGCTGGTATCATGATATTTCTGGAGACCCGTTTTGACAGCTGTAAAAATAGAAGTTGAAATTTTAGAAAGGGGCTTGCTAGAACACTTGGCATCTCCCGCGATATTACGTTGTTTGTATGGACAATTGTGAAATTTTGGTATCCAGTACAGTAAGGGAAGATCATAATCCTCATCTTCCATGGAAAGACCAAAAGAAGATAAGACTGACTTGTGATTATCAATGATTTCCTCTTTTGATAGCGTAGTAGCCGTATATGTAGGATTACTTTGTGAGTTTACCAAAGCCTAACTCTATCTTTCAGCAGTGAAGCGTAGGAATGTTAAATGATATGAACAGGTTGATCTTTGATATAAGGTGGAACCATAGTTCTAACAGATATATGGTGAAGGACGGCTTCCAAACCTTTGTTAGCAAAGAAAAGTTGGAAAAAGGATGACTTTACTTTTCTTTCCCAGGTATCGTAACGGGTCTTGTAAAGCCTGTGTTGACCAATATCCAGTATAATAGCAATCCGTTTGTACAGAGTAGAATAAGGATCAGTAGTTAAAGTTTCTAGGCAAGTTGTATATAGAGATTGTAACTTAGTGGTAAGGAATACAATTTTGTTCGAATGTGGTGCAGTCCTAGTGGTTTATGAACGAACGGAAGAAGGCAATTTATAGATACATCATGTAATTGAGGGGATATGTACTGACAATGGCCACGACTCCGTCTAGGAGTGTTGTCGAAAATGTTCATCACGTTCACATTGCTGCATCCTGCACAGGATATGCTACCTATGCTATCAATGTTTTCATTACACCCATATGACATTGCAGTACGCAGCTTTCGAATCCAGTATTCTTCTTTTTGTCTACGGACTTGTGTACTTAAATTGGGGTTGTTACTAGGATGTAATATCTTTTCTAGAATGCGAACTTTCATAGAGAGGATGGAGTGGTCGGTCTGTCTAAAGCGATGATAAACTTCAGGAAATAGGTTGTTCTTGATTCCTGATCGGTGACCACACATGCGTGTGCTTAACCTCCCTTTTGTTTCTCCAACATATATCGGTCCACATAAATTGCATTTTAAACCGTAGACAACATTTGTTGATTTACAATTCAGCTCATCGTAGCGTCTGGTGTTATAAGACTTTTTTTGTTAGATTGCTAGTAAAATACTTATCTGTAATTAACATTTTACAAGTCATGCATTTTGAGCTACCACACTTTGAAATGACACAAGGCTGTTAAGTGTCATTGTAATCAAAGATGTCAACTAATCGAATAGAACACGGACGAACAGACTTATATTGATCAGAAATTTTATACTGGAAACTTGGTTCTTCTTATTGGACATATGAGATTTTAAGTCATGGCCGAACTAAGCAAAACTTTATACTACAGCAATATGAAATATGCACAGTATATTTTGCCTTTCTTACAGGAAAATAATTTGTGATCTTATAGTAGAATAAAAAAAAATTGTTGAAAAAGAACAAGCATTGTGTTACCTGTGAAAATAAAATACACAGCATATATAAGATGGCTGTAATACATAAAAAATTATGATTGACACAGAATATAACTGAAGTATATCTTTCTTTCTTTCTTTTTAATATATACAAAGTTTTGTTTTTTGTTTGTTTGTTTGGTGGTGTTTAACGCCACCTTAGCTGATATTTCAGCTATACCGTCGCGATCAGTTTTATTGGTGGAGGAAACCGGAGGACCCGGAGAAAACCACCGACCTGTCTCAAGTCACTGACAAACTTTATCACATAATGTTGTACACCTCTCCCTGATCCAAATTCGAACTCACAACATCAGTGGTGATAGGCACTGATTGCATAGGTAGTTGTAAATCCAACTACCATACGACCAAGGCCACGACGGCCCCTATTTACAAAGAAATGATAATAAGATGTAATAACGCTTAAATATATAATTGCTAATTATTAAATAAGAGGAAAACACACGTGGTATTGGTTCGTGTTATACCTTGTTAAATAATCATGTTTGTCGGGAAATCAAGGACACAAGCTGATATAGAAACCACTAAGATAGGTATTTCTACCTTTTGACCGTCTGTGAGTCAGCACTATAAAATATAAAAAATCCACATCGGCATGTGGTGTTGTAAACATTAGATTGCATCCTTATCTCATTGAAGGCAAGTCAGTATACTATGGTTAATATCGTTAGATATACAATTCGTTTTTTGTACAAATAAAACATTTACAAAATCATCATAGTTATGTATGAACATTTTCTATGTTTGTATGAAAGTTAGATACCAAACGGGTAATCACAGGAAATAAATCGAAACATGATCTCCACCTTTACAAAACAAATGAGGATAAAGACAAATCCAACATCGCTTTTGATACGGAAACCTTAACGGACACAAACAAGTTTAGATATGTATTTTTTCCTATAGTCAACGGAATACAATGTTATGAAGGGTGCCACTAGTGGAGCAGGAACTGCCTATGCTTCCGGATCATTTGTGTTCACCCTGGATTTTTGGGTGGTTCGTGTTACTCGATCTTTAGTTTCATGTGTATGTTTTGTAGATCGTTGTTGGTCCTTTGGTCCTTTTCATTTTGGCCATTGTGTTGTCTGTCCTTCGATTTACGGGCTCTGATGACCCCTTTGTTGTCTTCAAACTTTTCTTATGAAAATAACATTTATGCTGCAGCAACATGAAATATAATATAATACAGCATGCTTTGTATTTTTTACAGGAATTTCTTTAAAAATTGGTGGTCTTATAGAATTGTGTACCAATATATTTAAATCAAAACGATATAATATACCACACAAGGGATACTTAGAGATTGAGGTCATAAACAAAACTAAAGACTTTACAGTTAATAATAAAGAAGAAAATACACCAAAGATACTGAAATGTACAAATGGTTTCAAAAGGAGATTGTAGTAGCGAAACTCTTGCCCAAAGAAGACAAAAAATATTAATATTGCCAGTTACATGCATTATACATTATATAAGAAATCGAATTAATCTTACCACATAAAGAACATACCCGGGAACCAGTAAACAATATTCCCCGAAAGTTGTATTTAAAATAGGTTGCAGTACATGTAGTGAAATTGTTACTCTTTTGTCTTTTTTTCCTTTTCGGTCATTGTATTGCCTGTCCTTCCACGATTTACAGCTTCTGATTAGCGTCTTGGTATCTTCAAATATTGCATATGACACGTGTGAAGATTTCGACTTCTCAATATCATATATTCTGAATAGGAAAATGGCAATATTTCTTTAACCGGGAATTGTGACATCACATGTGTCATTTATATGCGATTCGGGGTGTACCTGGACTTGCGATAATAAACTTTTCGAGTAATACTATGTGTCGTGTGCTCATACTCTGCAATTACTCAATCAGAACGTATCCTGCGCCTAGTTGTATCCGGTTTGTTGCTGTACTCTCCTGTCTCCTGGGACTAGTTGCATCTGGATTGTTTCTGTACTCTCCTGTCTCCCGGGCTAGTTGTATCCGGATTAGTCCTGTACACTTATGTCTTCTGGGACTAGTTGTATCCGGTTTGTTTCTGTACTCTACTGTCTCCTGGGACTAGTGATATCCGGTTTGTTTCTGTACTCTACTGTCTCCTGGGACTAGTGATATCCGGTTTGTTTCTGTATTCTATTGTCTCCTGGGACTAGTTGTATCCGGATTGTTTCTGTACTCTACTGTCTCCCGGGACTAGTTGTAACCGGATTATTCCTGTACACTAATGTCTCCTGGGATTGGCTGTAACCTGATTGTGCCTGTACTGTACTGTCTCATGGGATTACGGTACTCAACTTTTGTCGCAAGAAGACCATAATGAAATGCTAATATTAATGTTAGAAGATGATGGTGGCCACAATGCGTGTATTATCAACAGAACATCATGACCGATGTGTTTATCTCAAAGGAAATATGTTTATTTAATTTCTTGAATGATATTAATGAGGCCATAACATTATACATATTACAACTTTTGTCACGAACATTAATTCTGTATAATGTCCACGAAACCGCTTCGGTGGTGTAATGGTTAACGCTCGCCTTGCATATGGTAGATCGTGGGTTCGAACCCCGATCGGGTCAAACCAAAGACTATAAAATTGGTATCGGTTGCTTCACCGCTAAGCACGCAGCACTAAAGAGAAAAGACAAAGAATGGTTTGGTCAGAATCAGGATAATGTGGACGAATGGGGTGTCATGTCTATCCGTGGACTGTTGTTTCAGTGAGTTAGCACCATAAAAACAAACTAACTAGTATAAAGCGGACCTCATCATCATCTCATTGAAAATTGACTTGTTCTCGTCATGATATAGCCGAAACATTGCTAAGTCGGGGTTAAACAACAATCACTCTATAATGTTCAAGATTATAGCGTTCTTTATAATAAAGCAGTTCCGCCGGTTATATGTGAGGGTTGACTCACATGTGGAAAGCACTTGCATGAGCGCATCATTTCACTAAGTAGGGAGGCTTAGTTTAATGTCGCCATCTTTCATTTAGGTGCCTGTAACAAGCCAGGAAATTGAGCCGTCATGCATTTGTGTGCTAAGGAAACGATTGTTCCACTTTCTACGATTTTTCTATAGGATTTTGGAAATGTTCCGACAGTGTGGTATTTTTTTCTTTGCATTTGATGAAAGTGCGCAATATCGATGTAGTAATTGTGTAAACATGATACACTGCAATAAATCTATTAACTAAATTGTTTTTCAGACACGTTTCCTTTGTTGGTCTTTCTTCTTAAACTAGAAAGGAAGAAAAATAAAACCTGATATATTGAAAAATAATCAAAAATGTAATTGTGAAATATGCAATACACAGACAACTTTGATGAACATACAATATAATTTTGTAGAAGATAAAAATTAAAATTATGTGGTTATATACATAGTGAGTGAGTAATTACGACAGATGAGCAATTTTTCAACTATATCATTGCGAGAATAAGTTACATTTCGTCATGATGATGTCGGCTTTGTACTAGACCAACACGCTGGTTGAAATGGATTTGTATAGTGCTATCTCACTGAAACAATAGTCCGCGGGTTGACATGTTGTTCCACTCGGAAACATTATTCTGATTCCGAGACAGTCAGTTTTTGGTCTTACTCCTTAGTGCTGCATGCATAGCGAAGAAGCAACAAATACAAATATTATAGTCTTTGGTTTAACCCGACTGGGGCTCGAACCCACGATATAACTTTATATAAATGCAACATACATTCTAGAAATGATGTTCCCTTAATACCCTTAATATGTACTGTGGAAATACAGAACCACTGTCGATTTGAAAATAGGTTGATAAACGCCATTTTCAACAATATCGTGGCGGTCAGCTTTATTGGTGGAGAAAACCAGGGTACGCGTAAGTCATTGCCAAACTTTATCACATAATGTTGTATCGAGTACACCTCGCCTGAGCGGATTCGAATACATAATCCTGGGCACAGCCTGATCAGGATTCGAACACACAATGTTAGTTGTGATAGGCACTGATTGCATAAGTAGTTATAAATCCAACCACCATACGACCAAAAATAAAAAGATTCAACGTTTATTGACAGACTAAAAAGAAGAAAAAGCTGCAGTGTATCAATGGTGTGAGTTCAAATCCCGTCGAGGGAAGAACAACAATTTGACAGCTCTAAAATCTAATTCTAACACTGTTTGGT
>JYMV01015887.1_pt1 | contig 15194 bp, 9 predicted proteins | sample 338911 | NCBI WGS metagenome assembly JYMV01 (sample SAMN03354496, study PRJNA234377) | hydrothermal vent metagenome | biome: Deep sea; feature: Hydrothermal plumes at the Eastern Lau Spreading Center, Western Pacific Ocean; material: Seawater | place: Tonga | collected 2009 | depth 2000 m m
CAAATATTCCGCCAAAGACGCTCAAGACTTCTATGACTATCTGACCGACCCGAATCATGGGCACTTTGCGAAGGACCACGTCAAGCTTCTCCTCAATGAGGATGCGAGCAAGGTCAATATCATGGATGTAATCGGTGACTCCTTCCTTCCGCACGGAGCTGCTCCCGGCGACCTTGTAGTCATTTACCTTTCTACTCACGGCTCTCCAGCCGGTGCCGACATTCGCGGCGTCAACTATGTCATCGCCAGCGATTCCCGGGTGAACAAGCTTTTCGCTACAGGCATCGAGATGCGCCAGTTGCTGCGCACGGTGAAGGAACGCGTGCACACCAATCGCGTGGTTCTGGTTCTTGACACTTGCTATAGCGGCGCCGGCACAGAGGGCTCGCATAAAGGAATTTTCCGAAGGAACGTAGACACCGAGGCGCTAGCGTCTTCGTCAGGCAGTGTTGTTATCTCCTCGAGTTCTGCAGATCAGCAGTCGTGGGAAGCTGACGAAGTTAAGAACAGCTATTTCACAAAGTACTTGTTGGAATCTTTGCGTGATCCTAGTGTTGGAAACGATCTCGAGCGTGCCTTTAATAGTATGAAAGACCGTGTGCAATCGGCAGTTTTGAGGGACAAGGGTGCAGTTCAAACACCGGTCATGGGCGGAGCCGTTAATGCAAAAGGTCTTGCTCTAGGAGCGATGCCTGCAGTAAACCGGCAAGCGCCCGTGGTTGCGTTCGCAGCACCGGAAACCGGCAGTACGTCTGGTCTCACTGATGGCAGTCGCGGCGGTGCAGCGGTAGATCTTTCCGACTACGGGCAAAGAATGCGCAATGCCTACAACTTTAGAAATGCACGCAAGAGCTGGGATGCAATCCATGAATTGCAGGCAGCGCAGAAGATAAATCCGAGTTCGATTGAAGCATTCATGCAGGCAACGGACATCCTTGACGAGCAAGGGCGTTACGCTGAAGCGTTGGAATCGGCTAAGAAGGCTGTGCTCAACTCGGAGAATTCATCTGAAGCGCACTTCAGACTTGGCCGTGCTAATTTGCGTATGGGCAATAAGGATGAAGCTCTTCGCCAAGTGCGTTTGGCTCTCAGCCTGGATCCCGGTAATGCCATGGCATACAACTGGCTCGGATTTATCAATCAGAACGACCTTCAACGCATTGATGAAGCGGAGCAGAATTATCGCAAGGCGCTTGAGCTTGATCCTCTAAATGCGAGAGCGATGGTCAATCTTGGCTTGCTGCTGCAAAATGATCCGAAAAAGACCGATGAAGCTGAAAAGCTATTCAAGCGAGCATTGGAAGCGGACTCGGAAGATTGGCAGGCGCGCATGTCGCTTGGCTATCTATTGTTCTATTTGAAAGGTAATAAGGTCGCGGGCACCAAAGAATTGCGCAAAGCAATTGAACTTGACCCGGCCAATTCGAGATTGCACTCCGAGCTTGCCGAGATGCTTTCGGACAATCCGGAAGAATTGCATGCTAGCGAAGGCGAGTTTCGCAAGGGGATTGAGCTTTCCCCAAAATCTGGGCTTGCTCACTTCAAGCTGGCGGAGTTTCTTGCTCTCAAAACAAACCGCGTCGAAGAGGCAGAAAAGGAGTATCGCGAAGCTATTCAACTTGATCCCTCGCTCGATTCCGCTCGGGTTGGCTACGCGTATTTACTGATCGATCAAAAGCACATTTACGACAAATCCTACGACCAACTGAAAGAAGCAATCAAGATCAATCAACGCAACGCGAAGGCGTATCTGGGTCTTGGACGAATTCAAATGGAGTTGTATAAGAACTATCCGGCCGCTGAGGCTGAAATCAAAAAAGCTCTGGCGATCAATCCAAACTACGCTGAAGCCTATGACGTTTACGGTGTTCTGCTCTCTACGCGTATGAACAGGCACAGTGAGGCAAAGTCGGCATTCGAGAAGTCCATTGCTGCTGATCCGAAAGCCAGTCAGCCGCTTTATCACTATGCTCAAATGCTCATAGCGCAAGGCAAGGATATTGAGCAAGCAAACAAACTGTTGCGTGCCGCGATTGATTTGAATCCAAAAGAATCGAGCTACAAAACAGCGCTTGCGTATATCCAGATCTCGCACTATAAGCAGTTCAAGTCCGCGGAGCAACTTCTGAGACAAGCTCTGGAGGCTAACCTCAGCGATTCACAAGCGCACTTCCGACTCGGTATGCTTCTTATCGAGAAGCTCGGATTGCGTAAGGAAGGCGAATCCGAATTGAAAACTGCATTGACTCAGGATCCGGAAAATCGTGAAATCAAAACTGCAGTGGAGCGATTCGCCCGCTAGGTAAACCAGCTTTTCTGCAATAATACCGCTGATGGATTTACCAAAATCTCAAAGCTCCATATTCACTGCTGCAGCCGCATTGCAGTCCGTGTTGTACGGTTTGTGGCCGGTGCTTTTGGTATACACAATAACTTTAGGCGACTACTCACCTGAGCAGCTCTCCGAGCCTCTTTTCTTCGTGGGTTTGTTGAATCTATCTTTGTGGACGCTACTATTCCTATTTAAGATGGACGCGGCCAGAGCAGCATTTATTGTCTCTCTCTTTTCTCTGGCAAACTTCTTCTATCTGCCATTTTCAGAGGCTTTGACCTTCCCTGCCAAGCTGTTCCCCGTGCCGATTCCAGATGTGGCGGTTTTCAGCGGCTACTTCGTCCTCTTGTCCGCAGCGATAGTTGTCGCAGCGCTCGGAGAGATACATATCGGCAAGAAAACCCTTTCGATAAATTTCGAGCCGTTAGTGCTGCCGGCGGTGGTAATCGCTGCAGCCCTTTGTTGCTTTAACGTCTTTACTATCGCGAAATCTGAAAGCCACTCAAGCGTTGTTGCTAAGGAGTTGGGTGAGAGATATTTCCCCGCGACGGAAAAGCTTGTCGTTGGAAAAAACACTGCCAAGCCGGATGTCTACTACGTTGTTATTGATGGGTTCGCAAATCCTGCCACTTTGAAAAACATCCTTGGCTATGACAATTCCAATTTTGTTGAATACTTGGAACAGAATGACTTTTATGTGGCTCACAACAGCTGCAGCAATCATGACCGCACTGTATTTAGTGTCACTTCTTCGCTCAATATGGGGTTGCTGTCTCCTGTGCTTGAGTCATTGGGAAGGGGTAACGTCAACTCTAATGTGCCTCTACGCCTGCTTCGAGACAACAAAGTTATGAAGCTCTTCAAGCGCGCCGGCTATCGCATAGTCAATGTTTGCTCCGGATTCTGTCCCACAGACTACATTGAACAGGCTGATGTGAACGTCAGGTCCGGCTGGGGAACAGGCTTTAATATGTCTCTTTTGCATTTGACCATGCTAGGTGCGCTAGAACCGTTTTTGCATACAGTTGAGAATGAATATGCAAATGTGCGCACGGCACCAATTCGTAGAGCGGCTGAAATTGCGGCTTTACCTGGTCCCAAGTTCGTCTTGATACATTGCCTCTTGACTCACCCGCCATTCATTTTTGACGAGTATGGGCGGCAGAGACCGCTTACGAAACAACTTCTCTCAGCGCCTTACGTCAAAGAGCCTTACGTTGGGCAGTTGAAGTTTGCCGAGAAGAATCTGAAGGAATTGCTCAACACGATATGCTGTGCAGGAGATGGGGAATCAATTGTAATCTTGCAAAGCGATCATGGCTCTGCTTGCACCGACTGGCACAACGCCAGTTTGTTTACGCAAGAAAGAATGCGAATCTTGAACGCATACCGTGTGCCGGATTCATTGAAAGCCAAGCTTTATCAAACAATCACGCCAGTCAACACCTTTCGTGTTGTGTTAAATGACCTATTCGGGGCAAACGTGCCAATGCAAAAGGATGAATCCTATATTGCCATTCCACCGGAGGATTGGCGCCAGTTTCAGAACTGCATTGACCGCTTGAGCAAATCTTGGAACTGAGTGACTTTTCTTGTATTCACTCTTGTGGATAGATCAGCAAAGAGGACGAAATCGGCATTCTAACCTGCCCCGAATTATGGCTTTGGTATAAATGACAACGAGGGTACAGTGGTGGGGACCCCTAGCAACAAATTGGCGATGGACTGAAATGATATTGGTGCAGAGGTTTTACTGCTTTGGCACTGGATATGGTGGCATGAAACATAATATTCGGTATGTGACACTGGGCTCGAAACCGCCTGGATTTCTAGCTCTTTACTGTATCTTGGAAACGCTAAAAGGTGCGAACACAGAAGAGTGTCGATGCCTTGTGGCTGCAATGTGACAATAGGAAAGGATTGTAAGGGATTGTCACTGCCGCGCGAGCTTCGCGCAACAATTCAATTTTTCTGCATTATTCCCGTGACTCTTTGACTACAATAATTTTGACCTGCTTGGCAACCGGCCTCCGTTGAATGTTGCTCACGAGTTTACATGGTTACGTTTCGTGAAACATTGCGCCCAGCGCTCAATTCTGTATGGAGGCGTACCGCGAATTCGGTAGGGTGACGGCTCCGAATCGCTGGCATACATCCGAGTCGAATCCCTGCGCTGAGCGCAAATTGAAAAAGAACAAACGGCAACTTACCTGCGGCCTTGCATCGCAGTGGTAGACGCCACTTCAACGGATATGCCCTTGGATTCGGGTTTTTCAGCAGTTCCTTTTTCTGCTGATTCAGGAAGACCTTATGAAACGACACTTATTTGCGTTCCTATCCGGAGTGCTTCTTTTATCGGGCTGCGCCGCATTGCAGCCGTCGACGTCCGTACATACCGTAGCGAGCAGTCAACCAACATTCATAGACATGGATGCCTCCAGGCGTGGCGTAATCATCATTCCAAAATCAAGTGGCGGCTATCAGTTCTGCGCTGAGCCCTCGCCTGATGTGGCGTTGGAGACGGTGACCAAAATCCTGGCTGAAGCAAAGACAAATGGCAACGCCAATATTGATGCAAAAGCTGAAGCTGAATTCAAAACGGCAGTGGTTCAGCTGTCCAAGACCCAGGTGAGCATTCGCTTTCTAAGGGAAGCTTTATACCGTATCTGCGAGCAGTCTGTTAATCAGAACTTTTCTGCCGACCAGGTTGAGAAGCTGACCACATTGGCTATCTCGACTGCAATGAAGCTGGCAGAAGCTGACGTAACAAAGAACCAGGCGGATCTGGCCAAAGAACTTTCGGACCCAAAAGTCAGAGAGATTTGGCAACAGGTCTTCGGTGCGCTGCCCTCGGTTGCGCCATTGAAACCGTAAAGGCGTCTTTCGGACAATAAACAGCGAAATAGCCTCCGCTCTTTCGCTTCACCGAAACAACAACGGAGAAACTATGAGTAAACGAACACTCATAGGGCTGATGTTTTGCACGCTCTTTTTGAGCGCGCCAGCATTTGCCCAACAAAGCACCGCACAACCAGTCATTCAAACTGCGCAAGCAGTTCAGAATGACGTCACGATTCCCGCCGGAGCTACCCAAGAATTTGACGCCGCCAAAGGTGAAATCAAATTCGACGGCACCCTCACCAACAAAGGGACGATCATCATCAAATCGTCCAATCCTGCGCAAGTAGAAGCAGTCCTTAGCGCTGCTAAGTTTGTCAACGAGGGCCGGATTGTCTCAGAAGTTCCTTCACTAACGATTAACGCCTCAATCCTTGGTGGCACTGGCGACTACAATGCGCCTGAAACAATCAACGTGCGTGGAACCGACAGACTCGAAATTCGAGGAGGCCGGTTCTATTCTGAATGGTTCCGCCCGAAGACCAAGGGCTGGCTGATCATCAATGCCAATCGCATTGATGGAAAAGTAGAGCTAGAGGCTGAGCACTTGAGCATGGGCGTGCGTGAGGGAAACCTCAATGTCGTCAAGCAAAAGCTCGATGGTGACCCGCTCATCTACAACACCGGTGGTGACATAACGACTCCGATTGCGCCGAGCGGGGGCCATGACCTTTTGATAATTGCTTCCGGTGACGTAATTGTCAGCGGTGGCATTGATGCGACGGGCAGCGCTACACAAGATGAAGGTAACATCGCGATTCTAACAGGGGCCCATTTTGCGCGCCCCCACGATGGCGAAGTCATTCTACCGTGCGGAATTAGCAACGGACAGGGAAACGATTGCAACAATATGGCTGCTTCGATGAGTCTGCCTGGTCAGCCCCTAGAGCCTGCACAAGGCGACTTTCCAATGTCTGGAAAAATTGTAATTTCAGGCGAGGTGAAGGCGAAAAGCATCATCATGACCTCGCGCGAGATTGAAATAAATGGGGAGCTTCATGCCGTTAAGGATGGCATGCCTGACCAAGCAGCTATCTCACTTTTTGCGTCTAAGTCAATCACAGTAACGGGCCCAATCAAAGCGGATGCAAACCCAGCTGATCCCAACTATGGCAACGTCTCCTTGGTCGCACCGACGATTAATGTCAGCTCAAAGATAACAAGCGATGCAGTTACGCTTCAGGCATTCGCGAACGATGAAGCAACAATTGGCAGCATTACGACGCTTGCAATTGAAGCAGGGACATACATCGACATAAACGGTGGTCACATTCAGTTTAGCGAAGCTGGCGGTGCATTGACCGGTGGTGCAGTGCTACCGCTGGCGCAGCCTCACGATCCTGGCGAATTTACCATCAAGACCGGCAAACTGACTGCGCACCGCTTCATCAATCTGGCCGCAACCGGCAATATTGATGCTGGCAACATCGAGCTTCTGCCAAACGAAGCAGAAGTGCCTCTCGGCACACACGACGTTCGCATTCATGCCAATGTTGGCAAAGAAGACGCTTCGCCGCTCAAGATTGGTGGCGGCACGAACGGTGCAGCTAGCATAATGGTGAAGGGTACGACTGACCTTGGAGAAGGTCTGACACAAAAGACAGGCGCAATTTTTCTGACGAATGGCCCAAGCGGCGATATCGTCATAGATGGTGCCAAACTCCATGTGACTAGCGAGCATGACGGTACACCGTCTCTGATTGCATATGCTGGAACCGGACAGGTGACAGTAAAAGGCAATATCGTGCTTGACGGTACAAGCAGTGCACCGGCTGGCCAGGTTCTGCTGGTGGGTGACGAAATTCGCTCCACAGGTGCAACAATTTCTGCAAAGGACACGCTTGCAGATGCGGCTGAGAAGCCCGCCAAGGTTGTTCTGGCAACAAGCAAGCTGACGCTTGCCGGTGCCTTGACTATCGAGGTGAACAGTAAAGCAGAGACATCTGTGAGAGTTGTTCCGAAAGGCAGTGTTACGCTCGATCCGCAAGATAACTTCCCTGGTCTGCCCGTCTTCGTGGACAAGTTCGGGGTCAACGCGACGGAAGACGAGGTGCTTGTTGCTGGGGCCGGAAATCTCACGGTCAAAGCGAAGAGCGATCAAGCGAAGGTCGAAATAACAGCCAAGCCGCTTAAGTTCAACAACGGAACCACCGAGATTTTCGCAACCGGCCAGGAATCACAAATCAACATCGACTATCCTGGCGCAGCATCTGGAGCAAACACTCTCATTTTCGCAGGCCAAGCCATTTCGCTCATTACCGACAACCCTGATGGCACCGCAGGTGACATTAACATCCTTGCTGATGGCATCAAAGGAAACGATGGAACCGTGCTGAATCTCTTGGCTGGTGGCGGAGCTGGTGGTAATGGAGGCAATATCGTAATCTCAGCTGAGAAGGCTAAACTTGGCGATTCCTCTACAGTCATTGATGCGTCTGCACTTGGGTCTAGCGGTAACGGAGGAAACATCACAATAACAACGAATTCAAATTCCATGTTGGATTTGAATAATGCCCAGCTCAAGGCCAATAGCGGTTCCGCATCCGGAGATGGTGGCAATATCGTACTGACTGCCAAAGACATTGGTATCGTCGGAATCCAAATGCAGGCGACCGCGATGGACACAGGCACGGGTGGAGAAATTGATCTGAATTTGACAGGCAACGGTGCTTTGGATCTGAGTCAGGTTTTGGCAATCGAAGCTAGAGGTGGAGAAAATGGCTTCGGCGGAACCTTCTCTGTAACTGACATGGTGCCGATGGACGATCCTGAAGCCAAAATCAACGTTTATGCAGAAGCACCCTCAATACCAGCCATTGTTCGAACAGTAAATCCTCACGCAGGACCTACGGGTACTGGCGGTGTCATTAAAGTCACGAAACATGGCATTACTTGCCAATTCTACAAGGTGACTCCTACCACTACTTGGCCTAAAGGTTATTGGAACTGCGCACACCCTGGTGGTGAAACGACTGAGGATAAGGCTGCAATTGAGGTAGCTCTGACGTTGCAAGACAAGACAACTCTTGCGCCAGTAAACATCTACATGTGGCGCAATCTCAACGACTTCAAGAAATTCACTGGTAGAACCGTGAAGGATCCGAAAGAAGCTGGACATTCATACACCGCAGGCAGCAATGCCTATGTGAACGTTTTCCAACACACCCCAGCCTACCCGAATTTGAATCGGACGCAGCTTAAGGAGACGGCTGGCCATGAGTTCGGCCACGTAACTGACTATCTGAAGAATCATTCGGGAAACGCTGATTTCGGAAATTACACAGTCCATGATTTCCAAGTCTTGGACTATGATCTCTTGGGTGTCTCAGCGACTGCATCGCACTTGCGGGATCCCTGCCAGACATCACCCCATGACGGATTGCCCGGCCCGCTTGTTGGGGTAAATGATCAGATAGATGGACAGCCGTTCTGCACTGGCGGAGTCGTCAGCCCGCGATGGCAAGATCCTACCAACGGAAACTCTCCGTATCGCATCAGCTATATCCTGCGCACATCGGCAGCTTACTTCTATACGAACCCTGATGAGCTGTTTGCGCAGCAATTCTCTTACGAAGCGTACGTGAAAACATTGGCGAACAGAGCCGATTACTTCATTTACGCAGTCGATGGAGTGAACAAGAACAATTGGTTCCAATGCACTCGAAGCTGGGCTGCTGCTGCCGTAAATGGAACCGCTGTACCTCCAGGTACTGTAGGCTGTTTGACAATAGCACCCTGGTATCCAGCAAAACTTGGACATAAGTCGTCACATGACTGACGGCTAAATTCGAGTATTTTGTTTGCTATTAGAGGGAGGCACGAAGTGCCTCCCTCTTCTGCTATGCTCAATTAATGTACTGAGGAGAGGCTATATGAAGAAATTTTGGCTGTCCGCAATAGCAATTTCTTTCCTTTCATCAAGCGCTTTTGCAGAATCAATCAAAGAGCGCAGCTCATCGCATTGCGTCCCACCCTTTCCAATGCTAAACCCTGTTGATCAAGCTGAATACGAAAAAGGATTATCCCCAATTGAAAGCAAGTGGGTCCGCACCACTTATTCTCACCTTCAGCAGTTTGTAAAATCCCATCCCAATAATCTAAAAGATATTCGCTGTTGTTTTGCAGTGGACTCATCTGGCAAGGTTAAAGAACCAATAATTTTCTCAACAGACTTATCTCGTAATGAAGAACAAAAGCTGACCAAAGAATTGAAAAATGCTTCACCACTCCCTAAACCAAGTTCTAGTCTTGTAGCGAAGAAAATTTTCGTTGGGTTTGGAAAGGATTCGGTGTCGTCGCTCCGGCTAAGTCGGTAATTGTTCCGTAATTAGGTACTTTCTCGACTAGACTACTTTTTTGGTTCTCCGTTATTAGACCGGTCTGTCTAACTCGGCTCGGGGCACGCATTGACTCATCAAAAATCTAACACTGACAACCGCAAGCCAGAAAAATAGACCGGGAAAGGCTTTCCGCCTTTCCTTAAGACATAAAATCGGTTACCGGACGCTCGTTTGCGTTGACAGAATCCGAATTACCGAAGTCCTTCCAATTCCTAGCCGGTGGGCAATTTCAGCCTTTGGTAAGCCTTTTTGATGCAGTTTTCTCACCTTGTCTGCCTGAAGCGCAGCCGTCTGAGGCCGCCCATGGGGTCGGCCCTTTTTGCGAGCCTGTACAATGCCGGCTTTGACTCTTTCCTTGAGCCTCTCGCGCTCGAGTTCAGCAGAAACCGCCAGCATGCCCGCCAGTGCCCTGCCGGTTGAAGTGGTAAGGTCAATTGCCTCTGTGATTGAAACAAACCCCAACCTGAAGCTCTCCAAGCTCCTGTAATGTGGCTACCAACTCGTGTAGAGAACGCCCCCAGCGATCGAGCTTCCAAACAACGATCGCATCAATTTCGCGCCGGCTTGCTGCCTTCATCAGCTCTTCGCGCTTCTTGCGAATGACGGCGCCAGAGCCAATGTCATCGACTTCTAGCGCAATTTTCCACTTGCGGGCTTTGACGTATTTCTTGATTGCAGCTAGCTGCATTGGCAGCGTTTGCTGATCGGCAGTGGAAACGCGAACATAGATTCCGACACGCAATTTTCTGTTTCTCCTGGGTGTCCAAAAACCCTATCAAAAACACGATAGCTCAAGCCGCATGAAATCCGGCTTTTATTTTTTGTGATCTGGGTGTCTAATAACTATAATTTTTGGACTGGATCTATGCACTGAAATAGTTCTTACTTCGTACGCCGGTTCATTAAATACAGCACTCTGCCTGATTCTTCGAGTGGCGTCTTTTCGACAATTTCGAAGAAGTTGGCGAACTCGCGTTCGAAGTTCTCTTCGTTGTAGGAAGAAAACACGTCTTTGCGACTCGAGAGAAGTCGCTCTACCTGGACGTCTGACTTGGGTACGAATTCGATGATCAGGTTTTTGCAAACGAGAGAAAAGAATTCTGCAATTCGTGCGAATGGCACGTTGTTTGCGATCGCTAAGTGATGCACTAAGGCTAGAGCCAATCCCGTATCGCACGGACCTCTCTCTATTAAACTTGCGCGTTCGTTGTTCGACCAGCCAATACTTGGAGTAGGCGCGGTCAAGTCGATAACCAGCGGCAGAATGCGGTTGTCGCTGTGATTGGCGGCATCAAGATAGTTTTTTTGCACGCACAGAGGGTCCATGTCCAGAGATATAGTCATAGCTCCAAGTTCTGCGGCGATTCTGCTGAAACGCCCACAGTTAGCGCCGAAATCAAAGACCGTTTCGGGCGAAGTCTTTAATAGCATGTCTCGCACGGTCGAAAGTTTCTTCTCCGCGGTTTCCACGGAATAGCTGTTGCAGTCATAATATTCTGACCAATTCGATTGGCATTTCGGTAAGTGAATGCTGAGAATTGCTGCTTCCAGTGAGTCGATTAGCCCGAGCAGAGCTTGTTTCGGCATCTTCTTCGAATTGTCGTTTGTAGATGCGCCTTCGTATTTGCTTTGCAGTTTTGCATGCAGAAATAGGTGCATCAGCAAATTACCGTTGAGCATTGCTCGCTTGGGTAGCAGTTTGCATGCGAGGTCGAGCGGTATGCCGTCGATATGACTTTGCGTCAGTCGGCTCAAGCGCAAGTCTACGTAAGCCATGAGCGCCAGTGGTGCAAGGAAGTGTTGGCAGAATTGGCGATAAGCTACCCACGGACTACCAGGTTCATAAATCTCGAAAGACAGGGTGTCTATGAGCGAAGGAGTGATTCCGAAGAATTGGATGTTGTAGGCGCTGGCGTCTTTCAATGTCATCCCGTATTCAAGAGAAATTTTCTGTAGGCGAAGAGTCGCCAGCGCTGCGGACTTCAATTGGCTGAAGCTCCATTCGTACGGATACGAAATGAAGGGAACTCTCGCCGGTTTCAGTATTTTGAAAGTGCTGCCGGTGCGATTGACCTCAATATCGGAATCTTCATGAGGGACGAGAAGTCCTTTGCCGACGAGAGTTATATACAGACCTGACTGAGTAAGGTGTTTGAAATTCTCGCTGTAAGAAACGCGAACTTTGCGATAGAGATTGCCTCCTTCTTCGAAAACGAATCCATTGGGATCGCGGAAGGAGGATGAGAGCGGCTGAGAAATGGTCATTTTTAGTCCCGCCTCACGCTTCGTTTGAGGCTTAAGCGTTTGAGCAGTGCTTTCACTGTGAACATCGCGCCGAAGAGAAAGCCCATTGCCAGTTGCAGCATGTAGCTGCCTGTCGAGGGGTCCACGTATGCTGAAGCTGGTTGGATGTAGAAAACAGATAGTAAAAGCGCCATTGGCAGAGTGTCTCTGACTCTTGGGCTGAATTTTGCACGGTCGCAGAACATTTGAGACTTCTCCTTGAGTGAGTCTGAGCTTGGGGCTTGTAATGTCCAACCTATCGCAGTTTCCGTGATTCGCCTATTCTACAGAGCGTCTTATCGATTTCGAGTATGGAACTGCATATAACAATCTATGGGGAAAAGTTAGAAAAACTGGTGATTTTTCCATATGGGATATCCGCAAACGACCGCCTGGGCTACGATAGCGCAGGAATTCGCTGTGAGCTACCGTTTTCGAGAATTTACGCTGTTCCCTCACGTGAGGGAATTTTTCCAGGCAGAATTGCCCTATTAATAGTGTTAGCCGGGAGGGCCAGCGCCGGCTTGGCTTACTAGAAAGGGACGACCCATGAAACGCCAGAGTAAATGCACAGAGCTTCGGTATAGAGATCGCGAGCGGGGCAATATGATTGTCCTGGTAGTTTCTATACTCGCCGGTCTGGTAATCGCTGTTATTCTCTTCATGCTGGGCTATGTCCGCATTCTCGGATCGCACAGCGAGCAGCGCACCGCGATTGAAAGCGCCGCCCTGGCTGCAGCAAAAGATCTCAGCCGAATTGTTGTCGAAGACCCGAATTTCGGGTTCATTTCTCTGTCTGACGGCGCTCCAGTCGGTACCAGCACCGCTGCCGGCGACAAATACTTTATGCCTGTTCACGGCATCAACACAATTTTGGGCACCATCCGCCTAGACATGATAGTTGCGGATCAATTGAATGATCCTGTCATGAAGGATTTCATTGACCGGGACTACAACAATGCAATGACTGCCAAAGATCGCCTCGTCAATGTTCTCGAAAATGCTGTTTCCGGCGCTCCTGGCGCTGGGTCGGAACCGAGAGACAGAGATGGAGCAATAGTTGATCCGTATGACTCCGCTGTCAAAGCCTATAAAGCAAACGTCATCAGACAAACTGCCAATTCCAAATTCGTTGAAGGTTCGCTCAAACTGCAGCTCGGCTGTGTGGTTGGCGGCGGCAGTACTAACATTCCTATTCCAAAACCAGAGACCTTGAGCAGTGTCAGCGGTGATCAGCGCATCGGTAACTTTTACAAGTCATATACGAATATACCGTTCGGGGACAAAGACTTTGTCTTCGCCGGAATCGCAGAAGGCGCAACTATTGTCGACAACAACAAATTCAGCAAGACCATTCCAGGTCTTCCTTACGTAATCCCTTCGATTGTTCGAGCCGAAGGCGATCAAATGATTTCCACGACCGACGGTACAAACGTGCACAAAGGCGTTCAAAAGGCCGCAGCGTGCGCGCAGCCGTTCAACGTTTACGATCCCAAGCCCGCACCCGGTATTCTCTCGATCAGTTTTCCGGACGGAAAACCGCCTGAGATTGCCAGCCTCGGCAGCTTGTGGATAGAGCCGCAATTTCTATCTCCTTCCAAAGACACTCAAATCCTTACTCCTCTGGGCGGTGACTATCCTGGTGGCGGAGGAACGCTAACGCCCAGTACCTGGTCAGCAGGTGGAGGCGGCGGTGGTGGCGGCGGCGCTTCCGGCAACACACCTGTGAGCATGATCTGGAGCAGTTCTTTCTACGATTGGTTGCGTCGCGGCGGCACAAAGGTCGACATCAATTCGATCAAGGCGGCAGTTTCCACACCATTTCCATCTTTGGTTCCCGCCAATAAAGGGCAGGCCAATGTTTTCGGTTTCAACTCTGATGGAACAGTTCGCACCGGCCAACTCACCATTCAACCGATGCCCTACATGTCTATCAGCGAAAACCAGTTCGTTGCAGTTTCGAAAGACGCTTTTACGAGTAGTGAACCCGTCAAGTATGACATTATCGTTAGAGATCAAGCCAATGTCCGTGGTCGCATGAATGGTGGCAGACATGGCGGAGAGCCCCTGGATAACCCAGTTTATGCTGCAGCTTTAGCGGCAGGTCTTGGTGGAACAGGCGGTACCTATGGTGGGACTGTCACATGGACGCCAACCGGAGCGAGCATCTTAGGACTGATTGGAATCCAGGGGAATCCCTGGAGCGGTGGTCTTCTCGGTGTTGTGCCTACGGGCATTGCCATTCTCGGACCTTATGGGTTGATCACCCTCATTTATCCGCCTACAACGCCTAACTGGGTCATTGGACCAAACAATGATTTCGGCCAAGGAGTTCTTCCTGCCGCTCCGATTACGAGCTTCACCAATGGACCGGCAGGCGGTGCCCAACGACCGACCTACACTACCAATGGTTCGGTTATCGATGTCAGATTCAGAAAGGTTATTCCGATTTTGGCCGCTCCTCCTCCTCTTTCGGTGTTAGCCGGACCGCGCTACAAGCTAATGGAATATGGCGGCGGCAGCGGACCTTAGATTGAATCGCTGCAGTGGCGACGCTTACTTTCAACTAACTGGTTAAACGATCGAACAGAGCAGACGCTTCATCTGCTCTGTTTTCTTTTCGTTGGTTCTGAGTAAGGCAACTTGGGCAATAGGTTAGTATTGCTCCGATGTGATAGTGTATCCCGACGAAATTCTCCCTGCTTGAGCGAATTGAATGGACGAAAAAGTCAAGGTCTTGCTGGTTGAAGACCATCCGCACATGCGCAAATCGTTGCGAAGGCTTCTTGAAAGCGACAAAGCAATCGAGATTGTTGGGGAGGCTTGCGATGGGCGAGAAGGAGTTGAGATGTGCGTTAAGCTCAAGCCTGATGTCGTCTTGCTTGACGTTGGCTTGCCGGTCATGGACGGCATTGAAGCATGCCGTATGATGCGCGAAAAGGAACCGTCGGCGAAGATAATCATGCTTACTTCACACAACAATGAGCGCGATATTTTCGCATCTTTGGCTGCCGGCGCAAATGGATATTGTTTGAAAGACAGCGACTTCAGAAAGTTTCCACAGATCGTTCAAACAGTCAAAGGCGGAGACCTTTGGTTGGATGCGGTTATTGCAGCGAAAGTGCTGAAGGTGCTGCCGACTACAGCTTCTACATTGATTTCTCAGAAACTACCCGCCGAACAGCAGATCGTCTATGAGCCGCTTTCGAAGCGCGAAGTAGAGGTGTTGGAACTGTTGGTGGATGGTTTATCAAATTCTGACATAGCTGCGCGAATGGGTATTGGCATTGAGACCGTGAAGACGCACATCAAAAGCATTCTTGGAAAACTGGCGGTCAGCG
>JYMV01030648.1_pt1 | contig 15190 bp, 11 predicted proteins | sample 338911 | NCBI WGS metagenome assembly JYMV01 (sample SAMN03354496, study PRJNA234377) | hydrothermal vent metagenome | biome: Deep sea; feature: Hydrothermal plumes at the Eastern Lau Spreading Center, Western Pacific Ocean; material: Seawater | place: Tonga | collected 2009 | depth 2000 m m
GCACGAGAAAGATTAAAAAGTGGATTCCTGTCGTGTCATCCCATTCAGATCGTTGGCCCGCGTCTAAGCATCAGCGTCAGGTCTTGTTGTTGGAAGGCTGTGTACAACCGGCATTGGCACCGGCTATTAATCTTAAAGTCGCTACGGTGTTAGATAAGCTGGCGATTACACCGTTGAAAATAAAGAATGAGGGTTGTTGTGGTGCATTAAGTCATCATCTTGCAGCGCATCAACAAAGTACTGATTTTATAAAACGCAATATTGACCAGTGGTGGCCTTATGTCGAGGCCGGTATTGAGGCCATTGTTTCGACTGCCAGTGGTTGTGGCGTTATGGTTAAAGATTACGGTGATATTATGCAATACGATGCTGTTTATGCAGAAAAAGCACGACGTATTGCAGCGTTGACCTGTGATATTAGTGAGTTGATTTTGGCAGAAAAAATACCCGTATCTAATAGCGGGCAAGGGACATCGGTGGCTTTTCATAATCCCTGTACTTTGCAGCATGGCCAGAAAGTTCTCAATGCCGTTGAAACTATTTTGCAGCGCCAAGGCTATCAGCTGCTTGAGACCGATGGGGCTCAAGACTGTTGCGGCTCGGCGGGGGTGTATTCTTTTTTACAGCGCGCTATTGCACAGCGCTTGTTGGCGGATAAACTATTTTCTTTGGAAGTAATGAAGCCAGATGTGATTGTAACGGCTAATGTGGGTTGTCAGATGCATTTACAATCAGCGGCCAGAGTGCCGGTTATTCATTGGATTGACTTGTTATGATTTGTCGTCATCGCTGGTCTAAAATACTGTTGAGAACTAGCAACAATAGCAAAACGAGTGTTGTTTTAACGGGAAAAGCGGCTGGTTGTGAGGTTTCAGTATTTTTTCGCTGGAAAATCGGTGGTTCAAGTTCGCTTATATTGCGTTAGACCTTGCGTTTTTTAGGATAAAGTCTGCTAAAATAGAGCCAATATGACAATTTTATGATGTCGATGAATAAAATTTTAGCAAGTAGTAGGGTGGTAGATTAAAAGGCATATGGCAAAAAAATTATACGTGCTGACAAGTGGTTGTCAGATGAATGAATATGATTCTGACAAAATGCGTGATGTTCTGAGAGTGTCCCACGGGTTGGAATCAACGAATAACCCCGAAGAAGCAGATATATTATTACTGAATACTTGTTCTGTCAGAGAGAAGGCCCAGGAAAAAGTTTTTTCACAACTGGGCGTGTGGCGTAAACTCAAAAACAAAAATCCTGATCTCATTATTGGCGTCGGTGGCTGTGTCGCTAGCCAGGAAGGTGAGATGATCCAAAAAAGAGCGCCTTATGTGGATATTGTGTTTGGTCCTCAAACCTTACATCGGCTACCGCAATTACTGGATCAGACCCAAAGCAATCACACGAAGGTGGTTGATATTTCTTTTCCTGAAATTGAGAAATTTGATGCATTGCCGGAGCCCCGCGCTGAAGGGCCTAAAGCCTTTGTGTCTATTATGGAGGGCTGTAGTAAATATTGTACTTTTTGTGTGGTGCCTTACACCCGGGGTGAAGAAATCAGCAGGCCGTTAACCAGTGTCATTAAAGAAATTACTGAATTAGCGAATCAGGGTGTGCGAGAAGTTAATTTATTAGGGCAGAATGTTAATGCCTATCAGGGTGAAATGGACGATGGTGACAGTGCAGATTTTGCCCTGTTATTGCATTACGTTGCCGGTATTCCGGGGATCGGTCGGATTCGTTTTACCACCTCACATCCGATTGAGTTTTCTGACAGTCTGATTGAGGCGTTTGCCGAAATTCCGGAGTTAGTCAGTCACTTACATTTGCCGGTACAAAGTGGTAGCAACAGCATTCTTAAGCGTATGAAGCGTGGTCATACGCGTGAACAATATATGGATAAAATAAACCGCCTACGAGAGCATCGCCCTGAATTAAGTCTATCGTCAGACTTTATTATTGGTTTTCCCGGTGAAACCGATGATGAGTTTGAAGATACGATGGCGTTGATTAAAATAATGGGGTTTGATAGCTCATTCAGTTTTATTTACAGCGCTCGTCCCGGAACACCGGCGGCGGACTTTGCTGATGATGTTGATATGTCCGTTAAAAAGGAACGGTTGAAACGCTTACAAGTTTACATTAATAAGACTGCTTTAGCGATTTCTGACAAGATGGTTGGAACCGTGCAAACCGTATTGGTTGAAGGGTTATCGAAAAAGAATCAACTACAGGTCAGCGGTCGAACGGAAAATAATCGTGTGGTTAATTTTACCGGGCATCCACGCTTAGCGGGACAATTTGTTGATGTGATGATTACTGAAGCCTTGCCGAATTCATTACGGGGACGGTTGGTTGAGAGTGCAGTTGACAAAATTGCTCAGAATTTTTAAATGAAGGTTTTGGATATTAATTTAAATTCGCTGGACCTGACTTTAATCCCTGCTGATAACTCTCGCTTAGCTAATCTTTGTGGGCAATTAAATAGTCATCTTCAACAGATAGAAAAACGCTTAGGAATAGAAATATCAAGCCGAGGTAATCGCTTTCGTTTAAAGGGCTCATGTGAGGCTACTAAAATAGCGTATGTGCTTTTAGAAAAATTATTTGCCAACACAGAGGTCGAGGTATTAACACCCGAACATATTCACTTGTCACTGCAAGAGTCGTATATTCAATCGTTATTAGCCGGTGAGGAGGTGAGTAATAAGTCACCGATTACTATTAAAACTCGACGCCGTATTATTAAGGGCCGCGGCATCAATCAACAGCAATATCTTAATAGTATTTTGTCGCATCATATTAATTTTGGCGTGGGGCCGGCAGGGACGGGTAAAACCTATTTAGCCGTTGCTTGTGCCGTTCAGGCATTAGAGCGTGAGGAAGTGAGGCGGATTGTTTTGGTGCGCCCTGCGGTAGAAGCGGGTGAAAGTTTAGGATTTTTGCCCGGCGATATGGCACAGAAGGTCGATCCTTATTTGCGGCCACTCTATGATGCCTTATATGAAATGTTGGGGTTTGAACGGGTTGATAAATTGATTGAACGTAACGTGATTGAGGTTGCACCGTTAGCCTTCATGCGCGGGCGGACTTTAAATGATTCGTTTATTATTTTAGATGAGGCGCAAAACACCACGAAAGAGCAGATTAAGATGTTTTTGACCCGCGTTGGTTTTGGTTCGACCGCCGTGATTAATGGCGATGTAACACAGATTGACTTGCCTAAAAAAACCGCATCGGGTTTAGGGCATGTATTAAAAGTTTTAGACGGTGTTGATGGTATTAGTTTTACCTTATTTGGGGCTCAAGATGTTGTTCGTCACCCGTTAGTGCAGAAAATTGTCAGTGCTTATGAGGCCTATGACAAGACTCATTCCGGCGAATAGGTAGCGGTGAAATATGGTTGAACTTGAGTTACAGCGGGTGTGTCATGTTGACAATGAACCGTCACTAAATCAATTTGAATTATGGGTGGAAACGGTGCTCGCTGATCAGTTAAGAGACATAGAATTGGTCATCCGTATTGTCGATGAACCAGAGAGTACAGCGCTTAATGAACAATACCGTCATAAATCCGGGCCAACAAATATACTCAGTTTTCCGGTGGAGTTACCGGTTGGTATTGAGATACCGTTGTTAGGCGATTTGGTTATTTGTGCGCCCGTTGTGGTTCGTGAAGCGAATGAACAAAAGAAGTTGGCAAGTGATCACTGGGCACATTTGGTGATACATGGCGTTTTGCATTTGTTAGGTTTTGATCATATTGAAGATCAGCAAGCAGAACTCATGGAGGCGAAAGAAATTGCTGTATTAAAAAAATTATCAATAAATAATCCGTATATAGAGGCTGTTAATTCATGAACGAAAATAATCCCAACGCTTCGGCAAAGTCTAGAGGCTGGATGGAAAGTTTTAGTCACTTCTTGACAGGTGAGCCGCGCGATAAGGACGATTTACTTGATTCTCTACGCGAAATGCAAGTTAAGAACCTGATTGGTATGGAAACACTATCAATGATAGAGGGGGTTTTACAGGTTTCGGAAATGCGCGTCAGAGATATTATGATCCCTCGTATTCAGATGGTTGTGGTTCCCAGAGAAGCCGATTTAGCAACTATTTTTCCGTTGGTTATTGAATCAGCCCATTCGCGTTTTCCTGTCATTGATGAAGACCGCAGTGAAGTCGTGGGCGTTTTATTGGCAAAGGACTTATTAGTCCACAGTCGTCAGGATGAGACTTTGCGTGTTGAGGAGATTATGCGTACTGCCCGGTTTATTCCTGAAAGTAAACGGCTTAATGTTTTATTAAACGAATTCAGAGCAAATCGTAATCATATGGCTATTGTTGTTGATGAATACGGTGTGGCCGCGGGTTTAGTAACCATTGAGGACGTGCTTGAGCAAATCGTCGGCGAGATAGAAGATGAGCATGATCTGGAAGATGAGGCCTATATTTTCAGGCGCAGTGACCGCGTTTTTACGGTTAAAGCAATCACCCCTATTGCTGAGTTTAATGATTATTTTTATACTCATTTTGATGATACGGACGTCGGTACTATTGGCGGGCTGGTTGTGCAACATTTAAAGCATTTGCCTAAAAAAGGTGAAAAAATCACTATTGAGGGTTTTAATTTTGATGTGATTCGTGCAGATAGTAGACGTGTACATATGTTGCAGCTAAAATTAAATAAAGATTGGTTGCCAAAAGAAGAGGATGATCAAGTCGGTGAATAGTCTTGTTTACTTCGGTACCAGAGCACGTTGTTTTAACAGCCATTTATGTTCGGCCGGGTTGGTACAGTAGTAATAATGAATTGGGCTCTGGAAATTAAGTGCAGCGACGCCGTTTTCTTCAAGCCTTAATAGCTTTAGGTTTTATACCCGATTTGAGTCGGGCCGCTTCGGCAACCATAGACGATATTTATCGTTTTCCTTCCTTTGGTAATGCCTCCATTTTGCATTTCACCGATTGTCATGCCCAATTAACGCCGGTTTATTACCGCGAACCCGATAATGAGTCTTTACGGGCATTGAAAGGCAATCAGTTCTCATTATTAGCCGGACTGGATTTTCTCGATTTTTTTGGTATTGCGCCCAATAGTATGCAAGCACATGCCTTTACGTCTCTGAATTTTGTTGAAGCGGCCGAGCATTATGGCAAGATGGGCGGTTTTTCCTATTTAGCGACCTTAGTGAAACAACTGCGTGCAGAGCGTGGTGAGGGAAACACCGTGTTGCTTGATGGCGGCGATAGTTGGCAAGGTTCAGCAACGGCCTTGTGGACGCAAGGTCAAGATATGGTGGGCGCCAGTAATTTATTAGCCGTGGATGCGATGACCGGGCACTGGGAATTTACTTACGGTGAGCGACAAGTTAAACAAAATTTAGCACAGTTTCAGGGCGAATTTTTAGGACAAAATGTTACCTTGACTGAGGAGGCAGCCTTTACTGCAGGCGTAGAGCAAGGTCAAGTTTTTAAGCCTTATGTTATTAAGCAATTGGCTAAGGCACGCATTGCTGTGATTGGTCAGGCTTTTCCCTATACGCCGATTGCTAACCCGCGTTATTTGATGCCTGATTGGCAGTTTGGTATTCAAGAACAGAAATTACAGCAACAGATTGATGAGATTCGAGACTGCAAATATGCCGACGCAGTCGTGTTATTGTCACATAATGGCTTGGCTGTTGATTTGAAGTTGGCAGCAAGAGTAACAGGATTAGACGTTATTTTAGGCGGGCATACCCACCATGCGCTACCCCGACCGATAACAGTTTCAAATGCTCGGGGAAAAACAGTGGTGACGAATGCGGGTAGCCATGGCAAATTTTTAGCTGTTTTAGATTTAGTTATTAAGGCGGGCCGTGTTCGGGATTTTCGTTATCGGTTAGTGCCTGTTTTTTCAAATGTATTGGCGGAAGATCAGCAGATGGCTGCGTATATTAAACAAGTGAGAGCGCCTTATTTACAGCAGTTGAGAGAGCCTCTGGCACAAACCGAGAGATTATTATATCGACGCGATAGCTTTGGGGGGCCTGTTGACCAACTCATTTTATTGGCGCTGCAGGAGGCAACAGGGTGTCAGATTGTTTTGTCGCCAGGATTCAGGTGGGGGAGTTCACTGTTACCGGGAGATTGTATTACCGTCGAAGATGTGTTTAACCATACGGCCATTACCTATCCTGAGACCTATCAGACAACGTTATCTGGAGACCAATTAAAAATCTTACTGGAAGATGTTTGTGATAACTTATTTAACCCCGACCCTTATTATCAGCAAGGTGGTGATATGGTGCGAGTGAGTGGTATGCACTATCGGTGTCACCCAACGAGAAGGCACGGTGAGCGCATCAGTGAGATGCGGTTAGACTCGGGGGAATTGATTGAGTCAAGTAAGCACTACAGTGTTGCGGGTTGGGCAACAACCCAGCAACAATCAAAAGGGCTCCCCGTCTGGTCGATTGTTATTGATTATTTACGCCAGCGCTCAGGCGAAAAATTCTCCCCAGTCTATCAGTCAGTTGCAGTGTCTCGTTAGGTGAAATGGGGTGTTAGTGGCAGCGCTAAGTGGTATTCATTACAATGAGGGTAAATAAGCGGCGACTATTGCTTGAATGTTCATAACAAAAAAGGTTTAAAGGTCGATGAAAAATAAGATTACCAAAGCAGTTTTTCCCGTTGCGGGATTAGGAACGCGATTTTTACCGGTCACCAAGGCAAGCCCGAAAGAAATGTTGCCAATCGTTGATAAGCCACTGATTCAATATGCTGTTGAAGAGGCAGTCGCTGCTGGTATTGATACCATGATTTTCATTACCGGTAGGAATAAACGCTCTATAGATGATCATTTTGATAAGGCTTATGAATTGGAGCGGGAATTAACGGATAAAGGTAAAGTAGACGCTTTAGCAGAGTTGAAGCGTATTTTGCCAGATCATGTCTCATATATTTTTATCAGGCAGGCTGAGGCTCTAGGATTAGGACACGCGGTGCAGTGTGCGGCATCAGTCATCGGCGATGAGCCTTTTGCGGTTATTTTGCCGGATGATTTAATAGCCGATGGAACGCGTGGTTGCCTGCTCCAAATGGTTGAGAAGTTTAGTCAACAGCGCAACAGTATTATTGGGGTTGAACGCGTAGCGCCCGAAGACACCAGTAGTTATGGCATTGTGGAGGTTGGTCAAGCGGTCGCGGGTGTGAGTGCGATTGAACATATCGTTGAAAAACCGCTACCTGAGGATGCGCCATCAAATTTGGCCGTTGTCGGGCGTTACCTGTTTACCCCGGCTATTTTTGAAAAGCTGTCGGGATTAGGGAAGGGTGCTGGCGGTGAAATACAGTTGACAGATGCGATTGCACTGTTGCTGAATGATGAGCCGGTCTGTGCTTATGAGTTTGAGGGTAAGCGTTATGATTGTGGTTCGAAGTTAGGTTTTTTAATTGCGAATGTTGAATACGGTTTGGCACATCCGGAATTGAAAATTGCTTTTGAAGCATACCTAAATAACCGGTAAACCGTTATTGTTTAATGCGTTGTACCCGGTTTTTTTCATGGAGGAAAAATGCTTACGGTGTCAGGTGCTTATCTAGAGTGAGAATAATTATTTTAATCAAGTGGATACTGGTTTTGTTACTGAGTACGAGTAGCTGTTTTGCGCAAGTGTCTGTGCCGAAGAGAATTGTTTCACTGAGTTTGTGTACGGATCAATTATTGCTGATGTTGGCTCCTCGTCAACACATAGCGTCTTTAACCCGGGGGGCTGTAGATCCTAACTTGTCTTATATGGTTGCTGAAGCCAATGGGTTTTTGTTAACGGGAGGCAACATTGAAGAAGTATTGCCCTTAAATCCTGATTTAATAGTAGGCAGTGCTTTTGCTTCTCGAGATGCCATTCGCTTTCTTAGGCAATTAGGGTATCCCGTTAAATTAATTGGATTACCGGCATCGATAGCGGAAATTCGTGATTTGGTGTTAGTCTTTGGCGAGTGGGTCGGCTTTCCGGAGCGTGCAGAACAAGTGGTGAGAAATATGGATTGGCAATTAGCACGCCTTAGCAAGCAACACGCTGCGGTTAAAAAGACGGCGCTTATTTATTCTCCTAATGGCTATACTATGGGTTCTGGCACTTTGGAAAATGCAATGCTTAACGCGGCAGGTTTTTATAATCTTGCTGTTGATATGGGCGTTGTTGGGTTTGAGCAAATGACGCTGGAGCAATTAGTTGCTGCGCAGCCAGAGTTTTTATTTATTGAAAAGTATGTTGATAATCCTGACTCTTTGGCGAGTCAATATGTGGACCATCCTGTACTTGATAATATGCCTTTAAGTAAGAAACGGTCGTTTATTCCTTCTCAACTTAGGACGTGTGCAGGGCCCATGGTGGTGGAAGCCATTAATTATCTTTCTGAGAAACGTTATGAAAGTGAACCTTAGTTATCGAGGTCTTTTAGTCGCTTTATTAGTGGCAATGATTGGCAGTTTTTTTGCGGATTTATGGGTAGGTCCTGTACCCCTAAAGTGGCTGAATATTTGGGCGGCTATCATCGAAAATAAAGCCAGTCTTGATGCGTTGATTTTTTTTGAAATTAGGATGCCTCGAGCCTTTCTGGCATTGCTTGTGGGCGCTACGTTGGGAATCTCGGGGGCAGCGCTACAGGGGCTGTTACGAAACCCCTTGGCAGAATCTGGGATAATTGGGGTTTCTAATTGTGCTGCACTCGGTGCGGTATTGGTGTTTTATTTTGGCTTTACGCAATGGGCCTGGTTTGCACTGCCTTTGGCCGGATTGATGGGTGCCTTGGTGTCTGTGGTTATGATTTTTTTATTAGCCGGTCGTTCGGGTTCCACGGTGACTTTGATTTTGGCGGGTATTGCTATTAATACGATTGCCGGCGCTTTAATGGCAATGGCGCTGAATTTTGCGCCTAACCCGTATGCCATGCAGGAAATTATTTTTTGGTTATTAGGTTCTGTAGCCAACAGAAGCGTGAGCGATGTACTGATTATTGTGCCCTTTATTGTGTTTGGCGGGCTGCTAATTTTGAGTTGTGGGCGATTTTTAAATGCCTTAACGTTGGGTGAGGAGACGGCAAGATCATTGGGGTTTAATGTGCAAGTATTACGATGGCGCTTAGTGATTGGCGTGGTTGCCGGTGTGGGTGCGGCGGTTTCTGTTTGTGGCAACATTGGATTTATTGGTTTGGTCATACCGCATTTGCTCAGGCCGTTAGTTCGTTATGATCCGCAGCGATTGCTTGGCGTGAGTGCTTTAGGGGGTGCCGTATTGTTGCTGTTATCCGATGTTGCAGTTCAGGTATTATCAAGCGGTGGTGAGCTAAAGTTAGGCGTTATAACGTCGTTGGTGGGGGGGCCGTTCTTTTTGTATTTAATTTTAAAAAATCGAAACGTATGGGGTTAAGTCCGGCATTGAACGATGAATCGTTACTTTTAACGGGGCAGCAACTTACCTTTACTGTTGCTGAGGGAGCTACGTTATTACGTGCGGTGAATGTGACTGTTAATCAAGGGGAGTTGGTTGGCTTGATCGGACCCAATGGTGCCGGTAAAAGTACGTTATTGAGACTCCTTAGCGGTGTTGATGCACCCTCCGACGGCAGTGTCTCTTTGGTTGTTTCGGGCTCTTTAAAATCTATTTCTGCGTTATCTGTGCATGAGCGCGCACAAAAAATGAGCTATTTGGTGCAAGGCGCAAAAGCATATTGGCCGATCGAAGTTGAAAAAATGATTGCGCTCGGCCGACTTCCTTTCCAAAAATGGTGGCAGCAATCCAGTGATCAAGATCAGGCGAAAGTGATCCGAGCAATGGAGTTAACGGAAACGCTTATTCATCGTAACCGTATCGTCACCACGTTGTCAGGCGGTGAGCAAGCCTTAGTCATGATGGCGCGTGTGCTTGCTGGAGAGCCCGAAGTTATTTTTGCCGATGAGCCGGTTGCGACATTAGATCCTTATCACCAGTTGCATGTAATGGAGTTACTTCGAGCGCATGCTAAAGGGGAGAAGGCGGCGGTGGTGGTGTTGCATGATTTGAGTTTAGCGGCTCGGTTTTGTGACCGAATTTATTTGCTGAATGACGGGGCGCTGTTTTGTGAAGGTTCGCCAGAGGCGGTTTTAAGTCAGCATAATATTGCACGTGTTTATGGGATCGACAGCCAGATTACGCGGGTTGGTAAAGAGTTGTCGGTGAGCCCCATTGCCCGATTAAGCAATTATTAACAAGGCGGTTAACTGGGGCGTTCTGCTTGAAAAAGTGGCGCTTTTAAAGTGCAAGGCCTATTCGTTTAATGGCATTTTCAAGATTTTCCATGCTGGTGGCTATAGAAATTCTAATATGATTAGAGCAGCCAAATGCAGAGCCTGGGACGACAGCAACACCGGCGTTAATAATGAGGTGTTCGGCAAAATCGATATCATTTTCGATGTTATTTAATCGAGCAATGGCTTTACTGACATCGGGGAAAACATAAAAAGTTCCGTCTGTTGCTAGACAGTCAATACCCGGTATTTGGTTGAGCATTTTAACGACATAATCATGGCGTTTTTTGAATTCAAATAACCGTGTTTGCATGCAGTCTTGGTTGCCTGATATGGCTGCTTCAGCAGCTACCTGAGAAATAGAAGTGGGATTAGAGGTGCTTTGAGACTGGATTTTTTTCATAGCCTGGATGATTTCTCTCGGTCCACCGGCATACCCAATGCGCCAACCAGTCATCGAATAAGCCTTAGAAACACCGTTAAGAACGACCGTTCGAGGGTACAGTTCAGGGGCTGCGTTGAGAATATTTACAAAACGACCCTTTTCCCAGATTATATGCTCATACATATCATCGGTGGCAATAATAACATTAGGGTAGTCTTCCAGAACGTCGGCTAAGGCTTTTAACTCAGCTATTGTATAAGTGACACCCGTTGGATTTGATGGGCTGTTAATGACAAACAAGCGGGTGTTGCGGGTGAGTGCCGCACGTAATTGTTCGGGATTTATTTTGAATTGCTGGTCCTGCGTGGTGGTGATGAACACCGGCTTGCCCTGTGCCAATAAGACCATGTCAGGGTAAGAGACCCAGTAAGGGCTTAGAATAATGACTTCATCGCCGGGGTTAAGGAGCGCTTGGGCTAGATTGAAGAAACTTTGTTTACCCCCGCAGGAGACCAAAATTTGGTCATCTTCGTAGTGCAGACCGTTGTCGGCTTCAAATTTTTTAATAATCGTGCTTTTGAGTGACGGTGTGCCATCCACCGGCGTATATTTCGTGAAGCCTTCGGCCAGTGCTTTAATGGCGGCCTTTTTGATATGTTCTGGGGTGTCAAAGTCAGGCTCGCCGGCGCCTAAACTAATAATATCTTTTCCGTTGGCACGAAGTTTTGCGGCACGGGCAGTAATAGCCAATGTGGGTGATGGCTTAACAGAGTTGACACGATCAGAAAGGGTAATATTCATGAAATCTTTAGTATTGCTTAGTTTAAACTAATCAATTATACGCTAAGTCGTAACACTTGCTAAAATCTTAAATTAATAAATATGGATTAAAGATGGGTTTTTAGATGAAAAAGGCGTTTAAGATTCACAGTCGTTTTGAGCCGGCCGGTGATCAGCCGGAAGCTATTGCTGCCTTAGTTGCGGGGTTGTCTGACGGTGAAGTGCATCAGTCTCTGTTAGGCGTGACCGGTTCGGGTAAGACATTCACTATCGCTAATGTTATTCAGAAAACACAACGTGCTACCATGATTCTGGCGCCTAATAAAACACTGGCAGCCCAATTATACGGTGAAATGAAAGAGTTTTTTCCGAACAATAGCGTTGAGTATTTTGTTTCTTATTACGACTACTATCAACCGGAAGCGTATGTGCCGGCATCGGATACTTTTATCGATAAAGATGCCTCGTTGAATGAGCATATTGAGCAGATGCGTTTATCGGCAACAAAAGCTCTAATAGAACGAGCCGATACCATTGTTGTCGCCACAGTTTCGGCTATTTATGGGTTAGGCGAGCCAGAATCTTATTTTAAGATGGTTTTGCATTTAGTGCGTGGGGATATGATTAAGCAGCGAGATATCCTTCGGCGCTTGACGGATATGCAATACACCCGCAATGATATTGAATTGCGCCGGGCAACGTATCGGGTGCGGGGCGATGTGATTGATGTTTTTCCAGCAGAATCTGACCAAGATGCATTACGCATTGAATTATTTGATGATGAAATTGAACGTATCTCATTGTTTGATCCTTTAACCGGTGAAATTATGTCGCGGGTGGCCCGTTATACGGTTTACCCTAAGAGCCACTACGTAACACCACGGCAAACACTACTCACAGCAATAGAGAAGATTAAAGAGGAGTTAAAAGTCCGACTAGAGGAATTACGTTCGCTTAATAAATTAGTCGAGGCACAGCGCCTTGAGCAGCGAACACTTTTTGATATTGAAATGATATTGGAAGTGGGCTATTGCTCTGGCATTGAGAATTATTCACGGTATTTGTCGGGCCGGGAAGACGGTGAGTCACCACCGACTATGTTTGATTATTTGCCGAAAAATGCCTTAGTGGTGGTGGATGAGAGCCATGTTACGATTCCGCAGTTAGGGGCAATGTACAAGGGTGATCGTTCGCGTAAGGAAACCTTGGTTGAATATGGGTTTCGTTTACCGTCAGCATTGGATAACAGGCCGTTAAAGTTCGAAGAGTTTGAATTACGATCATCACAAAAAATTTATGTTTCAGCAACCCCAGGGCCGTATGAACATGAACATTCCGGGAAGGTGGTGGAACAGGTGGTGCGACCGACCGGTTTATTAGACCCGGTTGTTGAGGTGCGGCCGGCCACAACGCAGGTAGATGATGTTTTATCTGAAATTAATAAGCGTGCAGATAAGGGTGAGCGTGTTTTAGTGACAACTTTAACTAAGCGGATGTCGGAAGATTTAACCGATTATTTGCAGGAGCATGGTGTCAGGGTGCGTTATTTGCACTCTGATGTGGATACCGTTGAACGGGTTGAGATTATTCAAGATTTACGATTGGGTAAGTTTGATGTTTTGGTGGGCATTAACTTATTAAGAGAGGGTTTAGATCTTCCTGAGGTGTCGTTGGTTGCTATTTTAGATGCAGATAAAGAAGGCTTTTTGCGGTCGATAACATCATTGGTTCAAACCATTGGCCGCGCGGCCCGAAATGTTAATGGTCAGGCTATTCTTTACGGTGACAAAATCACCCGTTCGATGCAGCAAGCGATTAATGAGACTGAACGTCGTCGCGAAAAACAAAAAAGTTACAATGCCGCCCATGGCATTACTCCGCGATCCATTTTTAAGTCGGTGGCTGATATTTTAGAACTGTCCATACCGGGTTCTGGTACGGTGAACGGTAAAAGAGTCACTTCGGTTTCCGACGCTCAAGAGGGGGGGAAGGTGTACACGCCGCAGGAAATTAGCCGCAAAATAAAGAAATTAGAGGATGAAATGTATAATTATGCTAAGAATCTTGAATTTGAAGAGGCAGCGAGCGTTCGGGATCAAATTGAAACTCTAAATAAGGGGTTGTTGATTTGATATTGCGTACGGGGTGGTTTTTTGCTAATATAAATGGTTAAATTCAGTATAAGGATTTAGGCGCGTAGCTCAGTTGGTTAGAGCACCACCTTGACATGGTGGGGGTCGGTGGTTCGAATCCACTCGCGCCTACCAGAAAATTATGAAAGCATCGCTTTGCGGTGCTTTTTTATAAAAGATTTAAGAGAGTATTTTAAGCAATATGCCAGTTATAACTTTGCCCGATGGTTCGAAGCGTCCTTTTAATGGGGCTGTTACCGTTATGGAGGTCGCCCAGTCGATTGGAAGAGGTCTGGCTAAGGCAACATTAGCCGGTAAAATCGATGGTGCTCTCGTTGATGCGTCAACAGTTATAGAGCAAGATGCGACCTTGCAGCTCATTACTGCCAAAGATGACGAAGGTGTTGAGGTTATACGCCATTCGACAGCGCATTTGCTGGCACAGGCGGTTAAACAGTTATTTCCCAGCGCACAGGTCACAATTGGACCGGTTATTGAGAATGGTTTTTTTTATGACTTCTCTTTTGAACGTCCCTTTACCCCTGAGGACTTGCTGAAAATAGAAAAAAAGATGGCCGAATTAGTCGCCAAAGACTATCCCGTAACGCGTGACGTTAAGTCACGAGATGATGCGGTGACCTTTTTTCGAAGTATTGCAGAAGATTATAAGGCTGAAATTATTGCAAGTATTCCGGCTAATGAAGCCTTGTCGCTTTATACGCAGGGTGATTTCACCGATTTATGCCGAGGACCTCATGTCCCGAGCACCGGTAAATTAAAGGCTTTTAAGTTAATGAAGATTGCCGGGGCTTATTGGCGTGGTAATTCAGACAATGAAATGCTGCAACGGATATACGGTACCGCGTGGTCAGATAAGAAAGCACTGAAAGATTATTTACACCGGTTACAAGAAGCGGAAAAACGAGATCATCGTCGTTTAGGAAAGCAATTAGATTTATTTCATTCGCAAGAAGAAGCACCGGGCATGGTGTTTTGGCATGAGAATGGATGGACTATTTATCAGGCGATTGAGCAATATATTCGTGAACAGTTACGTCTCCACGGCTATGGTGAAGTGAAAACACCGCAGGTTGTTGATCGCTCACTTTGGGAAAAATCGGGTCATTGGGATAAGTTTGGTGACATGATTTTTACTACGCATTCGGAAAATCGTGATTATGCGATTAAACCGATGAATTGCCCGTGTCATGTTCAGATTTATAATCAGGGACTAAAAAGCTATCGCGATTTACCGATCAGAATGGCTGAGTTTGGTTCGTGTCACCGAAACGAACCTTCTGGAACCTTGCATGGTTTAATGCGGGTCAGAAATTTTGTACAGGATGATGCACATATTTTCTGTACCGAGGATCAGATTCAGGACGAGGTTTCTGACTTTATTGACTTGTTATTTGCGGTTTATAAAGATTTTGGCTTTGATGATGTTTTGGTTAAATTGTCGACCCGACCGGAAAATAGGGTAGGTGATGATGCGGTGTGGGACAAGGCCGAACAGGCGTTGGAATTGGCTCTGAACAATAAACAACTGGATTGGGCATTGCAGCCGGGGGAAGGCGCATTTTATGGTCCTAAGATTGAGTTTTCGTTAAAAGATTGTATTGG
>JYMV01016578.1_pt1 | contig 15188 bp, 15 predicted proteins | sample 338911 | NCBI WGS metagenome assembly JYMV01 (sample SAMN03354496, study PRJNA234377) | hydrothermal vent metagenome | biome: Deep sea; feature: Hydrothermal plumes at the Eastern Lau Spreading Center, Western Pacific Ocean; material: Seawater | place: Tonga | collected 2009 | depth 2000 m m
CAATGAATCTGTCATTTGGTTTTTTAACACTGACGGGTTGGATGCCTTGTGGACAATGTGTGATTTGGTTTTTGCTGTCCATGGTAAAGTGCTCCAGACCCAAGCCTTTTTTGGTTGCTCCCATCACGGGCGCAAGCACATCGGTTTGGTAATCTTGCTTTGCTTTTGTTACATTATCGTCACTGCCGTAGAGAGAATCTACAAGAAGTTCAGTTGGTGCCATATCTCGTTTATCTGTGTTTTTCAGGGCAGGCAATAGCGCGTTTGAATCGTGTTTATCTGCAGACTCAACTTCGATATGAGTGATGAGTGACAACTGTTTATCATCGGAGTCTCCAGAATAAGTTTCCATGACCTGGACTTGATATCCCTGGCCTTTGTGTCCGCAATATCCGGCATCTTCGTCAGATGGATTCTGTAGAGAGTCCGAAGGAACATCCTTGTTGGCTTTTGCGGTGATGATCTTTTTACCCTTGTGATCTATATCATCTACTGAAGTGCATTGCTCTTTGAATAATCTGCTCAGCAACTGGAAACTGCTCATGCTTTTTACTTTCTCATTTGAAGAGAATTGCTGCAAAAGAAAGTAGGTATCTTCTGCCAGCAGGCTGAGCGTTTTAGTTGTTTCAGAAGGTTTTACTGCTGCAAAAATAACTTCTTCTTTTTTGTAGACATAACTCTTGAAACGCTCTGAGTTCAATTGATCATATAGATCACGCTGCTGCCTTTTGAGATTAAGCAAAAACTTCTTAATGGTTCTGTTGAATAAAGCGATTCGACCAAAATGGCGCATATTGGACTGGATATGGACTGAGTCTAAACGTTGTTTGTCAAAATCAACTTTGAATACTTCGGCTAGTTTGTTGGTGACTATTTCAAACAACTCAACATACAAACCATCTTCAGTCAGGTGCTTGCGCATTGTCCATAAGCTCTTGAGGCTTAAATAAGCTTCACCGTCGCAATCACCTGGAACATCCAGGGCATAACGCCATCTGATGTCGAACATAAAATCGCCTACTGCTTTTTCGTCAGTCAGGTCATGCATTTGCTGAAGGATCATCAAGCCCAGCATCGAGTACATTTCCTTGCTTGGGCGGCCATGCTTGTTGTGGTAGAATTTGCGAAGCGACTCTACAGGCAATTCTGGAAGAATTTCAATGCGGAAAATTCCTGCCCATGAATTCTTTAGCTCAGAGAGACGCTTGGGGCCTAAATATTCGAATTGTTCGAAAATGTAGCCCTGTTTGTTGTCTTTTGCGTGAAACATAAATATCCTTCTTATCTGATTGATAATATAGAGATATTATGATATATTATTCGAAAATAGTCAAGATTAAAATGGATTATATTACTAAATATCAGTATGTTAAGTTAATACACTTTTTACGAAGGCATCATATTTAATAAAGCAAAAAATAAGTTTTTTGTATTTAGTGAACGTTCTAGAGAATATGGCGTTCAACTAGTCGAGGCTGGGTGTTCGGTTGGAAAATTCAAAGTACATTCTTACAGGAGTGTTGAAAGAGATATAGATATTGTCATTTTTAAAGATGGAGAAAAATTCGCCTACTGTCTTCCTGATAGATATGCGCAACCTGTGGATTTAGTGGCGGGACGAATGCAAAAACCCCAAATATATTCACAAAAGGAATTTGAAAAAAGGGAGGAATTCTTTAAAAACCAAGATATTTCTTATCAAAAATTATTAAAAGCAGAAAAAGACGCCATAGCAGTAAGGACGGAAAAGGCGAGAAAAAAAGCAGAAAAAGAATATTTTTCAAAATATTTTTACACTAAAGAAGAATTATTGAAACTTGTAAAAAATAATGGAATCTTTAATCCAAATCATCGTCGAAGACATGGCGAAAGTGTATATTCACTTATTACAGCTGATTTTCATGGTGATACTTTATTGCTGAAAGATAATGGTAAAGTTCATGTTTTTTCCTACATAGGTAAACGATCTAACCGCTGTAGGCACTTTGAATACGGTACAAAACAAAAGTGGAAAATATCGCATTGCATGTTTACTAATGGCAAGTCTGAGTTCAAAGTTCCGGCAATACTATTGGGGGTAAATCTTCTTGGCGATTGGGCTTTATTAAGTTGGAATATGGAGACTAGCCAGAAAGATAAGTTGTTAGACCAGCAAGGGGGGGGGGAGAACTTAATGATTGGAAATGTCGTCGGTTTACATTATTAAAAAAGCCAATAGCTGTAGAAGTTAAGGAATATGCTGTTAGTGAATGGGAACTAAAAAAGACAAGTGGAGTAGAATGCTCTCGGAGATGTGCAGAACCTTGGTATAGTGAATTAGCAGGTGCAGGTGACAGTCCGTATCCTGAAGAAGTTGTATCGTTAAGTAATAAAAGAACTACACCTTGGTTTAGTGAATTGATTCCAAAAAAAAGACTCAAAAAATTATCTAAAGCTAAAGATTATCAGATGTGTGATTAGTAGCCAATTCTAAAGTAGTGGCATTGACCGCAAGAAAAATTCACTACACGCACGCACGAGGGCAAAATTTTTGTGTCAATTTTGTGCCAATGACTTACAAAAACAAGCATAATTCAGAGGCATACAGCAAAATGCAAAATCATTTATCTAATTGATTTAATTAACTTAGTTTATTGCTGTCTCTCCCTGGTTTTTAACCATTATGTATGACTCTGTTCCTCTTGTCCCCTTTCCCCGGGAAGAATGCTTTCTAGAGATTTACAACCACCCTTGCCTTGCGTTCGGTTATGGGAATTACTGCTGCAGTCAAACTTCACCTGGTAGATGAATACCATGAACGCTGAGGCTTTAAGAGAATCAATTCCCTTTTAGCCTTGCCAAGGTACCCCGGGTGGGATCATAACCCCAAATCGCCAGACTCAAAAACACTGCGCATGAAATGGATACATAAGCCAGCGAATAGTAATTAACCTGACCATAAAGCGCGAACCTAATCAATTCCACTACGTGTGTGAACGGATTATACGTCGCAATGTTGTATAACAGGATGCTTGACTCCTTTATCCGCCACAAGGGATAGAGGGCAGAGGAGGTGAAGAACATTGGAAAAATCACGAAATTCATCACACCCGCAAAGTTCTCTAACTGCTTGATCACAGACGAGAAAAAAAGCCCAAGTGACCCCAGCATCAGGCCGGAGAGGAAAAGTGCCGGAATAAGAACCAAGTATCCGAACAATGGAGCTTCAACCTCCCAAAACCAGGCAATCAGCAAATAAACAAAGGACTGCAAGATCGAGATCAGTACACCCGCACAAAGTTTACTGGTCAACAAAAACCAGCGTGGTAGTGGACTGATCAGAAGTGTTTTCATGCTACCCATCTCTCGGTCATACACCATTGAAAGTGAGCTTTGCATACCATTGAAAAGCTGGATCATCCCGAGCAATCCCGGGGTAATATAGACCTCGTACATCACATACGTTTCATAGGGGGGAACGATTGAGACTCCCAAAATAGAACGGAAGCCCGCCGCAAAGATAAAGAGCCACACCAAAGGGCGTACCAAGGCGGCAAAAAATCGTCCTTGTTGTTGAAGGAAGCGCAATGCTTCCCGCTGGATGATGCCTACAAAGCAACGGAAATATTGAATCATGCTCATGATATTTTGAGTTTGTTGTTTATACCGATCAGCTTTTGAAAAGCTTCCTGGATGTTTTCTGTTTCGGTCCGGTCAATTACTTCTTGTACCGCACCACCGGCAATCAGTTCACCATGATGAAGGATGAGGACTTGATCCGTAGGCGCGACTTCGTCAATCAAATGTGTCGCCCAGAGCAGAGTTAATTCTTTTACCTTGCAGAGATTCCGGACATGTTCAATGATCGCCTGACGGCTGGAATGATCAAGGCCGGCAGTCGGCTCATCGAGTATCATCAGTTGTGGCTGATGCAATAGGGCACGTACAATCTCCACTCGTCGTATTAGTCCACCACTGAGTTTACGAACCTTTTCATTACTGCGTTCAGCAAGTCCCAGCCGCTCCAGTTCTAGTGCGATCCTCAGTTTTGCTTGGTCACGTTCCAGACCATGAAGAGAAGTAAAATACATCAGGTTTTGCCGCACCGTTAAATCCATGTCCAGCGTGCGTTGTTGAAAGACCACCCCCAGTCGTTTCAGAGCTTCAGCGGATTGAAAGCGAATATCATATCCATAGATGTGGATGGAACCTGCATGGGGATTGTAGAGCCGTGTGATGAGGGAAATCAATGTTGTTTTCCCCGCACCATTTTGTCCTAATAACACTGTAAAATTTCCGCGCTCAAGATGGAAGGATAAATCCTTCAGAGCGGGCTGTTTGCCATAGTTGAAGGAAATTGTATCAACATGCAGAGCTGGAAATTCGGACATTTAAAACAAGATTAAAAGGTTGTAAAATAAACAAAAGCCGGGCACGGTAATGAGTCCTGTGAATCACTGCTTAATAAACCCACCGACCATTCCCCTCCTTCATGGCCCTTCACAGAGAAATCGTACACGCCGGATTTGATCGGAACAAAGAAGATTTCGACTTCGCCTTCCTGCTCAAATTCCAAGTGGCCGGTCGGCTTGCCAATATTCTGGAGGTGGGGAATCAAAAAGTAATAGTTGCGCATGAGAATATGCGAAGATAATTTTGCTACACATCGTGCTTGACAGTAGCCCTAGAACCAGCAACAATGTTGTCTTGCTTTCATGAGAGAGATTCTTGATAGTAACTAAGAAATTGGCCATGCAGACTTCTGTGTCCATCTAGCTGTTTTGTTCGGTTGTAAAGTCGGATTCGCATAGACATAATTAATCGATTTCCAAAGAAATGTCAACTTTCTCTGTGTGTAAGTCTCAATTGAGATTTAGCTTATGAGAAGGATTTTACATCTCATGTTAAAATTCATTCTAAAAAAAGAGAAACCGATGAAACCGATGCAATCTTCAACAACTTTTTTCACCCGCTTTTTCTTCTCCCTGAAGAGATGGAGCATTGTCTTTATGATCCTCCTCCTGCTCGGAGGCGGAGCCACCGAGTTGTGGGCTAAGAAACTCCGGGTGGGAGTACTGAAATTCGGCACGGTCAACTGGGAACTCAATGTCATTGAACATCACGGCTTCGCCAAGGCGGAGGGCGTGGAACTGGAGGTAGTCAAACTTGCCAGTAAAAACGCCACCGCTGTTGCCCTACAGTCCGGAAGCGTGGACATGATCGTCACGGATTGGGTTTGGGTCTCACGTCAAAGGGCAGATGGAGAGGACTTGACTTTTTTCCCCTACTCACGTGCTGTCGGCAGTCTGATGGTAGCACAAGGTTCCGGAATTCGTAGTTTTAAAGATTTGCAGGGGAAACGGCTTGGTATTGCCGGAGGGCCGGTGGATAAAAGTTGGTTGCTCATTTGTGCGCTTGCTCAAAAGCAGGAAGGGATTGATCTCAATGCTTCTGTCGAAAAGGTGTTCGGTGCGCCACCACTTCTCAACCAACAGATTCTCTCCGGAAAGCTGGATGCCGTGATCAATTTCTGGCACTACATTGCCCGGCTTGAAGCTCAGGGTTTGAAACCGTTGGTGACGATTGGAAAAGCAATCGTAACGCTTGGTGCCGGGTCTGACGTACCGATGCTGGGGTATGTGTTTCGGGAAAAATGGGCCAATGCAAATAAGGGAATCGTGAAAGGTTTTGCTCGCTCTTCTCGGAGAGCCAAGGCTTTACTGGCTGACTCACAAGCCGAATGGGATCGTTTGCGTCCGGAGATGAAGGCCAAAGACGATGCCACCTTCAATGCCCTGCGGGATGGCTACCTTGACGGAATCCCAAGCAGTTGGGGGGCGGTAGAACGCAAGGCCGCCAAGGGACTGTTTGCGGTTCTTACAAAGCAAGGCGGGAAAAAACTGGTTGGCAAGAGCTTAAAGTTCCAGTCGGGAACGTTTTGGCCCCATATCACCTATTAACGATTTGAGGATATGGTATTCCGTGGAAGTTCATTTGGAGTTTCTCTGCTCTCATTTGTGAGCCTTTTGGCTATTTGGTATTTAGTAGCGCTTTGGGTGGATTCCCGGATCTTTCCTCCACCATTGACGGTGCTGAAGGTCCTGTTGGAGAGTATCGCCCAAGGGGAGTTGCAGTTCCATATCGGTCAGACGCTGATGCGTGTTGTTACCAGTTTTGTACTGGCGATGACAGTGGGAATCGGAATTGGAATTGTGCTCGGAATTTCAAAGTCGCTGGACCGGTTTTTCGATAGTTGGCTGACGCTTTTTCTTAACATTCCCGCCCTTGTCACCATTATCCTATGTTACGTTTGGCTCGGTCTTTTTGAAACTGCTGCGATTTTAGCGGTAGCAATCAACAAAATCCCCAATGTCATCATCACCATCCGAGAAGGTGCGCGGGCGCTGGAGCGAGACTATTTTGAGATGGCACATAGTTTCCGGTTGAGCCGTACCGTTGTGTTGCGGCAAATCATACTGCCGCAACTATCCCCATATTTGATGGCTACCACGCGCTCCGGACTAGCACTCATCTGGAAGATCGTACTGGTAGTCGAACTATTGGGACGTAGCAATGGAGTCGGCTTTCAGCTTCATCTCTTTTTTCAACTCTTCGATATTGCCAGTATTTTTGCCTATACTCTTGCATTTGTGTTGGTGATCCAAGTCTTGGAATACGGACTTTTGCAACCTCTTGAGAGGCGAATTAGCCGATGGCGACGCTGATGCAGTTGCAAGTTGATATCCAGCGGAAAATTTTTCTATCATTTGAGGAAAGTGGACAAGTCGTGGCATTGGAGAACGTGCGCTTTGCAGCCGATGCTGGTGAGTTCCTCTGTATTCTTGGGCCTTCTGGTTGTGGGAAGACGACCTTACTGAACATCATCACTGGACTCGACCCACACTTTGAAGGGGCGGTTTCTCTCGAGGCTTCCATTGACACTGGAACTTGCGGGCAGGATGCCCACGATTCCAAGAAAAAACATTCCAGAGAGAGTGAACTCCGGATTGGCTTTGTTTTCCAAAACCCCCGTTTGTTACCGTGGCGTACCGTGGAGGAAAACCTTCGGCTTGTTCTTTCTACCGAACAAATTCAAAGCGGAATTATTGATGAACTGCTTGCTTCGGCCGAATTAGAGGCCTTTCGGAATACTTATCCGTCTCAGCTTTCCATTGGAATGCAACGGCGAGTTTCATTGATCAGAGCTTTCTCCATTCAACCAGATTTGCTGGTTATGGACGAACCCTTTGTCTCACTAGATAAGCGAATGGAGGACAAACTGCATCAGGTGTTACTCGACTACTGGCAAACTCGTAACCCCTCTGTACTTTTTGTAACTCATCAGATCAACGAAGCTCTCAAACTTGCAAGTCGTCTACTTGTGTTCTCCTCTCGTCCAGGAACTATCATACTAGATATACCAGTGGAACTTTCCTATCCCGATCGTAACACTCCGGAAGTTTTCCGCGCCTTTGTCACTAAATTTAGTGAAGAATATCCTGGAATCCGTCAGATACATTAGCGCCTAAACGAAAAATATTCTCCAAACTTATCTTGCTGAACTCATAATTGGTAGTTTTTCTCTGGAGTGCGGGACTCTGTTATCATCAGTGTCACCATGTAAAGTTTGGTAATTTTGCTTGTGACAACGTTTCCCGGTTAAAGAACAACTCTCAGAGAGGGAGCATTACAAATTAGAATTATTCAATAAAACTTTTAGATTTTTTTGTTGACATTTACTATTGCCTATCTATATTATGTATCTGTAACGAAGTGGCATAGCTGATTTTCAATTGCGTTATGGTCTAAATCAATCGATTTGAGCAATTTCCCGGTTGACTTGCTATGTTGCGTCTGAACAGGATTCCCAGCACTGGGAGGTGAAGACTCCAAGCTGGATGAGGAATTTGCGTTCCGCACCATGCGGTTTCGTGTTTTCGGCAGGGAATTCAGAGGCAAGCATCCTCCAGAAAGATTCGTGACACTTGCCTAAGCGGTGGAAATGGGTCCATCCGTTTTTTAATCCACACTAATAATAATGAGGTTAAAATGCAAAAGTGGCAAAAAGTATTGCTGGCACCGCTCTGTGTCGGTTTCATCTTCTCTTTCGCCGTTGGACTGGCACTTGAGGAGGAAGTCAAGGGGGGCACCCTCTACGGTGACATGACGTATGTGACTCAGGACATGTTAGACCGTGCTGATGGTGATGCCAATAACTTCTTACACACAAACGGGAATTACGAGCAGACCCGTTATTATCCTGCCAGTCAGATCAACACTGGCAACGTGAAGAGCCTACGACCGGCCTGGATTTTCCAGACCGAGATAGTGGAATCAATGGAGACAACACCTATAGTTGTAAATGGTGTCATGTACGTTACCACGTCTTTCAACCACATCCATGCCCTGGATGCACGAACCGGCGAGGAATTGTGGCACTATAAGCACAAGATGGGGCCCATAACGACATACTGCTGCGGACCCAATAACCGAGGTGTGGCGGTATACAAGGACAAGGTATACATGGGCACGCTTGACTCGAAGCTGGTTGCGCTGGATGCCCGCACTGGTCGAGTAATTTGGGATGTACAAATCGGAGACCCGGAGTTGGGTTACAGCGAGACGATGGCACCCACCGCGGTCAACGGCAAGATACTTATAGGGACTAATGGTGGAGAATATGGAATTCGCGGCTTTGTTAAGGCATATAATGCTGATTCAGGAAAGTTGATCTGGACGTTCCATTCAATTCCCAAAAATTCCGTCGGTGTCTGGGCCACTCATGATGCGACCGGACGAAACATGCATCGTGATATCGCAGCAGAGAAAAAGGCCCTAAATAAACTCGGAGATCCTTATAGAACTCTGGGCGGTGGGGTCTGGCAGAATCCCGCAGTGGACCTGGAGACGAACAGTATCTACTTTGTGGCCGGCAACCCTTCACCGGACTTGGACGGCTCGATTCGCCCCGGAGACAACCTGTATACAAACTCACTTATATCTGTGGATTTAGATACAGGAAAGTACAAATGTCATTTCCAGTACATCGCTCATGATGTTTGGGACCTGGATGCAGTTAGTCCTCCGATACTGATTGATGTTAAAGACAAAAAAGGCAGAACTGTTCCAGGAATTCTGCATGGAGGCAAGACAGGGCACGTTTACGTTCATAATCGCCGAGATTGTAGCCTGATTCGCTTCTCCGAAGCGATGGTACCACAAGAAAATATGTGGGTCCTACCCACCAAAGAGGGTCAAAGGATGCTACCTGGAGCAAATGGTGGTGTAGAATGGTCACCAATGACGACAAACACTGACTTAGGTTTGGTTTATGCCATTAACCTACACCAGCCAATGACCTATCACGTGGAGAGTACACCCTATCCTAATGGTAAACTCTGGCTAGGTGGGGCTTTCAAGGTGATCGCCAGTGAGGAGCAGTGGGGCAATGTCGTAGCTGTAGACTATAACACTGGGCAAATTCGCTGGAAGGTCAAGACCCCACAGCCGATGATCGGTGGAATCATGGCTACAGCAGGAGGACTGGTGTTTGCCGGGGAAGGTAATGGTCAATTCAAGGCATACGATGCCGCTACTGGCAACGTCCTTTGGTCATTTCAGGCTGGAGCAGGTGTCAACGCACCCCCATCCTCGTACACGGTTGAAGGCAAGCAGTACATCGTAGTGGCTGCCGGAGGCAACGTTCAGTTGAACTACAAGAGAGGCAACAACATCATTGCCTTTACGCTGTCTGACTGAAGCTTTGCTTCTGAGTTATGTAACCTTTTCAAAGGGCCGCCTCAGGGTGGCCCTTTTTTTTGTCTACCATTAGAACTGCTCAAACGGTCTCCAGTCAGGGCTGGACTGTCAACCGTCTCAACCGTTAACCGTCTTATGCTCCTAGATCGAAAATCTGAAAAAAACAATTCCTCTATGAAAAACTGGCTCACAGTCCTGTTATTGTTTCTCTCAATCTCCTGGAATGCAGAGTTGTTCGCTGATGAGTATGCTGACATCCGCCCCCAACTAACTCTTTGCTTCACATGTCACGGACAAAATGGTGTCTCGACTCAGCCCAAGTATCCAATTATTGCCGGACAGCATTTTTATTACCTGTATGTTCAACTAAAGGATTTCAAGACTGCGTACCGGTCCAGTGAAATCATGGGTCCTATTGCCAAACTACTTGAAAAAAAGCAGATGATTGCAATGGCAAAGTTTTTTTCTGAACAGAAATGGCCCAATATCGGCTACAGACCTATTAAAGAGAGAGCCCAGTTGGGTGAAACCTCTGCTGTCGCAGGTCAATGTGTTCAGTGTCATCTAGGAGGATACGAGGGTGACAGCCGAATTCCTCGCTTAGCCGGACAGTATCCAGAATATCTTAAGAATACCATGCTTGATTTTAAGAACAAAATCCGGAACAATTCTCCCGCAAAAGGTTCCTTGCTTGTGTCCTACAGTAATGATGAAATTGCCGCCATGGCGGAGTATCTAGCTGGAAAGACTATCCATGCCGCACAAATTAATCTCGAAGTTCAGTAATCACGTAGAAACCGATGGAAGATCTTACCACCTGAATACAATGTCTCACTAAACTAAGGAGAATAGTGACAAGTTACTGCAAAATTCCAAAGGAGCGAAGATTACAGGTTTATAATACAGTCAGTGGATCTTCTGTAATCGTATTGTTGTTCTGGTGCCTGTTACTTCTACCGAATGGGATCTTCGGAAAAACCGTAATGATCAACGGAGTGGCGGTCGACACTACTAACAGCAGACAACTAAATTTCGCTCTGTTTGATGCCGTTGAATTCGGACGTATGGAAGATGTGCGACAGTTGATGGAGTTAGGGGCTTCAGTAGAGGCACGCAACCGTTTTGGCAACACGGCATTGCTACTCGCAGCTCGAAAAGGACATCTGAGCATCGTGCAACTCCTCCTGGACGCGGGCAGTGAACTCCACTATCAAAATTTATCCGGCAACACCGCACTTTTTCAAGCCACCAGAGCACGACGAAGAAAGGTGGTCAAGTACTTGCTCGGCAGCAAAGCCAAGGTTAATGTTGTCAACCGTCAGAAACTTACGTCACTGATTGCTGCCGCCTACAACGGAGATCCCAAAACCGTACAACTCCTGTTAAGTCACGGGGCCGATCCTACTATGGCTGACCAAACTGGTAAAACTGCCTTGGTTTATGCCTCAGGAAAGGGCTTCAGCAAGATCGTCGGCCTGCTATTAGACACTGGTATTGACACCAATATCCGCTATGGAAACGAACTCACTATTCTCATGTGGGCATCAGGACACAGTGACGACGTACCTTCGCAGGCGGCATTGAATACCGTCAAACTGATCTTGTCTAAGGGAGCTATTCCAGACTTAGCAGATAAACGCGGACTAACTGCACTGATGATCGCTGCTGAGATGGGACACCTGCGTATAGTTGAACATCTCCTCGCAATTGGGGCGAAAGCAGATTTACAAGATGATGAAGGCCGTACCGCCTTCGATTTGGCAGAAAGTGCGGATCACTCTGAAGTATCAGAGCTTTTGCGGTAATTCATTGATTGGTGACCGCTGCGCTTGGACATTACAGGAAAAAATTTCAATCGATCGTTCAACTAACTTAAAGGCCATTCCATGAATAAAACCGTTAAACAACTCATCTTTGCCGTAAGCTTACCTTGTATCAATTTGTTGCTTACTAATACCCTTGTCTCAGCAAAAGGGACAGGTTTGATTTTTGTAAGCAATGAAAAGGGCAACACACTTTCTGTACTGGACAGCAAAACCAATCAGCTTATAAACACCATCGATACATGTGGGCGACCGAGAGGCATGCACTTCAACCTAGACAAGACTCTTTTCTATGTTGCTTGTGCGGACGACAATCAGATTGCCGTTTACGATGTAGCAACTCAGGAGCTCGTGGAGCGTATCCTTGACATAGAGGAGCCAGAGACCTTCGACTTGCACCCAAACGGGAAAATTCTCTACGTTTCAAATGAGGAAGACGCAATGGTCTCGTTTGTCGATCTGGAAACAGGTGAGGTGGTAAAGGAAGTGGAAGTAGGCGAAGAGCCAGAAGGAGTATTGGTTATGCCCGACGGTTCTATAGTGTTTGTCACTTCTGAAAACGCCAATATGGTTCATGTAATTGACACTAAAACCGGAGAAGTTCTTGCAGATATTCTTGTGGGCACGAGGCCACGCCGGTTTGCCCTGACTCCGAATGGTAAGGAACTCTGGGTTTCTGCTGAACTTGCCGGTTCCGTGAATATCATCGACACCGCCTTGCTCAAAGTAACTGATGAATTGCTCTTCCGTCCGCAAGGTTTCCGAAAGGATGAAGTTACACCTGTAGACGTTCTCATCACCCGCGATGGTAAGACAGCGTTTGTCGCCCTTGGGAGGGCTAATCACGTGGCTGTCGTGGACGTTGCTTCGAAGAAAGTGAAAGACTACTTGCTCGTGGGCAAACGTGCCTGGGGTCTCACTATGACTCGTGACGAGAAATTGCTTTATGTCGCCAACGGTCTTTCCGACGACCTTACCATCATTGACGTGCAGAAGGAAAAGGCGTTAACTTCGGTTTCGGTTGGCTTCGTTCCTTATGCGATCCTCATTGACGATTGAAGCATGATTAGAAAAGCCTTTGGGATATTTTGTTTTGCCGGATTGCTGTCCCTCCAATCAGTCTGGGGGGCGGGGAAAACAACACTCGTCATCGGGTATGCGGAACTCGATGGCGATCCCCGTTACCGGGAGGATCGACGTTACGCAGGCATTGAGTTCAAACCACGGGGCCGCCCTTGGCCAGGGGCCAAGGTGGCCCTCCGGGAAAGCCGGATTGTTGGGCGAGCGATTGGCATAAAATTTAGGCTAGAAAAGGTGTCTGTAAAATCCGAGCCTGAACTTGCGGAGGCGATTGTTCGGTTACATGAGAAACAAAACGTTTCGTTTTTTCTTGTGGATGCCCCTGCAGAAGCGTTGCTGACCGTGGCCAACGCGGCCCAAGGTAAGCCTCTGCTGCTCTTTAACGTCTCCGAATCTGCTGACGAGTTGCGCGGCAACCAGTGCAGACCCCACCTGATGCATACAATCCCCAGCTACGCGATGCTGGCCGATGGTTTGGCGCAGTACCTCGTCACCAAGCAATGGAGGAACCTGTTGCTGCTTCAGGGAAAGCTCCCCCGCGATCAGGCGTTTAGTCAGGCATTCCGGAAAACCGCCAAGAAGTTTGGGTTGAAGATCACGGAGGAGAAAGAATTCGTTCTCAGCAACGATCCCCGGCAGCGGGACCAAAACAACATCGCGTTGCTCACAACGCATCAATCCGAGGTGGTCTTGCTTGTCGATACCGATGGCGAATTTGGCCGCTATGTGCCTTACCAGACGGTTCATCCTCGTCCGGTCGTGGGAACTGAAGGTCTCATCCCTTCGGCGTGGCACTGGGCGTGGGAGCGTCACGGCGCTCCGCAACTCAACCAGCGCTTCGTGAAGCGGGCAAAACGCAAGATGCTGGGCCCGGACTGGGCCGCGTGGGCGGCAGTCAAGGTGATCGTGGAATCCGTGTTGCGGACAAAATCCACGGATTTCGAGAAGGTGACGGGCTACCTCAAAAGCGATCGTCTCACTTTAGATGCCTACAAAGGCACTCCGGCCAGTTTTCGCCCTTGGAACAACCAGTTGCGCCAACCCATACTGCTCCACACCCACAACGCCGTCGTGGCTCGGGCACCTCTCCGGGGGTTTCTGCATCCGACCCAGAATCTTGACACTTTGGGCGTCACGTCTGAGGGATCGGGATGTCGGATAGAGGATTGAGACCGCATCGTCTATAAATTCATCAAGAAAGCATTTTGTAATTGTTTTTGCCCTTAGAGAATCAAATGGAATCCGAGCGAACATGGTTTCACCTGGTTGTCAAGAGTTTTTTTCTCGCAAACAAATATTTGCGGATCCCATCCTTCAATTTTTCCCATATCACTCCTTTTAAATTATTCATTGGTTGTGTCTTCTTCCTGGTTCCAGGGCTGTTTCTTCTCCCACTCTATATAATCCAAACGCATGGCTTTTTCTTCTGGAGTTTCCTTCAATCCAATAGTAGCCTTCCTATGCTCATGGCCTTCCTTGAGCAAAAAATACCTTTCCCAAAGTGCCTTGAATCTATGAGTGTATAAACCCAGTCTTTCTTGTTCTTCTTTAGTTAGTTCTTCCATTGTTAGTTCTGCATTAAATTTTGAGAATAACCGTTATGGGAAAATTAGACGCAGTTGTCCATTTGAAGGGAACCAAATTCTTTTTAAGCCAGTATGAAATGCTAAAAGGATACTTAACCCAGGCATTTTGGCTTTCACCCATATCGTCCTTCGATTAAACGAAGCTTCTGCAAGCACCTTCAGGACATGCCTGTAAAGGTTGCTGACCGGTAAGACACTGGATGTGTCTATGCAAACCAAAGCTTGATACATAAATTATATTATCCTTAATTATGTGTGCTTTGTCAATATTAAATGTTGATTAATAGCATTTTTCCACTTACCCTCATGGCGAGAAGTTATTAGGGGAATTCAATGACAACCTTTTTGATAGTAAATTTGAAGTTTCATAATTAATGCAGATGCCAAGTTAAAATGTAGATAACATGTTGTTCATGTAAATTCCGGCTTCAACAAACTAGGGCCCTTAGGGACGGTCTTTACTGCGTTTAGGCTGCCCACCTAGCAATGGGTCAAAATTGCTGTGGAATGGCGAAAATGAGAAGAAAGAACAAAGCGTTGCCCCGCAACTACCGCTTCATAAATGTCCATCCTATCGCCGGTGCGCTTGGCGCTGAAATCAAAGGAGTGAATATTTCGCTTCCCTTGAAACGTGAAGTCGTATTGGAGATTCGCCAGGCCTTCCTCGACCATCTGGTGATCTTCTTTCAGAATCAGGAACTCACCCCTCAGGAACAGCTTGCCTTCTCCCGACAGTTTGGGCAGCCAATGGAATACCCACAGTTGAAGGGACTGCCCGAATGTCCGATGATCACAGAGGTAATCAAGCTAGAGTCTGAGAAGTTGAACTTCGGCGGCGTCTGGCATTCTGACACTACCTATCTGGAGCGTCCTCCTATGGGGAGCATGCTTTATGCGGTCAAGATTCCACCCTACGGAGGTGATACGCTTTTCGCCAACCAGTATCTGGCTTACGAGACCC
>JYMV01004826.1_pt1 | contig 15185 bp, 15 predicted proteins | sample 338911 | NCBI WGS metagenome assembly JYMV01 (sample SAMN03354496, study PRJNA234377) | hydrothermal vent metagenome | biome: Deep sea; feature: Hydrothermal plumes at the Eastern Lau Spreading Center, Western Pacific Ocean; material: Seawater | place: Tonga | collected 2009 | depth 2000 m m
AATGAGTTGATAACCCAGTGACTGAAAATATACGCAAGCATCAAATACGCCATTAATAAATTCAAAATCTTCTATCTTATGCAAATAGCCGACTTCCTTGTTAATGACGCCATCACGATCTAAGAAAACTATCTTTTTACTCATTCACTTTTATCAATACAGTTAGTACTTAGGGTAGTATATGCTAATTTTGATTATTCTTAAAAGCATATGGATTTATCAGTTGTTATTCCAGTTCATAATGAAGAGGAGAGTATTGGCCAACTGATCGGTGAAATTACCAACGCACTATCCGAGAAATATCAACATGAAATTATCGTAGTAGACGATGGCAGTACTGACAATACATTAAATGTTCTGTTGAATATTAAGCAAGATTTATCCACACTGAGAGTTGTCAAGCATTTGACAAATAGTGGCCAATCAACCGCGGTACGAACAGGTGTCCAGCATGCTAAATCAGCTTGGATTGCCACTTTAGATGGCGATGGTCAGAATGACCCAGCTGACATACCTAATTTATACAACGAACTAATTAACAATCAAGACGCCGACCCTTGGTTAGTAGTGGCAGGATATCGCAAAAAACGTAAAGATACTTGGCTTAAGCGTGTATCTTCAAGATATGCAAATGGTATACGTGATAGATTACTAAGAGACGGGACACCTGATACAGGGTGTGGCCTTAAAGTTTTTGCACGAGATAGCTTTCTAGATTTGCCATATTTTGATCATATGCACCGTTATATTCCAGCACTTTTTCAACGTCAGGGTGGGCGAGTAGTGTCAATAGAAGTGAATCATCGACATCGTATACTTGGCACCTCTAAGTATGGATTCCACAATCGTTTATGGGTCGGTATTGTCGATATTTTGGGTGTACGCTGGCTACAAAACCGAGCACGCTTAACCGAAACTGAGGAGCTTTAAAATGCAAGATATTCCTACTTCATGGCTAGTTTTAGGGCTTATTGGGCAAGCATTATTCTCAATGCGTTTTATCATTCAGTGGATTTATAGTGAAAAGCACAAAAAAAGTATTATTCCTCATGCGTTTTGGTATTTTAGTTTGGCAGGTGGACTAACACTATTGAGTTACGCAATCCTAAGACAAGACCCTGTATTTATTATTGGCCAAGGTATGGGTTTATTTGTTTATGTCCGTAACTTGATGTTAATTCGGAACGAACACACAAATAAAATCTAGTTGCATTCTTGTTTTGGACTGACTACATAAAATAAGGTGTATTTTTTATTTTCAGTCATGGTTACCAACTCTCCAGATTCTAGATTTTTCGTTGCACTAGGTTTTGAAAAGTTTTCATCATCATCCCAAAGTAGCAAGCACTTATCATTATCGAGAGTGACACTGTTTTGATAAAAAACACCATTAATTATTATATTGTTATTCTGATAAATAGACAATAAATGCGCACCAAGGAACTCATCTTGAGTTCTTATTGCTGAATTTTTTATTAGATGATTAGGTAATTTATTCAGTGTTTCTACCACTGGGCGATTAAGTCGTCCATAATTACCAAGTTCAGGCCCTATAGTGACCTGTGTTATACGGATTGAAAATATTAATATTGTAAAAATAATTGTAATACCGGCAAACCAACGTATTATTGATTTGGAGAGTAACTCTTTACGTTCGATTCTAACCAACATCCACAAGGGGAATATCATCATTAATGGATGAAACCAACGCACTTTAAAATGTGGCATGCTAACAAATATTGCTAGTAGTAACACACAGGCAATAACAATCAAATAAAATCGATTAAGTAGTAGAGCGTTATCATTCTTAGGCACTTGATTGTCAGTGTTGAATAACTTCTTCCAGGAGTTGATGAAAAATATTAAGGAAAAAGGAATAACAAAGGTGATAGCAGCCCCAGTGAACTGTCCTGCAGATTTTATTCGATCAAGTAATAAATTATCACTAGTCACCTTTAGCTTCTGATCGATTGAACTAAAAATTTCTTGATAATGCTGTATTAGCCAGTAAGTATGTGGACCAATCATTAGTATAAAAACCGCAATGGCTAAAAATATCTTTTGATTGACAATAAGATTCCTAAATGAAGAAATAGATATAGCAGATACAAATAGCGGAATCAAAAACAACAAAAAACTATATTTCGACATTAGCCCAATGCCGAGGGCCAATCCAAAATATAGATAATGTCCAATAGAATTATTTTCTTTGAGCGACAACAGCGCATGCAACGTTAGAATAATCCCAAGACCTAATAAGATAGTATGAGTAAATCCTTGATGCATGTGCCAGGCAAATGAAGGCATGAGCAAGTAGGAAAAAGTGGCAATATAACGAGTCTGAAGGTGTTGGAACAGTTGCCCAGACACCAACCAAGTCAGCCAAAAGGTCAAAGCGATTAATGTGTATTTAAGTAGCGTTAATGCAAATAAGCCTGTGCCAAATATCTTGAACAATCCCCAACTTAGCCAACTGTACAAAGGAGGTTGGGGAATCGGGTGTCCTAAGAATAGATGTTGTGCATGTCTAATTTGCTCAGCATCATCCACTTGCAAAGTTGTGCTAAATAATAAACGAATTAAGACGTGGAAAAGAAGGTAGAGAACAATCCACGACAAAGGCTTTTTCAATGCAGTTATCATGTTAATTGTTTATTGGATTTAATGGTGTTAAGCCGTGCCTCTAAAGCTGATAGAATTTGGTTGACAGGTATATTATTAACATCTGATTTGTCACTTAGTACTGTAGCTTGGTCGCTTAACGGACCCCATGTTAATACAGATGTATGACCAAATAAAACAACCTGGTTAACCTCAAGTGCGGCAGTCATATGCGTACCACCACCTTCTCCAAAAAAACACAAATCAACAGAATTAATAAGCTTTAAATATAATCTTATCGAAGGTGTAATTTTTATATTTGATTCAAAGTTAAGTAATTTTTGAAGTTCATCTGCTTTATTTAGGTCGCTCTTTAAAGTTGATATAACAACTTGTATATTGTATGTACGATGAATTTTATTAAGAATATTTGCAGTGGTTATGTTATTGAGCTGACAAGAGTTTCTATTATTACTAACAGAAGTAAGAATTATTATCTTGTTAGTGTTTTTTTCACCAACTGCACTTCTTAGCTTTGGATATAGCCCGCTTGTTATACTTTGAGCATTTCGATCTAATAACTGTAATATTCCGAGCGCATAATGTTGCTTATGATAAATAGATTCATCATAAGAAATCGGGCAATTAATCATCCAATCTGTCCATCTCTTTTTATTTGAAACATAAGATATTCTTATTTTTGCACCAAGCATGTAAGGGAAGAATCCATTGGCAGTGCCTATGCCAGTTTTTGCAGCAATACTGATATCGTATTTTTTTTTTCTATTCTTAAGCCCATGCAATACATAAAGTAAATACTTATTTCCCTTTGATGGAATTTGATAGTATGCATCAACATTTTCCATAAACTCAACCAACTGAGAATTTTTGTCTTCAACAAAAAGGGTTACCTTATGATCAACATTTTGTTGTTTGATGAAATTAATTAAAGGTGCCACCATTAATAAATCACCATAAGCACTTCTGACAAATAGTGCGAATGATTTAGGCTGGTTTAAGTTCAACATTATTTAATTAACGATACTCACTGTTTAATTTATTACTAACTATAATAAGTATGTCTCATTATAAGCAATGATGGATATTTCAATAGAGAAAACTATAATAAATACTCAAATGAATTTTAATTTAGATAAGACATATCAATACCTTCTAATTGCATTAGCATTTGTCTTTCCTTTAACAGTGGTTGGTGGTAATTTAATCATCGGTATTATTGTATTATTGTGGATGTTATCAGGTAATTATCAAGCTAAGTTCAATCAAATAATGAGCAACAAGTTGGCCATTTTTTCAATATTGTTTTTTTCAACACATGTAGTTGGTTTGTTATGGACCGAAAACATGGAATGGGGCTTGCTTATTGTTAATAAAATGTGGTATTTTTTGTTGTTACTACCCATATTGTTAACCATTACAAAAAAAGAATACATACGTCATTATATTTCAGCTTTTATCTTGGCAATGACGCTAACTGAGCTGTTATCGTATTTAGTTTGGTTTGAAGTTATCGGTCCACTACATAAAGCAACTGCTGGCAACCCAACACCAACCATGAGTCATATATCTTACAATCCATTTTTGACATTTGGTGTCTATTTGATTGCTCATGAAATCTTATTTAATAAACATTTAGCCAAGTTATCTAAGTATGTCTATGTTTTTTTCGTAGTAACCATGAGTATTAATATGTTTATTACTGGCGGAAGGGCAGGCCAGGTAATGTATTTTGTTATGCTTAGTATCTTAATTTTTCAATATTATGGTAGCGGGCGCAAAGTTCGAGCTACCATTATTTCTTTAATCATTATTCCTAGTATATTTTTAGGGGCATATAATTCTAGTGATATCTTTCAACATAGAATGAGCAAAGCTGTAGAAAATATCAGTATGTATATCTACGATGAAAATAAAAATACATCGGTTGGGCAAAGAATGACTTACACAGTTAATTCACTAGAAATTATTAAAAACAATCTATTTTTTGGCGTGGGTACAGGAGACTTTCCAAGTGAATACAATAAGATACATGCAAAAAATACACCAGGGGTAAATACAACCGTTAACCCGCATAATATGTATATTTTAGTTGCGGTTCAATTGGGTTTGTTTGGCTTATTGGGAATGCTGTTGATTTTTTATCAACAAATCAAATTTTCACTATCTGCAAAAATTAAAATAAATAGAGATCTTGGCCTTGTATTACCATTATTATTTTTGGTGATTATGTTTAGTGATTCTTATTTATTAGGTCATTACACAACACTCTTATTTATTTTCTTTAGTTCGTTCTTGTATAAAGATTTTGAAAACTCCTGAGAAAATCCTAATAATAATACAACGCTCAAACGGAGACGTGTTATTTAGTTTGTCTCTCATTAATGCGTTGTATGAGTATTATCAACAGCCTCAGATAGATCTTTTGATTAATGATAACACACTCCCTCTTGCAAAATTACTACCGCATGTTAATTTTATCCACCAATTCTCTTATCAAAAGAAACAAGATAATCGGTGGCAACAAGAGCGAGATTTAATCAAGTCAATTTTTAGAAAATATGATTTAAGTATCAACCTTACCGCAAGTGATCGTAGTGTTTTTTATGCTTTATTTGCAGGAAAAACATCAATCAGTGCAATTGCTCAAAATCACAAAAGCTCATGGTGGAAAAAAATACTCTTAAATCAACACTATTATTTTGATTTAAATAAACATATACTGCTTAATAACCTTCAGTCATTAAATCTGCTAGGCGTTAATTATAATAATATTCAACAATCGCCAAATATCTCAGATTTAGTTCTGACTAAGGTTAAAAGTAAGTTGAATAAAGCCGATATAAAAAACTTTATTATTTTTCATCCATCAGCACAGTATAACTACAAAATTTATCCCAAACATCTGAGGGAAGAGTTATTAGCAAGTTTAAATAAATTGGGCGTACCAATTTTAGTTACTGGTTGTGACAATCAAATTGATACTGAAATTAAATCAACCATTCCTAATTTGGATAATATATTTAATTGGATTGGCGAAACCACATTAGAAGAATACTTTGCCTTGAGTGAATTATCATCCGCATATATTGGTATGGATACTTTAAATATGCACATTACAGCAGGTCAAAATAAACCTATCTTTGCTATATTTGGCCCTACTAATTTAAAAATGTGGTCCCCTTGGTCTAATAAGTCTCAAAAATGTGCTAGCTTGGATAAGCCTATTCAGAACTATGACGATATTACAATCTTCCAAGCCGATATGCCTTGTGTAGCCTGTGGTAAGGCGGGTTGTGACGATAAACATGGTAAGAGTGAATGTTTGGATTATATTGACCCAGAAGATATTTATAATGAAATAAAAGATTGGTATCAAAATGCTAAGCTTTAATAAGACATACACATTACCGTTCAAATTTAGCATTCCAAATTACACGCAAGATTTTCTTAATCAGACCCCTAAATTTAAACGTTGGACCAAGTTTATTAAACGTTATTTATATATAGTCTTCAAAGGTCAAAAAAATCTGGAAATTTTTAGTATTTCGCCAACACACAAAAACATTCTGTGGATTAATATTTCAGCGCCAAGTCTAGGTGATAGCTTAATGGACCTATCTTCTAGAATCATGCTTAAAGGCAGAAACGTGGACTTGTTCACTGATAAAAAGAATACGCATATTTATATAAATGATCACATATTTGCTAATATTTATACAGAAGTAACAAGTGTTGATGGATCTAAATATGATTTAGTCATTATTGATTCTTATAGTTCAAGAAGTATGAATATCAAATCCAAAATAGCGCCAACAACACACTTTGTTGGTATGTTTGGTTATTACAATGGTCCAGAAGTTAATCGCGTGTTGTTTAGTTTTCATCAAATGAACCATTTGTTAGGATATGTGAGAACTGAGGATAAGATCAATACCTCAGCTAAAGCCTCAATGTCTATTTCTAAAAAAGATCAAGAGATTGTCAGGCAAATAAGTTTACCTAACAATTATATTGCCATTGTTCTAGGGGGCGAATGGGATTATCGAACTTACAATAATTGGGGCAAAGTTATTCAACAAATATTGGCTAGTGATAAGCAGACTAACTTTGTTTTTATCGGGTCTGCCAATGCGAAAGACAAAGCAAAAGAATTTCTAAAAAAGTTTCCTGAAGACAATACTGCTAATTGCGTAGCCAAATATAGCTTTAATCAAACAGCTCAGATTATTCAACAAGCGAAAATTTTACTTTGTTTTTGCAAGATTAACACCAAAAATGCAACTGACAGATGCAGTTACTGCATTTCCATTATTCGACCAAAAAGACGTTAACAATATCTCAGCAGACGATGTATTAGAAAAATATTACCAAGCCGCTAATTACGTTGATAATCATCTTCAAGGCGAATAATATCATCCTCACCTAAATAATCACCCGTTTGAATCTCGATAATCTCTAAGTCTGTTTCTTCTGTATTTTCCAATCGATGCACCTCACCTTTAGGAATATAGGTGGATTGATTTTCTTTCAAAACAAACACATCATCACCGCGAGTAATAGTAGCGATACCCTTAACCACAACCCAGTGTTCCGCACGATGCTGATGTTTTTGTAAAGACAATTTTGCTCCAGGATTGACCAAAATTCTTTTTACTTGGAAACCGTCATCGACATCAATCGAATCATAATAACCCCAAGGTCTTAAAACTTTCCGATGATTTTCAGCTTCAGAGCGATTCTCTTTTTTTAGTTGGTTAACAATATTTTTAATATTCTGAGAATGGTTTTTATCTGCAATGAGTAGGGCGTCTTGCGTATCAACAATCACCAAGTCTGATACACCGATTGCTGAAACTAGACGATTAGAGCTGTATGTATAAGTATTTTTAACTCCATTTAGAATAACATCACCCTCACTAACATTGCCATTGCTATCTTTATTTTTTGCATCCCACAATGCATCCCAAGAGCCAATGTCACTCCAATTAGCGTCTAAAGGTACCACCATAGCACCCTCGGTGTGTTCCATCACCCCGTAGTCGATTGACTGTTCAGGGCATTGGCGAAACTCATCATTATTTAGGCGTATAAAATCTTTATCTTTATATTCAGTTTGGCAAGATTTTTTACAACTAGTAAGAATTTCAGGCTCAAATTTTTCCAATTCTTGGAGGTAGATAGAGGCTTTAAACATAAACATGCCACTATTCCACAAGTAATTGCCTGAGTCTAAATATTTTTGTGCATCTTCTTGATTTGGTTTTTCTGTAAATGACTGAATATTGTAAGAATCAGTTGTATTGTTAATATCAGCCTGAATATAGCCATAGCCAGTTTCTGCTTTATCAGGCACAATACCAAAAGTAACTAGTTTATCTTTTTCTGCAAGTTCTTCAGCAATCTTAATAGATTGATGAAAAGCATCAGTATCTTGAATGAGGTGATCAGCTGATAAAACTAATAATAGCGGATCCTCTCCATTATTAACAAACTTTAATGCCGCTAGCGCAATAGCAGGTGCAGTATTTTTGCCAATTGGCTCTAGAATGATGCCATTCGAGTTTTTATGGATTTGACGCAGTTGTTCAGCAGCTAAAAAACGGTGATCTTCGTTACAAATAATAAGCGGATCAGCAACATCCTCAGGCAGTCTTAAAATTGTATCTTGAAACAAGGTAGTATCATTAACTAAGTTAATAAACTGTTTCGGGTGGAGTTTCCTAGAAAGTGGCCATAGCCTTGTGCCACTACCACCCGACAGGATAATAGGAGCAATCATTGATCAGCCTTATAAATTGGCTCCACGCCAGGTGCTTTCCAATTAGCTTGAGCTTCAGTGAGTTTGATATATCGATAAAACGTACCTTCAAAATTACCAAAGGCAATCACAAAACCAGCACCGCCATCTAAAAAGCCAAGTTTAAAAACATAGTGCTTAACAAATGACCAAAAACCATGTATAAAGGCCTTGAATACACTACCAGTTTTACCTCTATCCTGTAGTTTTTCCACCCCTAGTGTTGAGTATCGATTAGCCTTGTGAATGACCTCTTCAGTATTTTTAAAAGGGAATTGCCAAATGATATTCTTAATCACACCAATTTCCTTATCACTATGACTAATATAGCCTTCATGCACAGGCTTTAGGTCGTAGCTCATTTTGCCGTTTCTAAACAGTTGAGGCTGTCTAAAATTAGGATACCAGCCAGAGTGCTTAATCCACTTACCCATAAAGTAGTTTTTTCTCGGTACTTGGTAAATATCTAATGGTGCATCCTTTATCAGAGCCAATATTTCATCTCGAACTTCAATTGTACATCGCTCATCCGAATCTAAGCTAAATATCCAGTCACCCGTGCAATGCGATATTGCCTGGTTGCGTAATTTTCCATACCCATCAAATTCAATGTGTACAACTTTTGCACCTAATTCTTCTGCAATCTCAGAAGTGCCATCAGTACTATGCGAATCAGCAACTATAATTTCATCCGCCCATAAAACACTATTAATGCAGTCTCGTATCTTTTCTGCTTCATTGTAGGCAATAATGTAGACTGAAATCCTCATAGCTAGGTATTTTAATTGAAAAATATGTGGTTAAATGTTACCTAATTACTGGGGATTTGGCACAATAAATGCGCGTTAGTTTAATCATTACTACTTATAACAGAGTTGATGCATTGTCATTGGTATTGCACAGCGTACAAAACCAAACTGTATTACCAAAAGAAGTCATTATTGCTGATGATGGCAGTACAAAAGAAACTCAAAAGATGATTCGCGATTTTCAAGTCGCATTACACCTAAATTTGACACACTCATGGCAAAAGGATAAAGGGTTTAGAGCAGCCAAATCTAGAAATAAAGCCATCGCAAAATCAAAGGATGATTACATTATTTTGATTGATGGTGATATGGCTCTACATCCAAAATTTATTGAAGACCATATTAGTCATGCTGAGTCAGGTTACTTTGTCCAAGGTACTAGAGTGTTGTTGACTCAAAGCGCAACTCAAGACGCACTTGTAAAAATGAAAACTAATTTTTCATTCTTATCTAGCGGTATTCAAAATCGTAAAAATGCCATCCATTCAAATTTTTTATCCAGATTATTCTCAAAGAAAAAAAATTACTTACGTGGTATCAAGACTTGTAATATGGCCTTTTTCAAACAAGACTGCATCAATATAAACGGCTTTAATAATGATTTTGAAGGCTGGGGTAGGGAAGACAGTGAATTTGTAGTGCGTTTATTGAACAGCGGTATTCATCGAAAAAACCTTCGTTTTAATGCCATTCAATTTCACCTTTGGCACAATGAAAACACGCGTGCCTCACTACAACAAAACGACACCCTCTTGCAAAATGCAATTGATAACAATGTAAAGTGGTGTGATAGCGGTGTTGACAGGTATTTATAGTTATGTCGATTAGTAGACAGATTAAAGCCTTTATTCTTAAAAATCTTACTAACAAGAAACCTAATGATTTTGATATCCATAAATCTAAAAACGTATTATTTTTGCGTTATGATCGGATCGGTGATATGGTCATCACCACCCCTGTCTTTAGAGAGTTAAAGATTGTCTATCCACACATTAACATCACTGTTTTAGCCAGCACAGCTAATCAAGATGTCTTGACAAATAACCCTTATATTGACAATATTGTTACCAATCATAAAAATAATTTACTCGGTGACTTGCCTTCATTATTAAAATTGAGAAAACAAAAGTTTGATGTCTGTGTTGAATTTGATCATTCTGTCATACCACATGCCATTCTTAGATTAAAGATTATCAAGCCTAAAAAAGTGATTTCAGTTAAAAAAGATGGTAGATACGACGTCGATGGTAGTGAATTATCCTTGTACGATTTTTATACAGAAAGGCCGGATAATGCACATTTTCGAGATATTTGGCTAGCAACCCTAAAGCCGTTTGATATTAATCCAAAATCCAACAGTTATGATTTGTTCGTTACTGATGATCAACAAAAGAAAGCACAAGATTTTATTAAACAATATTCGTCTAAATTTTTAGTAGGTATTAATCTTGAGGGCGCTGTTAAAGGCAAAAAGATTAAATTCCCTGAGCTATGGAAAATCTGCCAGGGTCTGTACAAGGCAAATAACAATATTCAAATCATTATTCTAACAACACCAGGCAATATACGAAACATTAATGAAAAAGTAACAGAAAGCTCACTTGACTATGTTGCTACCAGTTATAAAACCAATACCATTTTAGCTGCTGCAGCGCTTATCAATCAATTAGACTTAATTATTACCCCAGATACTTCTATTGTCCACATTGCCTCTGCTTTTAATAAACCAGTTGTCACCATTCATGAAAACAATCAAGATAGTTATCAGTTGTTTTCACCAACATCAAACCTCAATAAAACGGTTTTTTCACCTAAAAAAGACGCTTTAGAGGGTTATGATGTTCAAAAAGTTATAGAATACTCAAATCAATTTATTAAGGATATTTCTTCATGAGGATTGCAGGTACCAAATATTGTGGTCATGATAGTGCACTTTGTCTATTAGATACAAAGCAAAAAACAGTATTTGCCATGAGTACAGAACGAGTGACAAGAATCAAACATGATTATTTAGATATCACCCCCATTCTTGGTGCCTATCAATTTGATAGCGTTGACTATGTGGCGCATTCGTATAACGACTTTGAAGACAAAGGTCGTGATGGTGAGTTAAGGGAAAAGATGACCTATAATAAAGATATTGAAAAGGCCATTCGCTCTATTGTTAACCCCACTTATAGTAAGGATCTACGCATATCAAGAGCTGAGAAAAATAGACTTATATTTAAATCTTTGTTTACCAATTTTTCAGAGGGCCTTAGTTAAGGAAACGCCAGAAGGTAATAGACGAGCATTTACCAACTACATAAAAAAGAACTTTAACAAATATAACTTAGATCCGAAAGAAGTTTTCTTTTATGAGCACCACTTATGTCATGCCATTCCTTCTTACTACTTATCCCCTTTTAACGGAGGTGAGGCACTAGCTCTAACTATTGATGGCCAAGGAGACGGATTTTTTAGTAAATTGTATTCTTTTAAGAGTGATACCGAATACGAACTAATTGGCCAATCCAGCGCTGATTTTATGGGTAGTGGAGATCGTTATTTATCAATCGGCCGTATTTATAATTATTTCACTCAAGCCATGGACTTACACCCTAATAGCGACGAAGGCAAGGTTGAGGCTTTGGCCGCCTTTGGCAAGGCCGATAAAAACTTATTAAAGCAATTGAAGGGTGCAACACGAATAGACAAAGAGTCTCTAAGTATTCATTACGATATTGAAAAGATCAGCCCTTTTTATGATATTGATTATTTAAAAGAGCAACGAGCAAGTATGGGTGATGAAAACTTCTGTGCCGTTGTACAGGACTATCTCGAAGATACGATTGTTGATTATCTTAATCTTGCCTATGAAAAATATCCTATTAATAACCTATGTCTTTCTGGTGGTGTAGCAGCTAACATCATTATGAGTCTCAATATTTACGAAAGAACTAACTTTAAAAATATTTATGTCTTACCACCGATGGGTGATGATGGCCTGGCTATTGGCAGTGCAATCTTAACTGCACTTGAGGTGGGAGAAGATGTCAGCTGGCTCAAAGACTATGTTATGCCTTATTTTGGCGATGAATACACGCGTGAACAAGTGAAACAAGCACTCGATGGGTTTGATAATATAATTGTTGAAGACTTAAAAAATACTTGGCCTGAAGAGGCTGCAAAGTCAGTTGCAGAAGGTAATATATGCTCATTGTTTCACGGCAAGATGGAATTTGGCCCTAGAGCATTAGGTAATCGTTCTATTATTGGCAACCCTATGATGGAAGACACCAGACAAAGAATTAACTCAACGGTGAAACGTCGCCCATCGTACCAACCATTCTGTCCATCAATATTGGAAGAGGAAAGGGAAAGATTGTTTAAAGACAGTTTTCCTCACAAACACATGGCTATTGCTTTTAGAATGAAAGATGAGTTTATTAAAGACTTGCCTTGTGCGGTACATGTGGATGGTACAGCCAGACCTCAATTTGTTGAAGAACAGGACAATCCTAATTATTACAGATACTTAAAAGAGCTCAAAAATATTATGGGTTATGGTGTCAGTCTTAACACCTCTTTTAACCTTCATGGCAGAACAATCGTAAGAACACCACAAGATGCCGTAGTTGATTTTATTGATTGTAATATTGATGAATTATTTATTGAGGGTTATCGAGTAACACGCAAATAAGATTATGAAAGTCAGCGCCTTTACCTTTATTAAAAATGGACAAATATTAGGCTATCCTTTTATCCAATCTATTCAATCTATCCTTCCAATTGTTGATGAATTTGTCATCAATGTTGGTCAGAGTGAGGATGATACATTAGCGCTCATACAATCAATTAACGACCCAAAAATTCGCATTATTCAGTCAACATGGAATGACAATATGCATGACCGTGGTTATGTTTATGGTCAGCAAAAGATGATTGCCCAGTTTAATTGCACAGGAGATTGGGCATTTTATATTGAAGGCGATGAAGTCTATCATGAAGATGATTTGGATAAAATCAGAGCATCCATGCAGACGCATGTAGATAATCCCGAAGTAGAGGCGCTTATCTTTGATTTTTATCATTTTTATGGCAATGTAAATAGCTATCTTGATTCTCCTGGATGGTACCGATCCGAAGCTAGAATTATTAAAAATTCAGTTAGATCCTATGCACCAGATGGCCTCTTTTGGTTAGTATTAGATAGCAATAAAAATGGTAGATATCCAAAAGCAAAACACACAGGTGCACGTTGTTATCACTATGGCTGGGTGCGTAGCGAAGAACAAATGAACTTAAAAAGCCAAAAAGTACAACAATATTGGGGTGGCGAGCCTGCCAAAATTGATTATTCTCAAATGGATCAGTCTATTATTAAAGAATTTTCTGGCACTCATCCAAAAATAGTTCAAGATTGGTTGCCTCAAGATAAAGGCATTTATCAAGCCGACTCCAACTACGAACCAACTAAGAAACAAAAAAAACATCGTCTAATGCTAAAACTTGAAGAATGGTTTAATTTAGAATTAAGTAAAAAACATTACAAATTAATTAAGTAATGAAAATATTAATTGAGCTTCCTACTTGGCTTGGTGATTGTGTTATGGCGACACCAGCCATTGAAAATATCGTAAATTTTTATAATGATGTAGAAATTACATTTATTGGGTCATTTGTCTCGATTGAAGCACTTAAAAATCATCCAAAAGCCATAAAAACATTCGTTTTGGATAAAAAATACACATCTTTATACAAAATATCACGTGATTTAGGTAATTTTGATGCATTTTTCTCATTTCGAAGCTCAATACGTTCAAAATTTCTCAAATTTTTAATATCAGCTAAAAAGAAGTATCAATTTGATAAAAACAAATATCAAAATCGTCATCAGGTAGAAAAATATAACGATTTTATTAATGATAGTTTATCGATTAATTTAACTGCTGGGAAATTACAAATTTATGGCTACAATATCGCTAAAAGTAAGAAGAAAATATTAGGAATAAATCCTGGCGCTTCATACGGCAGTGCTAAACGCTGGTATCCTCAAGAATTTGCTAAAGTGGCTAGAGAGTTATCTGGTGAGTACGATGTTATTATCTTTGGTGGCTCTGGTGAAACCGACATTGCTGGCGATATCGAACAAGCGTTAATTGATAGCGGTGTGACAAATTATAAAAATCTTGCAGGCAACACAACCATTACAGAGCTGATTAATAAGATAGCGAGCTTAGATTTATTTATTACTGGCGATAGTGGCCCTATGCATGTGGCTGCCGCTTTTCAAGTACCAACAGTAGCTATTTTCGGGCCAACTAAAGACAAAGAGACCTCTCAATGGATGAATAAAAAGAGCATTATTGTGAAAAAGAATTTAGATTGCCAACCATGCATGAAACGTACTTGCCCTTTACAACATCACGACTGTATGAACCTTATTAAGGCTATAGATGTGCTAAAAGCGGTTAATAGTGTCAATTGATAAAATATTAATTGGTGTAGATTTTCAGTCGTAATAAATTTATTTGATAAATAATAAAATGACAAAAAATGAATTAATTCAGCAGTTTAATAATATTGTTGGAGTCAAGAGAGTTTTAACAAAGTTAACGCAAACGGCCTACTATCGTAGTGGGTTTCGCTCCGGTAATGGTGCAGCATTAGCAGTTGTGTTTCCCAATACTATTTTAGAGCAATGGAAGTTAATTGAGGTTTGCGTTAAAGCTAATTGCATAATTATTATGCAAGCGGCAAAAACAGGCTTAACTGAAGGCTCCTCACCAAGTGGTGATGAATATGATAGGAATGTGGTTATTATTAATACGCTCGCTATTAAGCAAATTCACTTAATCGATGATGGTAAACAAGCGATTAGCTTGTCTGGCGCTAGCTTATATAGCCTTGAAGAAAGATTGATAGAGATTAATCGTGCTCCACATTCAGTCATTGGGTCGTCACAGATTGGTGCG
>JYMV01034553.1_pt1 | contig 15182 bp, 12 predicted proteins | sample 338911 | NCBI WGS metagenome assembly JYMV01 (sample SAMN03354496, study PRJNA234377) | hydrothermal vent metagenome | biome: Deep sea; feature: Hydrothermal plumes at the Eastern Lau Spreading Center, Western Pacific Ocean; material: Seawater | place: Tonga | collected 2009 | depth 2000 m m
GGGTGAGCGTGCCGCTGATATTGGTGATCACCTGGGAGGTTCCTTGAATGAAAGTTACGGTGCTTAACTAGATCGCCTTGCTAATCCGACTTTGGTGAAAATGGCACAAAGCGATGGCCAGGGCATCGGCGACGTCCGCTGGTTCTGGTGGTTCGGGCAGTTTGAATTCATGACAGATGGCCATTTGCATTTGAGTTTTACTGGCGTGACCATTGCCAGTCAGGAGTTTCTTGATTTGCGTAGCCGCGTAATGGTAGACGGGAATGCCAGCTTTTTCTGCGGCCAGACAAATGACGCCACGTGCATGTCCCATCAGAATAGCTGTTCTGGGATGCGCATAGTGTGAATAGAGTTCTTCGACAGCGACGCAGTCTGGTTGCAGAGTCTCGATGACCTCGCAGATCCCGTCGTAGATGGTGGCGAGTCGTTCCGGAAGAGATTTTCGCTTCGTTCGGACGACCCCGGCTTCGGTGATGACGAGGCCTTGAATCGTATTTCTTAGTACTCCGTAGCCGGTGATGTTTAAACCGGGATCAATACCGAGAATCGTTGTTTCAGTGTCTGCTGCATTCATCAAGATGCCCTCGTGAGGCAGGTAACGAGTGCCTCGGTTTGGCGGAGATGTTTCAAGATTCCAAGCGCCACCCGGTACCCTCTGGACGATCTTCCAGAGTGATCCCGAGAGCAGTTAACCCATCCCGTATATTGTCAGCTGTCGTAAAGTCCTTGTTGTCACGACACGCCTTTCGTAATTCGATAAACAGCTCGACCAGCTGGCCGATCAACTGATCCCCAGCGGCAGCCGTGCTGACAGGGCGTTCCCAGAACAGTCCCAGGATCGAGGTAAGTTCACGTAGTGTCATGATGGCTCGGCTGAACGCTGTCAACTGTGAGTCATCGCGTTGCTGTGGGTCGTCGAGGTGCTGTTGGTCGGCAAACTTATTCAATTCTCGGACCAGCTCAAACAAGTCGCTGCCAGCGGCACCGGTATTGAAGTCGTCATCCATCTTGGCGAGAAAACTCTCCCGCAACTGGGCAACCTGTTCCAGTAAAGGATGGTTGCTGGTGTCAAGGGTGCCAGCGGATCGTTCGGCAATCGGAGCAAGCTGATAAAAATCGGTTCCATCAATGCGCAGCATTCGCTCAAACAGCCGTGTGAAGCTTTCCAGGGCGGTGCCAGCTTCTTCGATTCCCTCTTCGCTAAAGACAATCGTACTGCGATAGTGGGTGCGTAGCAGGAAAAACCGGATCCGTTCGCCAGTCTGTCGGCCGATCAATTCCGCCAGGCCTCCGGCCCCTTCCGAGCGACTGATTTTTGTTGCAGTGGATTCGTTTTCGGTTTCGTTGGCCCCTTCTTCACGGTCACTGCGTCCACCCAGTTTACCTGCTTCGGCGGCACGCATTAAACCGTTGTGCATCCAGTATTTGACCATCGGTTGTCCATGGCAACATTCGCTCTGGGCGAGTTCGTTTTCATGATGAGGGAAAACCAGGTCCAGTCCGCCACCGTGTATATCAAAAGTCGTGCCCAGGAGTTTGTGGCTCATCGCCGAGCATTCGATGTGCCAGCCTGGTCGCCCTGCTCCCCAGGGACTTTCCCAACTGGGTTCTCCAGCCTTAGCCGCTTTCCAGAGTGCAAAATCGCCTGGCGATCGTTTCTTTCCTGACGCTTCTCCACCGGTCCCTTGCTGGCTGTCGGCCGTGCGGTTACTTAATTTTCCGTACTCCGAGTCCTGGGATACTTCGAAGAAGACATCTCCTTCGACGGCATAAGCAAAGTTCTTATCGATCAGGCCCTCGATAAAGGAGACAATCTCTGCGATATGATCGGTCGCCTTAGGCATGGCGTCGATTTGTCGAACATTTAATGATTGCAGGTTCTCGAGGTAGTCAGTGGTCATTTCTTCAGCGACCTCTGGCATGGAGATACCTCGGCGCTGGGATTCAGCGATCAACTTGTCGTCCACGTCTGTGATGTTGACTACCCAGTTCACTTGATAACCGTTGTAGACCAGGTAGCGTTTGATCGTATCGAAGATGACAGGGCCAACCATGTGCCCAATGTGGCTCGGTTTATAGACGGTTGGACCACACAGATAGATCCCCACCTTACCGGCATGCAGAGGCTCGAACGGCTCTTTGGACTTGGTGAGCGTATTGTAAACGCGAATCGTCATAACGTTCTGTAATTTCTGAGAGGTAAGAAAAAGTTTAAGCGGTTGACTCAGGAGGTTCTGAAGATCAGTCGCGGGTTGTTTGTAGCGATCCGTTGAGTTTTTGTTTATTCTTGCTGTTGCAGTAAGGTCACACATTGTGCGGCAATCACTTCACCACGACCTACCGGCCCAACACCTTCACCTGTCTTGGCTTTCACACAAATCAATTCGGCAGCAACTCCCAACAGTTTTCCCACGTGTTGCGAGATTGCTTTGCGGTGTGGGCCAATCGGAGGAGCTTGCGCAAAGACGATGCAGTCCAAGTTAACGATGCCATAACCAGTTTGGCGTACTTGCTGGTAGGCGAGCTGTAACATTTCTGCCGAGTCACGATCTCGGTTCGCTTCGTCGGTGTCGGGGAACCACTGACCGATATCTCCCAGCCCGGCAGCTCCCAGCAGCGCGTCGGTAATGGCATGTAACAAGACGTCCGCATCACTATGGCCGTCCGAGTGGTGTGTGTGTTCGATGGGAATTCCGCCCAGGATTAACGGCCCACCTGGAACAAGTCGGTGGGTATCGTGTCCGAGCCCCACTTTCCAGGGTGGAGTTGGCGCAGAAGCGTGCGGTGGCGTGTCCGGAGGCATACGCAAACTTGTTAGATGCCAGTGATTTACGTACCTAAAACGAAGCGTTGTGGGGATTATAGCCAAAGGCCTCCTGAGCGACAACGCAGACTCTGGCGCCTGCCATGAGCCACTGGGTGCTTTGAGGAATTGGCTCCTTGAGCTAAGCTGCCACTAGCCAGTTCGCTTGCCAGCAGTACATCTATAATGGGCTCATTATGGCTATCATTGAAATCGAGGGACTTGCTAAATCCTACCGGGTTTACCAGAAGAAAGAGGGTTTAGCTGCTTCCTTGAAGGGGTTATTTCGGCGACGTTATCGTGAGGTGAAAGCGGTCCGGGGTATTGATTTGCAGGTGGAGGCGGGCGAATTCGTTGCTTTTCTGGGGCCCAACGGGGCCGGCAAGACGACCACGCTGAAGTTGCTTTCCGGAGTTATTAATCCGACCAGCGGTACGGCGACGGTGATGGGGCATGTTCCCTGGAAGCGGGAAAACAGTTATCGGCGCCGTTTTGCCCTTGTGATGGGACAGAAGAACCAGCTTTGGTGGGACTTACCTGCCCAGGAGTCGTTTCGACTTCATCAGCAGATTTATCAGATTCCAGCGGATCAGTTTAAGCAGAATTTTGATGAACTGGCGGACTTGCTGGAGATCCGGGACCTTGTTCAACAACCGGTCCGTGAATTGTCACTGGGTGAACGGATGAAGATGGAACTGGTGGCCGCCCTGCTGCACTCGCCGGAAGTTTTGTTTTTGGATGAGCCAACGATTGGCCTGGATGTCATTGCTCAGCACAACGTCCAGCAGTTTTTGAAGTACTACCAGCAAGAGCGTGGAATCACCGTCTTGTTAACCAGCCACTATATGAAAGACGTAGCGGCACTTTGTCGACGAGTGGTGATCATTGCCCAGGGAGAATTGAAGTACGATGGATCCTTGACAGGAATTATTGACCGCTTCAGTCAGCACAAGCTGGTTACCCTGCAGTTTGGCGATGACCAGCCGGTTGAAGGTCTTTCTCGTTTTGGTGAAATTGTCAGCGAGGAGTATCCGAAAGTGCAGCTGCGAATTCCGCGCAGCCAGGTGGCTGAGACGATGCGTGCGATGCTGTCTGTCGGTACGATCGAGGACATTGCTGTCGAAGATCCACCCTTAGAAGAGCTGATCGCAGACTTTTTCTCTCAAGTCAGTCAGGAAAGCGAAACGACAGGACAAGATTCGGATGATTCTGACAGGATGTCGTAAACGATGTATGTGCGCGTTGTAACATGGTGGACGATTCTCCGCATCGGACTGGAGGAGCGCTTGGTTTACCGGGCCGATTTTGCGCTTGGTACACTGATGCGATTTCTGCCAATCATCACCCAGATATTCTTATGGGCCGCCGTTTTTGAGACAATCGGCGGGCGCGACGTGGCTGGTTACAGTTACGAGAACATGGTGGCTTATTATCTCCTGACGATGATGAGTCGTGCGTTTTCCAGTATGCCTGGGCTGGCTTCGGGAGTTGCCACGCAGATACGTAATGGGGAGATCAAGAAGTTTCTTATTCAGCCAGTCGACCTGATCGGGTTCATGTTATTGAACCGTCTTGCTCACAAGTTGACTTATTACATGGTAGCCATGCTACCGTTTGTAGCAGTTTTTTACCTGTGCCGCGGATTTTTCGTCGATGGCTGGCCGCCGGCTGAAACGTTGTTGATTTATGTAACGACCCTGTTGCTGGGATTTCTACTGGGGTTCTTCCTGGAGATGTGCATTGGGTTGATTGGGTTCTGGTTCCTGGAGGTCACCTCGTTGCTGTTTGTTTACATGCTGCTCAATTTCTTCCTTTCCGGCCACATGTTCCCACTTGATATGCTGCCGGACTGGGCTGCCATGATTGTCGACCTGTTTCCCTTGAAATACCTGGCCTATTTTCCGGCGGCAGTTTTTCTTGGGCAACTCGAACATGCAGAAGTCATCCGAGGCTTGTGGATCGAAATCGGTTGGCTGATCACGTTTATGGTCCTGTCCCGATTGATGTATTGGTACGGCGTCAAACAGTACAGCGCGTACGGAGGCTAACTTGATGCAACCGCGGCCATCGTATCGACGTGTGTTTCAGACGTTTGCACGCAATAGTTTAATTCGTGAGATGACGTTCCGCGCCAATTTTGTCATCCAATGTATTTCGGCCACTTCGTGGACGTTGATGAACATCGGTTTTTATATCATTGTCTTTCAGCACACGGATGCTATTGGTAAGAACACCGGCTGGGAACAAAGTGAGTTTTTTCTCTTTCTCGGTACGACCTGGCTTATCAACAGCCTGGTGCAGACATTCTTCATGCCCAATGCCCAGGATTTTAGTGAGTTGATTCGCACAGGCAATCTGGACTTTGCCCTGGTGAAACCGATTGATACTCAGTTTCTTATTTCTTTTCAGCGAATGGAGTGGTCTTCCCTTTCCAATTTCGTCCTGGGACTGGTTTTGCTGGTCGTCAGTGTGATTCAATTAACCACACGGGGACAAGCCATTGTCGTTAATGGAGATGAGAACAGGTTTGCCAATGGGCAGACGATTTCTATCACCGATTCTCGTGGGCAGTCAACGGTGCTGGAATTCAATGACGGAGTCGTTACCGACGGTCGCCATCCGATCGTGATTGGCAGAGGCGGGCGAACCGTTGAGCAGATGGCAGATTCTATCGGCGAGGCAATCAATGCCGTACCTGGGTTTGGGGTGACGGCCAGGGCCGACGAAAATCGCGTTGTGCTGGACCAGGAGGTGGAGATCGAGCTGGGTTCCTCGCTTACCGCACTGGCTAACCGAAGATGGGACTTGGAGCCGCTGATGTTTGTTCTGTATCCATTCTATATTCTGTGTGGTACAGCTATTTTATATAGCGTGATGATTGCCCTGGCAGCCACTAGCATTTGGCTTGGGCGCAACCAGTCCCTCTATAACTTCTGGTTTTATATCACTAATTTTTCGCGGTACCCGATGGAAATCTATCAGCGCAGTTGGGGATGGGTGTTGTGGGGAGTGTTTACCTTTGTGATTCCCGTGCTGGTGGTTGTGAATGTGCCAGCTCGCCTGCTTGCCCAACCACTTAATCCTCGACATAACTGGGAATGGTGGCTCACTGGGTTTGCCCTGATTGCTACGGTCTTTAGCCTGTTGGTGTCACGGCGGATTTTCCAGAAAGCGCTACTCAGTTACCGGAGTGCCAGCAGTTGATGGAAAGGAGTTGCTGAGGGGATGAATGAGGTGTCAGAAACCAGCCGGGATTTTTCCCGCCGCGCGATGGCCTACTTGAGGCTGTTTCGGGTTTCGAATGTGTTCACGGCCATGGCGGATGTGCTGATGGGTTTCCTGGTGGCACACCAGGTCTTGACACCCTGGCAACCACTGGTTTGCCTGCTCTTTGCCTCCGTCTGTATTTACACGGCGGGCATGGTCTTGAATGACGTTTATGATATCGAGATTGATCGCGTCGAACGACCTGAGCGCCCCTTGCCAGCTGGCGATATTCCCTGGTCCTGGGCCCGCCGACTTGGCTTCCTGCTATTGGGAATTGGTGCCCTGGCTGCTCTAGCCTCCGGAGCCTGGACCTTAGCGTCGGTCGAGGGTTGGCTGGCTTGGCGCGGCGGCTTGATTGCCCTGCTGCTGGTCGTCAGCGTCTTGTTGTACGACGGAGTCTTAAAAAAGACATCCGTTGCACCCTTGGTGATGGGAGGGTGTCGGTTTTTTAACGTCTTGTTGGGGATGAGTTTTGCAGTGTCGGCTGCTCCAGCCACCGCGCTGCTGGGCTACGAGTCGCACCAGTGGATGATTGCTGGTGGCTTTGGTTGTTACATTGCTGGAGTCACCTGGTTTGCTCGCACTGAAGCAAAAGTGAGTAGTCGCTGGCAATTGGGATTAGGTGTAGTGACGATGACCGTGGGACTTTTGATGCTGGCATGGTTTCCAGCTTTAGTCTCGGAAAATCAAAAGCCAACGTTGTTACAATTACCGGAAAACATTGTTTTCCTGCTTTTCCTGCTCTTGGGAGTCTCGATTGTCTACCGCTGTACGGTGGCGGTTTTCGATCCAGTGCCCCAGCGAGTTCAGATGGCTGTCAAGAACTGTTTGCAGTCGTTAATTGTGCTTAGTGCGGCGGTTACTGCCTGCGTAGCTGACTTCACGTATGCTGGTTTAGTGCTGGTGTTGCTGGTGCCCATGTTTGCCCTTGGTCGCTGGTTTCGTTCCACTTGAGGTGGATGAAGCAGGCTGCCAGCTGCGGCGTAGCAACGAGTGATTGTTTTTGGGATGGGAAATTTGAGATGAGTAGTGCGGTTGTTTTTTTGTCGATTCCGGGGTTGCGGGCGGTCGATTTGAGCGCCATGCCTAATCTATCCAGGCTGATGGCGGCCGGTGAGCAATCTGAACTGGTGGCCAGTTTTCCCGCGGTGACATGGCCGGTACAAGCGAACATGCTGACGGGCAAATTGCCATCGGACCATGGTGTTATTGCCAATGGTTTCTACTGGCGCGAGCAGCAGCAGGTAGAAATGTGGACAGCCTGGAATGAGAAGATCAATGCTCCCCAGATTTGGGACATGTTACATGAATCTGAGCCGAACTACAGTTCGGCAGTTTGGTTTCCGATGCTTAGCAAGGGATGCGGCGCCGACTTTATTTGTATGCCTGCGCCGGTTCATAACCCGGATGGATCTGAATCGCTGTGGTGTTATACGAAACCGATCGAGTTGTATGGAGAGTTGCTTGAGCAACTGGATCACTTTCCGCTAAAGAATTTTTGGGGGCCACTGGCCTCCATTGCCTCAACTGCCTGGATCGCGGATTCAGCGGTTGTGGCGGCGCGCCGATACCAACCGAGTTTTTTTCACCTTTACTTGCCTCAGCTCGATTATGCAGCTCAGCAGGCGGGGCCAGATAGCGAAGCGGCCCTGCAAGCGGTTATTGAACTGGATGAGGTGCTCGGGGAACTGGTAGCTGGATTCGAGCAGGCCTATGAGTCTCAGGAATTAACCTGGATTGCGGTTAGTGAATATGTCATCACGCAGGTAGATCATGTCAGTTATCCAAATCGGATACTACGGGAAGCAGGTTTGCTGAAGGTAACCAGTACCGACGAGGGAGAACAACTGGATTTGCAGAAAAGCGACGCTTGGGCGCTGGTGGATCATCAGTTCTCTCATGTTTTCATTCGTGACGCTAACCTCCAGTTATGTGAGCGGGTGCGGAGTTGTTTTGAGAATTCACCGGGGATTGCCGAGGTTCTAGTCGGTGATGAGCGACGAAAATATGCTATGGACCACGAACGCAGTGGCGAGGTAATTCTGGTTTCTGAGGCTGACAGTTGGCAAGCTTACTACTGGTGGCTGGATGATGCCCTGGCGCCAGGGTACGCAACGACTGTCGATATTCATCGCAAACCTGGCTATGACCCGGTGGAGTTGTTTTGGGATCCGGTTAGTAAGGGCGTGCCGCTGGATGCAACCCGCGTGAAGGGTTCTCACGGTGCACCAGTATTGGCAGCTGAACAGGTTGGTGTGGCATTGTCATCGCGAGAGAATGTCTTAGGCCATGAGCGATTGCGCGATATTGACATGGCTCAGCTAGTGCTGAACTGCTTCAAAGTTGAATAAGCCAGCAGCTGAGAGTGCGGGCTTTGTTTTTCAGGCTTCTGCCGGTGTGGCGGCGGGAATCCCGGGTGGAGTGAAATCGAAACCCTGGCTTTGGCTGAAGAACTCCAGCGGATTTTCATAGACCACTTTCTGAATTAGGCTTTCCGGGTGCCCTCGGCGTTTCATTTCCAGGATAAGGTCAGGAACGGCAGTTGGCTTGGAGGGGCCCCAGTCACCGGCCGAGTTAACCAGCAGTTTTTCCGGACCGCACATTTCAATGATGTCGGCGGCACGTTGTGGCGTGCATTTTGTAACCGGGTAGAGTGTCATACCAGCCCAGAATCCTTTGTCGAGGACATGTCGAACCGTATGTTCCTCCACGTGGTCGACGAGAACCCGACTGCGATCAATTTGTGAATAGCTACACAACATATCAAGTATCATGCGAGTGCCCTGGTATTTGTCTTCCAGGTGCGGTGTGTGGATCAGGATTTGTTGATCGTACTCAATAGCCAAGTCCAGGTGTTCCTGGAAAATAGTACATTCGTTTGGGGTGTTTTTATTGAGTCCGATTTCTCCGATTCCCAGTACGTTGGGACAGTCCAGAAATTCCGGAATCATGGCAATAACTTCACGGGAGAGTGAGACGTTTTCGGCTTCCTTGGCATTGATACAGAGCCAGGTGAAGTGTTGGATCCCGTATTGAGCAGCTCGTTTTGGTTCGAATTCTGTGAGTTGACGAAAATAATCTCGAAAACTCTCTACACTGCCGCGATCAAATCCAGCCCAGAAAGCCGGCTCGCTGAGCCCAATGCAGCCCATCTTGGCGAGCGTTTCATAATCGTCGGTCGTCCGAGAAACCATATGGATGTGAGGATCAAAATAATACATGGTCCGATGTACTTTCTTGCCAGTGAAGTCATCAACTCGGTGACGTCGCGGCACCTTTGCTGGAAATGCCAAATTCTTCCTGCCATTGGTCGTTGTATTCACGCGAGAAAATCAACTGGACTTGTTCTGCCCGGTCTTCTCGGTCGAGCTGTTGTAGCACGTTTAGCGCTTCCTCGATCAGCTTCAAGCGAGCGTCGTGGGAAATTTCCCCAATCGATCGGTCCAGGCGATCGAAGGCAGCCGCGATTTCCAGGATCTTGGCGCGGATTTCGAAAAACTCTCGGTCGAGGATTTCTGGTGAGTTCATGGGGATCGCCATAGAGTCATTTCCTTTTCTTGAGTGCGTCTCCGTGAGAGTAGACCAGATTTTGTGACCCTTTCAGTTTCCCCGTGCGGGCTTTGGAAATCAAGGTGCTGGCGGCAATTGAGACAATCGGGTTGACCAGAAAGCGTGATTTGCCGCGGCAATTGCAGAACCGGGTGCTCTCCGCAGATCCCTAAAATAGGGGCGCCTCGACTTGCCTCAGCCAAAAGCAATGATCATTTCACTGATTACGGTGAAACAGGTGCTAGAAAGCTCCGTCGTCTCCACGGCCGGGTGTTTTCAGCGGCATTCGCTGGCGAAACGACTCGTTGGAAAGCGTGGCCGGTTTTTCACGTTCGGTAAGCCCCCGGATGAAATCCTTTGGGTCTGCTCCGCGCCCTAACGTGACCCAGTAGGTCTCTTGCTTCCAGCCCACGTAGTTGAGGAATGAATCTAACGAGATTTGTTCGACATCATGAAATTGGATTTCTCGCATTAAGTCATGATATCCTTTTGCTGCTCCAAGCTTGTCGGGATTAGCTTTGATGACGTAACGCGTATTGGCAGTGATCTTGCCTGTTTTGCTGCCGTCATCATGAACCTCGGCATCGATGATGCCGCCAACCGATGCAACCATATTACGGATGATTTCTCGATCGGACTTTCCATCACTATTGACGTCAAAGAAACCGGCCAGGGCGAAGTGAATTCGTGTGCCAGCTCGCCAGGCGGGTGAATGAATCTGATCGCCGGGCAGAATGGGGTCTTTTAATTCCTCTTCGGTGATTCGTGCTTCTGACAAATGTTGATCAAGTACCTTGGTAATCTGGATACGTGCTTTGATCTCCTTCTCATTTCTCATGACTCCATCTTCCTTGAGGTCATAGACGCCAAAGGTTGTCAGTTCACGCAATCCGTCGGCCAGGCCAAGATTAATCCAGACGGTGCGCTTGCGATCATTGACGAGCGTGATGCGACCATCAGCAACTTCAAAGAACTTCGAGCGCCGCTCATCCTTGGACCGTCGCACGGCCAGGGTATCAGCCATCATGTCTACTTTTTTGGTCAAGCCAACGATTTCGTTTTTGTCTTTCTGGTTGCTGGACGTCAATTGAGAAACACTTGCTGCAAAGGAGGCACTCTGCGATTCCTTTTCCGAGTTGATGCGTTTGCGCTCGTCCCCGTATTTTTGTATCTCGCTGCTGACTTCACCACGTGTCTGGGTGAGTTTCTGGTTAGCATCCTGGGCACTCTTGGTTTCGGTGACCAACCTCTCTTCGTAGTCTTTCTTTAGCGCGGTGGCTCGATCACGCTCAGCGATGTAAGCTGAATTCTTACTGCGAATTGCTTTTTCCAGGCGATCTGGAATATTCCGGTAACCCCGTTCCGCTTCAGGGATATCATAGGCGTAGGTGGCCATATCCTTATCAAACATCTCTAAACGCTTTTCAATAGTGTCCAAGTCCGCCTTGTTTTCTGGATACTTCTGTTCCAGGCGGAGACGGTGTTCAGTCAGGTCGGTACGATTGGGTTTTTTGTCCGAAGCGTCACCGAGCATGTAGAGATAAGCCAGGCTTTTGTAGTTTTCGATCGCGAAGGCCCGCTTGTGTTTTGCGCTTTCGGCCTCCGCAGTCTTTTTAGCATCTGCAGCGGTCTCTGTCTTTTTCCAGAACGTAAAAGTAGTGACACCCAGACCAACGGTCAGAATGAACGTGATGATCAAGGCGACTTGAATGGATTGGCTTTCCTTGGCTGCCATGGGCCTACGCTCCTCATTGAAATAAACGTTCAGGAGCGGACATCATTTTGTCCGGTCCTGGTAGAACTTGGCGACTATACCTCTTATCTTCGACGCTTTGACAGGGCTGGCTCTAATGAACACTAAAGTCTCATGAGACAACGCCTTATCCTCAGTTTAAGCTCGACCGACGGAGGTGTCAAACTTTTCCTGATTGCCGCAATCAGTCCTCGCTGCCCTCAAGTGGGCAAAACGCTATCGTACTGGGCTTGTGCAGTAAACACTATGCCACTCAGCCTTTGTGCACCCTGAAGCGTCTCAGCAAGCGGTTTTCTTGGAGTGGCCAGGTTTGAGGGTTTTGCCGAATTGACCGATTTGGGACTTTGCACCGGACTGGAACGATCACGGATCGGCTTACCACCCTAGCGTCCAGATTGTTTTCCTTTCTGAAGGTTAGGGTCCCTTGTTGGCGGTGACGTAACTTGCCATATTCTCTAGCGCGCCACACATCTCACTTACAATGCCAACTGGTAACACGTTATGGGCAAACGAAGGCAGCAAAAGGTTTTTGCGTTTGACGAGGAGACGTCACCGCCTTCGACAGCAGAATCTGCGCAGCGATCGACCCCGGCGACGGAACCATCCACGACCGGGAAGTCGGCTGGCCGGAAGCCAAAATTGCCAACGTCGAAGCCTCCCCAAACCCTGGCAGGAGAGACGGTCTACATCGTCGATGCACACGCCCTGATTTACCAGGTGTTTCATGCCATGCCAGCGATGACCGGACCTCACGGTCAACCGGTGGGCGCGATTCATGGCTTCATTCGTGACATGCTTACGTTGTTGAGAGAAAAACAGCCGAACTACTTGTTCTGTACGTTCGATTCACCTGGACCAACGTTTCGCCATGATCAATATGATCAATATAAGATTAATCGTGAGGCGATGCCGGAAGATTTGCGCCAACAGATTCCCGGTATTCAAGAGATGCTAGGGGCGATGGACACGCCCGTCTTGAAACTAGCCGGGTTTGAAGCAGACGACATCATTGCAACTCTTGCTCGCCAGGTAGATGAACTGGGTGGAGAAGCTTACCTGGTTACTAATGACAAAGACTGTCGGCAACTTATTTCTCCACGAGTTTGTATGTACAACATTCGAAAAGACAGTTTTTATGATGCCGAGGCATTACTTGCTGACTGGGGAATTCGGCCTGATCAAGTAGTGGAGTTCCAGGCGCTGGTAGGTGACTCCGTAGACAACGTCCCCGGAGTTCCTCAGATTGGTCCAAAAACGGCTCGTGATTTGTTGCAACAATACGAGACGCTGGAAGGTGTGTTTGCCCATGCTCACGAGATTAAGGCTAAGAAACGTCGTGAGACATTAATGGAGAATCGGGATTTAGCAGATCTGAGTCTTGATTTAGTGCGATTGAAAGATGATGTACCGATCGAAGTCGACTGGGAGCAAGGGCGTGTTGGAGGGATCGACCGCCAACGCGTTGCCGCCTTGTGCCAGCAGTGGGGGTTTCGCCGACTGGCAGAACGTTTAGAGAGCCTGGAAGTTAATGAGGCGCCAGAAGTTTGGGAAGCGGATTACCGAACGGTTGCGACTGAGCAAGAACTTGAGCAGTTGGTAGAAAGTCTTAGCAGCCAGCAGCGCATTTCGATTGATACCGAAACAACCAGTCTCAATCCGCGCAGTGCAGAACTGGTTGGATACTCTTTTGCCTGGGAGCCAGGACGAGCTTTTTATGTGCCAGTCCGGGCACCTGCTGGCGAGCCGCAGCTGGCCGTGGATTTGGTGAATGAGAAATTGCGACCACTCTTGGAAGATCCAGAGATCGAAAAGATAGGGCAGAATATCAAGTACGACATGGTGGTCCTGCGCAGTCATGGGATTTATCTGCGGGGGATTACGTTTGATACCATGGTCGCCGACTATCTGCTGGATCCCGGACAGCGCAACCATGGTTTGGATGATTTAGCTCGTCGATACTTGAACCATACGAACATTTCGATCAAGGACTTAATTGGCAGCGGCAAGAACCAGAAGCAAATGGACGAAGTGCCAGTTGATCAAGTAACCCCCTACGCAGCAGAAGATGCTGACGTTCCTCTTCGCTTGACAACCATTCTGGAAGAGAAGCTCAGAGAAGAAGGATTGCTCGAGCTTTTTCAGACAGTGGAGATTCCCCTGATCGAAGTACTGGCCGAACTGGAGTTTAACGGCATCCTGGTCGATGCTAAACGGCTAGAACAATTGGGAACTCGCTTTGGCGATCGGCTAGCAGATTTACAGGTACAAATCTATGACCTGGCAGGCAGTGAATTTAACGTTGATTCACCCAAGCAGCTGTCGAAAGTGTTATTTGAAGACCTGGGGTTGCCGGTTATTAAGCGAACCAAAACCGGGCCCAGTACCGACGTGGAGGTACTCAATCAGCTGGCGAAACTGGCCGTGAATGAACTGCCCCAGCTGATCATCGAATATCGCCAGTTGGCGAAACTAAAAGGGACTTATGTTGATGCCTTGCCTGCCATGATTTGCAAGCCTACGAAACGGGTGCACACATCTTTCAAGCAGGATGTGGCAGCGACCGGCAGGTTAAGCTCGAAAGACCCGAATCTGCAGAATATTCCAATTCGCAGCGAAGAGGGAAAGGCGATCCGGTCAGCCTTCTTGCCAGGTGAAAAAGACTGGCTCCTGTTTGCCGCCGATTATTCGCAGATTGAATTGCGCGTCCTGGCACACTTTTCTCAGGACAAAGAGTTGCAGGAAGCTTTCGCGACGGATCAAGATGTTCATGCAGCCGTTGCCAGCGAAGTTTATGAAGTTGATTTGGCCGATGTGACCAGTGAGATGCGACGTAGCGCGAAGGCAATTAACTTTGGTGTGATTTATGGTCAGAGTGCTTTCGGACTTGCCAAGTCGCTGGATATTGATGTTGACGAAGCCGCTGAGTTTATCGAATCATATTTTTCCCATTACCAGGGTGTCGATGAATTCCTCGAACAAACCCTCTTAGATTGTCAGCAGAAGGGATTTGTCAGTACCGTGTTGGGCAGGAAACGGGTGGTCCAGGGAATTCGGGATGCGGATGGTCGAGGAAAGTCGAGGCAGCGGAATATGCCAGAACGCATTGCCATCAATACAGTGATCCAGGGATCTGCCGCTGACTTGATTAAGCTGGCAATGCTGAAGGTGCATGATCGGTTGCACCAGGAAGGCTTGCAAGCACGGATGCTGCTGCAGATTCATGATGAATTGTTGTTTGAAGTACCAGCGACCGAGGTTCCTTCCTTGCGGGATCTGTTAGTCGAGGAAATGACCTCGGTTGGGGAGATGGATGTACCGTTGAAAGTCGACTTGGAAGTTGGCGAAAACTGGGCGGATTGCCGACCGCTGGAATAGGGTTTGAGATCACTTCAACAGACGTGCCCGTCTCGGGTGTAGACTTTTTCCATAGCGCAAAGCCGGGCACTGAACGAGTAATCAGCCAACTTTCTTGTCCACTTGGTTGATCTCTGTGCGTGCTTTGCGCTACAATAGGTCAACCGAGGGTGACCATACCAATCCTACCATCGTGTGTCGCCTGCTTTTCACATTTCATTCCCCTGCTTGACTAGCTCATTCCAAATCTCTGTTAACTGATCTAACGCTTGTTCCGGCGTTCCCGAATTATCAACGATCCAGTCAGCTCGACTCCGTTTCAATCCCAGCAACTCCTGATTCGCTTCCCGGTATCGAAATTCCTCGGCTGTCCAGCCACGTTGCTGACATCGCGATGATCTTTCTGGCTCGCCGGAACAAGCGTTAGATCAGTTAACAGAGATTTGGAATGAGCTA
>JYMV01027213.1_pt1 | contig 15180 bp, 13 predicted proteins | sample 338911 | NCBI WGS metagenome assembly JYMV01 (sample SAMN03354496, study PRJNA234377) | hydrothermal vent metagenome | biome: Deep sea; feature: Hydrothermal plumes at the Eastern Lau Spreading Center, Western Pacific Ocean; material: Seawater | place: Tonga | collected 2009 | depth 2000 m m
GAAAACTTCAATCTTTTAAACGTTCCATTGCAACCATTGCTGAAGCTCGGCCTGATGGAATAATTATGTCTGACCCTGGAATGATTCAATATGTGAAAACGGAATTTCCAGAATTACCAATTCATTTATCGGTACAAACAAATACAATCAATTGGATGTCCGTGGCATTTTGGAGGGATTATGGAGTAAAACGAATCATTCTTTCGCGTGAATTATCTATGCAAGAGTTAAACGAAATTCATACACAAGTTCCCGAAATGGAGTTGGAATCGTTTGTTCATGGTTCTATTTGTATTGCGTATTCAGGACGATGTCTCCTATCTAATTACTTTAATCATCGGGATGCTAACCAAGGAACTTGTACTAACAGTTGTCGATGGGAATACAATGTAAAAGAGGAATTGCCAGAAGGAGAACAGTCCACACAAAGCCCCAAAGGAGAATATTTGATCGAGGAAAAAGGGCGCGGTGGGGATCTTATGCCCATTGAGGAGGATGAACACGGAACCTATATAATGAATTCAAAAGACCTTCGTGCGATAGAACATCTTGATAAATTATGGAGAGCGGGGGTTGAGTCGTTTAAAATCGAAGGCCGTACAAAATCAATTTATTATTTATCATTGATAACACAGTCTTACCGAAGAGCCATTGATGATATGGTATCTAACAAGCCCTTTGATCCACAATTACTGGGAGAAACTGAAAAGACCGCTAACCGTGGATTTACTACGGCGTTTCTTCTGTCGGCATCCGAAAAAGCTACCGAACGATTTGATTCGCCTCAGGAAGATAACCTACCACAGATATACGCTGGGAAAATCGTGAATGAACGGGCCGGGGGTTGGATGGAAGTGGACGTTAAGAACAGGATTGAAGTAGGGCACGAAATAGAATACATCTCGCCACAAAATAAATATCGTTTTCGGATATCCTCTATGGAAAATGAAAGTGGGTTAGCGTTACAAGTTGCTCATGGGGGCAATGGTACCGTTTGGATGAAGACGGAAGGTCCGATTGATCGTTTTGCTCTATTGAGTCGTGTGGTCAACGAACTTGCTCCCTCCTTAGTTTCTTAAGATTAAAAAATATCAAACGCGGGAAAAAACAAAAAACCACCGGTTCATTTTTCAGTATTTTTTTTGTTTTTGATGGTTTTAGGCCATGATATAGATACAAAAATTCCTAGGACAAGGATGAGTGTTGCCCACTTTGAGAAAGAATCGAGTTGGTAGTCAAAAATGTCGTGGGTTAGAGTTCCATCAATAAAAATAGCACACGCCGCTACGCTAATTAGTAAAAAACTTTTTTTTATCATTGTATAATGGTGATTTTATTAGCCACGTTATCTATCAAAGATGAAAAACGGTTACCATGGTGTGTATGGATCAATTCTCTTGATCCTGAACGATATAAGGTTTGCAACATAAATAAACTTCAATATAATAACTCGCTAAAGGTTTTTTTTATTTGATTTAATAAGTGCTATAAAACAACTAGTTTAAAAAATTAAAGAAGATATGCCAATACCATTAAAACAAGTTATGAAGATAGGCACGTACGTTATGTGGCAGAAACTAAAAGGTCAAGAACGATATCCTCTGGTTTTGATGCTGGAGCCATTGTTCCGTTGTAACCTTGAATGTATAGGCTGCGGAAAAATTCAAAAACCGAATGAAATTTTAAACAAAAACCTTACTCCCGATCAATGTCTTGACGCGGCTAATGAATGCGATGCCCCGGTGGTATCAATTGCTGGTGGAGAACCTTTAATGCATCCACAAATTGTTGAGATTGTTGAGGGTCTTATCAAGCAAAAACGATATATTTATCTTTGTACAAATGCGCTTTTGCTTAAAAATTTTTTTGGCAAGTTACCCATGTCACCTTTTCTTACTCTTTCTATTCATCTGGATGGCCTGGAAGATGACCATGATCGTATTGTTGATAAAAAAGGGGTATTTAAAATAGCAGTAGAATCTGTCCGAGAAGCAAAGAAAATGGGGTATAGGGTGACCAGCGCTACCACATTTTTTGAAGGAACCACTGTTGAACAAGCAGAAACCTTTCTTGATTTTCTAAATCCTCTTGGATTAGACGGCGTGACCTTATCTTCTGCTTTCAGATACCCTGATGCACCAGATCAGGATCATTTTTTTGGTCGAAAACGAACTCAGGAATTTTTTAAAGAGTTACTAGGGAAAAATGCAAAAGGTCGATGGGATATATCGCATTCCCCGCTTTATTTGGAGTTCCTACAAGGTCGACGTGATTATGAATGTACTCCTTGGGGTAATCCAAATTACTCCGTTCTCGGTTGGCAAAAACCATGCTATTTACTGGATGATGGTTACGCAGAATCATTCAAAGAATTGATGGATACAACGAATTGGGATAGTTATGGTCATAAGAACAATCTAAAGTGCGCTGATTGTACAGCCCATTGCGGTTATGAAGCAACGGCAGTCAAAGATGCCACGGCCAACCTAAAAAATATGTTTGCCTCCGCACGTGTAGCAATGCAATAAAATATAAATATTATTCTAATGAATCTGGAAGTTTGGTCGTTTCGTTTGTGTGGGCTTGATCAATTTGTTTCTGGGTCAAGCCATCGGACATTTTCAGATTAGTACCAATCAAATTTGTTTCTTTTAGATTTGATTCATGAAGATCAGCTCTCATTAAGTTGGACCCAGATAAGTTTGCTCCTTGTAAATTAACCCAGCGAAGGTTAGCACCGCGTAAATTGGCATCTGAAAGATTAGCTTGTTCAAGGTTTGCATTTTTTAAATAGGCCCCGTAAAGGTAGGCCCCTTGAAGATTAGCTTTTTTTAAGTTTTCTCCCAAAAGCACTACACCACGCAAATTATATCCTGCTAGATTTGCTGGCTCACCTTTTGTTTCCCCAGAACTGATCCACAGAGAATGATTTGTTAGGATGTTTTTTAAGTCGTTCTTAGAAACTTTATGTAGAGCGGTTTGATTATTGGTTTCTTTTTCCATCAAATTAATTGGATCATTTGATTATGTAAATTTAGGAAGCAAGAATTTTTTCTCGGGACTCCTGGTATGTCAGGTTATTGGGAGAAAACTCAATGGCTTTTTCAATAAATTTAAGAGCTAAATCCCGATTTTTCATTGTTAAGTGGATTTGTGCTATTTGATAGTAAGCTTCAGTGAGGACAGCATTAACTTGAATGGATTTTTTAAAGGAGTCCAGTGCTTTTTCATTTTCCTTAAGATCTTTATAAACCATACCTAGGTTGAAATAAGTTCCAATTCCCGCAGAATTTAATTTTAATGAATTTTGGAGAACTTCCATGGCTTGGTCTAGTTCACCTTTTAAACGAAGCGTATCGGCTAGATTGTTCATATACATTGAATTCATGGGGTCATTTTTCACGGCTAATTGATAACGTTCTATGGCCTTATCATAATTTTTTTCTTCTTTATACAGGTTAGCTATATTATTTATTGCTTTTGAATCATTATCATCCGTTTTCATATTGATCGACTTTTCCCACAATTTCTTTGCATCACCTTTATCTCCTGTGCTGTATTTAACCATACCTAAATTGATATGAGCTTGTACGTTTTCTGGATCAAGAGAGATTACTTTTTTAAATAACTTTTCAGCCTCGACATATTGCTTGAGCCCAAAGAGTACTAATCCTTTTTTTCGATAAGCGTTGATATTCCCAGGGTCCAACTTGATGGCTAAATCAAATTCTTCAAGTGAATTTTGGTAAAGAGAATATTGAGCCAATTCCAGCGCAAGGTCATAATGGGTCTTAGATTGAGCTGGATCAATCTTCGTTTCCTCTGAACCACAAGAAGATAGCGTTAATAAGGCAAAGATAAGGGGTAAAAAATATTTCATTATTAGAATCCTTTTCAAAAATCAGAACTATAAAAACTTAAGGAAGTAAAACGATAAATTCGATGAGGAAAAATCAAGTTGTTCTTGAGATTTAAATAATCAGACAGTAACTCCGTTAATTTTGTAAATAATTTTAATTAACCGTTAACTAGAAATTTACTTTCCTTGATCCGCAACAGCATTAGCAGCCTTTCTAACTGTTTCGGAATCTCCCAAATAATAATGAGTTTTTGTAGTCAAATCATCATTAAGCTCGTAGACAAGTGGAATACCCGTTGGGATATTAAGCTCAATAATGGAGTTCTCACTCATATTATCGAGATATTTGACCAAAGCGCGCAGACTGTTACCGTGAGCACAAATAATAATATTTTTTTTTAATTGCAAAGAAGGCACAATGGTATCCTTCCAGTACGGTAGGAATCTATTCACCGTATGACTGAGAGCCTCCGAGCGCGGGCGATTCTTCGAGGGAATAAGCGCATATCGTGGATCATTGTCTGGAAGGCGATCATCTCCATCATCCAGACTTGGAGGAGGAATATCGTAACTGCGCCGCCACACCTTAACTTGATCAGCACCATGCTTGGCAGCCGTTTCTTTCTTATTGAGTCCTTGTAAGGCACCGTAATGCCTTTCATTGAGCCTCCATGATCGATGGACTGGTATCCACATAAGATCCATCTTATCCATGACAATCCATAATGTGCGAATAGCTCGTTTCAGTACCGATGTATATGCAACATCGAAATGATATCCTTCATTTTTAAGTAGAATTCCCGCATTGCCTGCTTCCACCATTCCTTGAGCGGTAAGATCCACATCGGTCCATCCAGTAAACCTATTTTCAAGATTCCATTGGCTTTGACCGTGACGTAATAAAACCAGCTTATGCATTGAATTGTTCTCCGTTAATAACTAATCCGAGCTTCAACTGACTGTGTTTAAAAGTATGAGCTAACGTTAAATATTTATTCAGAACAGAGATATTTTCCGGAAGTAAAAAAAATATTGCCAAAATCGTATCATAAAAAGGTGTGCAAAAAAATTACGATAAATATTAACCTTAAGTGCATCATGGTTTCCAGAGATAATTTAAGAATTCCAAAATAGTATAGAAATAGTGATATTATAATTTACCCGTATTACTTTGGAGCATGGCAATGTATGTTGATGTAGAAGAGAACGAAAACATTCATGAAAACTTTAGTATGCTTTACCGCGACGTCTCGGTATCGCGAGAGGTTTACTGCATAAAATATAACATAGAGGGAGAAGAATCTCCTGTTCAGGTGATAGGTTGGGATAAAGAAACACAATCACCTTGTGCCGCTTATGCATGCCAGATAGAAGAATCGGGAGATGGGGTTGCTATTCTTATACATGGAGGTACCGGTGGGATTCGAATCAAACCGCTTGAAGATGAAGCAGAGTGGAAACTTGGAGAATCAAAACAAAAGGGAGCCACTCACCTTGTTTACCCACGTGACTGTTTTATAGTTTATAAAGATGAAATATAATGTATTCAAAAAAATTCAATGATTCGACGCGTTTGTTTATATACGTTTAACATGTTTATGTATTGATCATGTTACGAATATGATCGTCTTCGATTATTTTAGAATTTTTTTTGCTCAGACAGTGAATCAAAAATTCACGGTTTCCCTTTTGGCCAGTTATTGGTGAGGTGGCTATATTTGTTATGGGCCAACCTTGTTTTTTCATAAAAGAATTCAATTCAATGAGTACACCGAGATGTTTTTTCGGGTCTTTAATGACTCCCTTATTCTCAACTTCTTCTTTTCCAACCTCAAATTGTGGCTTAACCAGCGCTATCAAATCTCCCACTGGTTTCAAAATATTGATTGCAGAGGGGATTATAATTTTTAACGATATAAAAGAGACATCTATAACGACTAAGTCAACTAACTCGTTAATATCACTTGAATTCAATTCACGGGCATTTTTTCGATCCAGAGAAACCACCCTTGAATCGCTCTGTAATTTCCAATCCAGTTGTCCATAACCTACATCGACCGCAAATACTTTCTCTATACCATACTGAAGTAGACAATCAGTAAATCCTCCGGTTGAAGCTCCGATATCAACTGCAACTTTTTCTGAGAGAGAAATATCAAACTCTCTAAGCCCATGTTCAAGTTTAATGCCACCACGACTAACGTAAGGATGCACATCTTCGATGACTCGTACCGTACAATCTTCATTGTAAATACGGCCGGGTTTGTCAGCTATTTCATCAGCTACTCTGACTTTACCGGCTAAAATTAAACTTTTTGCGCGCTCTCGTGATAAAACAAGTTTTTTTTTAAGAGTAAATGATCCAATCTAATTTTTTTATTCTTGTTCTTCATTTTTATCATCCATAGGAAAAAGTTCTGTAATCAAATCCCCCTTTTTTCCTTTGCTAAGTTTTTCGATTTTTGCTTCTGCTTCGTTAAGTTTCTTAGAACATAATCGTGACATTTTGATGCCCTCTTCAAAAATTTCAAGAGACTTATCAATGTCCAAATCGCCACGTTCCAATTCCTCTACAATATTTTCTAATCGGGTCATTGCTTTTTCAAATTTTATTTCAGACATAATGGCCTCTATTAAATTTACTTATCATTGTTTTTCTTGAGATGGAATTATTTCATCAACCGTACACCTTAATTGACCTTTGGCTAGGCGGATCTTTATAGAATCTCCTTCCATAATTCGATCACTTTGCGTGAGAGCTTTACCTTGAAAGTTTGCAATACTATATCCGCGATCCAGAATAGCTAGTGGGCTGAGTGCGTTGAGATTTTTTAGAACGCCATCGAATCGCTCACGATCAAAACGAATTCGGGAGTGTACATTTTGGACCAAAAGGTGATGAAATAGGGCTTTTTTCTCTCCTAATTGACGAATATTCTTTGCAGGGGTAAGGTGAACAAGTTGGTGAATCATCCCCGATAATTTTTGTCCTTGAACTAAAACCCATTGGTCTAATCCACGAAATAGACGATTATTCAAATCATCCAAACGTTGAACTTGCGGTTGCATAATATACATTGGGTCTTTAAAAAATCGTCTCCCCATGAGTCGTTTTAGCAAATCCTCATATTTTTGGATTTTATTCTGTAAAATTACTAAAAGTTGCTCCTCCATCATATTTAACTTTCTGGTTTTTTCATCTAACATAGGGACCACGAGCTCTGCAGCTGCCGAAGGTGTTGGCGCACGCAAGTCTGCAACAAAATCAGCGATGGTAAAGTCTATTTCGTGTCCAACAGCTGATACCACAGGTAGGGTAGATTTTGAAATGGCACGAGCAACAATTTCTTCATTAAAAGCCCATAAATCTTCTATAGAGCCACCACCCCTTCCAACGATGAGAACATCTAAATCACTGATCTTATTCATTTGTTGGATTGCTTCCGATATTTCTTCCGCAGAGCCTTCCCCTTGGACTTTTACCGGATAAACCAGCACTGAAACCTTGGGGTTGCGTCGTTGAATAATGTTTATGATGTCTCGGATTGCTGCTCCTGTAGCGGAGGTTACTACACCAACTCTCCATGGGAATTGTGGTATCGGATTTTTTCTATCCTCACCGAAGAGTCCTTCCTGCATGAGGCGAGCTTTAAGTTTTTCAAATGCTTTTTGTAATGCCCCCAAGCCTTTGGGTTCAATGTGCTCTACGATTACTTGATAGTCACCTCTTGATTCATATACCGTAACTCGGCCCAATAGAAGAACATGATCGCCATCATCCGGTTGAAATTTTAATCCAGCTCGGAAACCTTTGAATAAAACACAACGTATCTGTGAACGATTATCTTTAAGAATAAAATAAGCATGTTGAGAACCAGGAATACGAAGATTGGATATCTCGCCTTCTATCCATATTGAATCAAAGGCTGATTCCAAGATAGATTTTACATCACCTGTTATCTCTGAAACGGAGTAAATTTGAGGCGTGGTTTCTTTTCGTTTCATTGAAAAAAAAGTTGAGTTATAAGCAATATATCAGATACCACTTCAATATATATTTAGCCTTATTATAGGTCAAATAATGTAAGTAGAGAATTAACAGACGATTCTTATACGATGCAGTTTTCTTTCCAGGTGGCTTATTAAAAATTATTATAAGGAGTTTTTAAAAGCCCGGAATGTATTTTCCATAAGCATGGCGATGGTCATGGGTCCAACTCCCCCAGGGACAGGTGTAATAAGAGAGGCTTTTTTTAATACTGCTGAAAAATCAACGTCACCAACAAGTTTACCCGCCAAGCGATTGATACCCACATCGATGACGACTGAGTTATCTTTTACCATATCCGCGGTAACAAAATTTGGTTTTCCGATAGCAGCAATAAGAATATCTGCAGATCGCGCAAAGTTGGATAAATTTTTTGTGCGAGAATGACAAATTGTAACCGTGGCATTTCTTTCGAGTAAAAGGAATGCAACTGGTTTTCCAACAATATTACTACGTCCAATGATTACGGCATTTTTTCCTTCAATCTCTACATCATATTTATCGAGAAGTTTAATGATACCAGCAGGAGTACATGGTTTAAATAAAAAATTTCCTGTTACTAGTCGACCAACATTTTCGAGATGAAATCCATCTACATCTTTTTGTGGATTAATGGCTTCGAGAATTTTTTTTGAGGAGATGTGATTTGGTAGAGGTAGTTGAACAAGAATTCCATTAACTTTTTCGTCATTATTCAATTCATGAATCAGGTTTAATAATTCGGATTCGGAGGTGTTCGCAGGAAGAATATTCTCAAAGGATTGAAATCCAATATTATTGCAGGTTTTATTTTTATTACGAACATACACAGCGGATGCGGGATCATCACCTACCAAAACCACAGCGAGGCCCGGGGTTTTCCCAGTTTTTTTCTTCAATGATTGTACTTCAGTAGTAATATTTTCTTTAATCTGAGAGGCAACCATTTTACCGTCAATAATACCCATGATAATTTTTCCAAAATATAGTGTTAATTAAAATTGTACAGCACTGCAAATCAGCTGGGGAGGTGCTTTAGCAGCCTCATTTCTAATAAATTGGTGAACTGGGAAGATGTATTATATTTCTAGTTTTCTGATATTATCTGTAGATTTATACTAAAATGAACCACCAAATCCCATAAAAGTAATTCAATATACTCCTGAATAACCCGATAGACTTACTATCTTATTAATTAAGGTTAGATTAAGAAAAACCTGTATTGATTGATCATTTGTTTTCATGTGCATCAAGGGTTCGAATATCCTTTAGCGGAGGATGGTCGCTGTATTTTTTGGAAAAAAGATAATTAATTCCAATCAAGGCGTAAGGAATGACAATCGGAAATGAGCTAAGTAACATACGCCCAACATTAGAACTTAAAACGGTAAATCCAAAGGTAATAGGAATAATAAAAAACAAAAAATTAGGGATTTGATAAAACGTATTCAATTTTTTAAAACTAAGCCAAACTCCAAAAGCAGCAGCAATCCAGAAGATTGAAAATGTTGAAAAAATTCCATGCCAACCTTCCATGGAAAAATAGGTTTGGATAATATTTTCAAAACCTGATTTCAGGTGGTTTACAACAACATAAAAAATTGGATCATTTTTTTCAATGGAATTAGGTGACAATGAAGAAATTGTGTCCCTTACCCAGAAAAAAACTGCAAACGAAACCATTAAAGACACTCCGATAAGTTTTCTGTTTATTTGTTTAACCAAAAAAGGAAGGAATAAAAAGGGGATTATAGTTTCTTTAGAAAGAATTAATATAGGGATGAGTATAGCTAGCGTAGTAGTGTTTTGGGTTAAACAAAAATAAACAATTATAATAATTGAAAGAAAATACAAGGAGTCAACAATGGGAGCACCCGTTGCCAGAATCGTGATTCGGCTTCCTAAAAATATAAATACTCCCAATAATGACAATTGAGGTTCGAACTTTAATCGAACAAGAAATAAATACAAGAACAAACCAGTAAGACTTGAAAAGAAATAATTAATGATATAGAAGCTAAATGCATCAACACCCCCAAACCAATGCAATTGTTCGGAGGGAATTAATGGTTGGACCAAGTTTCTTACAATATTAGCAAGAAAGGGAATAATTACGCGGTAACGATGCCCCGAAGAGATCGTATAATCTCCATTTGACATCGCCAGATAACTTGTTGAATCACTTAAACCCCGTGGATTATTCCAATCATAATGGAGAAACTGTTGAAAGCTTACACCATAATTGAATCCAAGAATAATGATGAAAATTAAGGATATTTTAAGGAAGTTTTGATGTTTGGTTTGCATGATTTATTCTGGTTCAATAGAAATATTGCCGTGAAGAGAATCGATTGCAAATGAGGTTTAAATATTTACCAGAAATGATTATTTTAAAATTCAAACTTCTGTTTACCGAGAATATTATAACTTAATTAATTTACTTTTCATCTAGAACCATTTTTATTCAAGTGATAAATTAAGGGAGAGAAATAGCAGATTGAAACAAATTCTCACGCATGCAAACCCACCGACTATAAGCTTACCTGATGAACTTATTTGCTGAACGAAACTTTTTACAATCTAAGATTGCTTGCCTACTAGTTCTTATTATTTTGCCAACAATCGTTTACTTCAATTCGTTGCAAGGGGCATTTCAATTTGATGACCGCAATCTATTAAACAAAGAATGGATAGCAGACCTAAATAGTTTTAATGAAAGCGTTAGTATGAAGTCTTATCAAAACCGGCCCATTTTATTATGGACTTTTGCAATAAATAATCATCTCGATAATAAACACACTTTTGGTTTTCACCTTGTAAATTTAACTTTTCACATACTGGTAACGGTTCTGATATTTATAATTTTGGTTCGTATCAAAAATCTAATACCAAAAAAATATATCAGCGATAAAAAAGAAAATACGCAATTAGTAAACCATCAACCAAATAATGTTCTGTTTCTTCCGTTTATCACAGCCCTCATATTTACATTACATCCAATTAATACAGATTCAGTAGCATATATTTCGTCGCGGTCAAGTTTACTGGCAACATTTTTTTATCTTCTAACGATTTATTGTTTTACCGAAACGTTATTACCTTCCAGAACAGTAAAATACCGAATGATTTTAGGTTTACTGACTATTCCAGGAATATATTTGGCTATAGCTTCCAAGTTAATAGCAATAACTTTGCCTGTGATTATTATATTTTTCTTTCTGGTACTTTATGTTCCTAGATATTTTCAAAATTATGCAGAATATTTTACGACTTCAAAAATTCTTTGGCTTTTTGGATGCGGTGGGATTGTTTTAATACTCTTAGCTTCTTTTTTAGAGGCACTGTATTTACCAAAGGATCAGGGATTCGAACTTTACGGGAACATTCCATACTTACTAGTTCAGTCCAAGGTAATTATTTTTTATTACCTAACAAAATATATCTTTCCTCTCAATCTTAATGTCGATATTGGGTTCCCATTTACGGAGTTTACAACGGATTGGAAAATATTTTTTTCAGTTTTACTAATTATCGGCATAACTTTGGTGATTATAAAATGGGGAAATATTTGGGTTAAACTTGGATTCGCATGGTTTTTACTATCAATTGCCCCGACAAGCAGTATTGTTCCTTTAAATGACCTTGCCGTCGAGCACAGAATGTATTTACCGATGTCATTGGGTTTATGCCTTATAACCGGATGGCTCATCAGTCGTTCAAAAAAAATTACTCAACTATGCTCTTGTATTTTCATAGTAATAATTTGTGGGATATTAGTTGGGAAGAGAAATCAAACATGGGCAAATGAAATTGCATTATGGTCTGACTCGGCAATAAAAAATCCAAATTCGCCAAGAGTTCATAGTAATCTTGGTAAGGCATATTATGAAGCAGGAAAACTTAAAATCGCACGTTCCCACCTTGAAAAGAGCGTATCCAGTATTCCAGGATATGCTAAAACACAATTTAATTTAGGAAACCCAAAACATTTTATTGAAAGAAAAAGTCTTATCGATGAGACCATTCAAGATCCGAATATTTCAGATGCCAATAATATTTCACTTGAAGTGGATTTTGCCGAGCCGCATTTTAATTTAGCCAGTGTTTATTTAGACCTCGAACAACTTGACAATGCAGAAGTTCAATATCGTGCTGCCTTAAAATTAAAACCTAACTACTTTTCAGCAGAGTTGGGACTGGGATCAGTAAAAAATATGAAAAAGGAGTATGACCTAGCGATTGGTCATTTTCTACACTCAATAACTCTGATGAAAAAAGCAACAGGTCAACATGATTATGCTCTTGCCCGACTAAATCTTGGAGAAGTTTATGGAAAGACCCAGCGTTATAATAAAGCTATCATTGAACTAAACCGTGCAATAAAAACTGACCCATCTATGTTTTTAGCACATTATAATCTTGGCACCGCATACATGCTTACAAAATCCTATAATAAAGCAGAACTTTCATTTAACGCTTGTTTAAAACTCAAACCAAACCATGAACCCGCCTTGTATAATCTGGCTCGAGTTTATCAAAATAAAAAAAAATGGATAAATTCTAATGAGGTATTTAAAAAATTTATTAAAATAAAAGGCCCCAACCCTTCAGTTTATTCACAAATCGCATGGAATAACCTGATGTCCGGAAATATGGGACAAGCAAATACGTTATATGAAAAGGTTTTGAGTTATGAACCAAATCATATAGCTGCTTTAATTAATTTAGGAAAAATTAATTATCGCCTTGGGAAGTATAAAATTTCACAGTCCTATATAAAGCGAGCCTTAAAACAAGACTTATCCAAAACCCAGTCAGATGATTTGAATAAACTCTTAAAAAAACTATCGACTTATTAGGTTTATGAAATTTGCAAATCCCACTATGGGTAATTTCCCTTTTTCAGTGAGAGTCAAGGCCCTGGCTTTGATTTGTGTTTGTGGGGTCATTATTTTCTTTGCTACAGTACATTCCCCATTTATATATGATGATGCCCACGCCATTGAGGATAATCCCTATATAAAGAATCTATCCAAGTTTCAACAAATGGTTGGGGTTCAAAATATATTTAATAGGTCTATTTTACTTTTCACATTCTCGGTGAATCATGCAATAGGCCAGTTGGATGTATTTGGGTATCACTTAATTAATCTCATGTTGCATCTGTGTGTCGGAATAATACTTTATTTTTTAACGATGGAGCTTGTGACAATTGAAAACCCTTCACTTACACCTATATTTCAAAGGCTTCCTCTTGCAGTATCCTTGATTCATCTTTTTAATCCGATAAATGTAGAGTCTATCACCTATCTATCAAGCCGTTCTTCCGTGCTAGTAACACTTTTTTATTTATCCTCTTTTTATCTTTTCATAAGGTTTGTCAATTCAAAAGAAAAGCAAAAGAATAAATGGAAAAATGTTCACTATCCTATAGTTATTTTATTTCTATTTTATTTAGGACTGGGGACAAAAGAAATAATTGTTACATTGCCAATTGTAGCGGTCCTTTATTTATGGGTACAGTCTTCAACAAAAAATTTTCACAAGTTTCTTCCTGAGTTAGCGGTGATTCTGATTCCCCTAATTATTTATCTTTTGTATCGCTATGTTCAAATGGGGAATTTGCTGGTAATAAAAAATGATCCATATTCATATATGATCGACCGAGGTCTTTATATATTGACCCAAATTAAGGTTATTATTTCCTATTATCTCGTTAAATTAATTTTTCCTATCAACCTTAATTTTGAACCAGATATAAGATTAGTATCAGGTTTCTTCGACTGGGAATGGATTTCATCACTTATAATAGGTGTCGGCATTGCCATTGGTATATTTTATCAAAAATCTATTCTTCTAAAATGCGCCTTTATCTGGGCATTAATTACAATACTACCCACTTCCAGTATTATTCCATTAAAACAAATTGCTACGGAACATAGAACCTATCTACCCGGAATTGGAGTAAACATGGGGTTGGGAATACTGTTTTTAAGAAGTGCCTCTCATCGCAAAGTAATACCTCCAACACTTATAATTCTTCTAGTGATCTATGGATTTCTGACTATGGAAAGAAGCCTTGATTATCGATCAGAAATAAATCTCTGGGAAGATACCGTTAGGAAGTCTCCGTATAAATCAATGGTACACAATAATTTGGGAACAGCTTATCTTTCTAAAGAGCGATTGAAGGAAGCACGCAAATCATTTGAGATTTCATCAGCTCTTTCTCCATCAAGCACGGATCCCTATATAAATATGGGACACATTGACTCTAGAAATAAGGAATGGGATAAGGCCAAGTTAAAATATGACCTTGCCTTGAAACTAGGAGCAAACCGATCTCAGGTATTTTTTAACTCTGGGTTAATGAGGCTAAAGCTCAACAAACCCGCGGAAGCGTTGCCTTTTTTGTTAGAAGCAATCAAAATTAAAAATCATCGCTCCTTATATCACCATGAACTTGGAAATGCCTTTCGAATGCTGAAGCAATATGACTCAGCCTTAAAATCATATCGAAAGGTTCTTGAATTAGAACCAAATCATGTAGAAGCACAAAATAATATTGGAGTAATTTTTTGGAACTTAAAAGTTTTGGATAAGGCGGAATTGGAATTTAAAAAAGCACTGGCCATGGAAGATAAAAACACGATTCATAATAATCTAGCAAATTTGTATATCGCTAAAAAGCAGTTCAGCAAGGCAATTCCTCACTTGAAAACCGTGATAGAAAGAAAACCCAATGACTCACGAGCCCGCAGTTTACTTCACGTAGTCGAAATCATTCAAAATATTCCAACACGATGAAAAATTTAATAAAAAACTCATTATATCATCGTGTTCATTTTAGATCCTGTCTTTTTATTTTGGTTCTTGGAAGTCTTGTTTATGGAAACCACTTACAGAATCCTTTTCAATTCGATACGGTAGCGTATATAACCAATCACCACCGATTAGACAACATCAATGAACAACTGAATATAAATTATTTCTGGAAAGAATTTATTCATCGAGGATTATTGCAAATCTCCCTTGCTTTTAACGTTCATTTGGATGGTTTCCGGACGTTTGGTTATCATCTCATTAACATGCTATTGCACCTTATTAATTCCGTGCTGGTTTATTTTATAACGTGCAGGATATGGTGTTATTTTGGGTCAATTGAGTGTCAATCTAAAAATGATGAGACACGGTTTGTAGCCCTTTTTACGGCAGTACTTTTTTTAATACACCCTATTCAGACTGAGTCGGTTATTTATATAATGAGCCGTTCCGAAGTTTTTGCGGGAACCTT
>JYMV01008019.1_pt1 | contig 15179 bp, 17 predicted proteins | sample 338911 | NCBI WGS metagenome assembly JYMV01 (sample SAMN03354496, study PRJNA234377) | hydrothermal vent metagenome | biome: Deep sea; feature: Hydrothermal plumes at the Eastern Lau Spreading Center, Western Pacific Ocean; material: Seawater | place: Tonga | collected 2009 | depth 2000 m m
ACTTCGCATAAATGGCACCATTGTCGATCTTCAAAAGTCGAATCGGGAAGGTACCGAACAAAGTACCCAATTCAGCAACCAGGTTAGGGAGTACATTGAACGCCTCGGTAAGTCATCGCATGGGATACTCCTCGATGCGAGTCTGGGTTCAAGAGATTACCCGAGAATTGTCGTCCCGCCGGACCATTTTTTTGTTATGGGGGATAATCGGGACCATAGCAATGACAGTCGGTTCTGGGGGTTTGTGCCGGAAGAGAATATCGTAGGGCGGGCGTTTTTCGTCTGGTTCAGTTGGGATAGTAAAAAAAATGATCACATTTGGAACTACTACATTGGTGGTGGCGCCAACTGGCCGAGGATAGGAAATAGCATAGACTAGATTTAATCTTTCGTTTATGGACAAATTGGCAATTAAAATCACCAACTAGGAACGCGTGACCTTATGCCGAAAATCGGAAACGAATGGGTCAAGATTAACTATTCCAAAAGCTAATAACAGTCCAGTATTTCTAAATATGGTAAGCGATCAGGGCAAACTTGAATCAATGATTGGTTATCATTTTCTTGACTCAAGACTACTTGATCGTGCACTGACGCATCGAAGTTTCAGTGCGTTCAACAACGAGCGACTGGAGTTTCTTGGGGATAGCGTATTGGGGGTTATCGTGTCCACGATTCTCTACCGTCTTTATGCCGAAAGCGAAGAGGGTGAACTAACCAGAATGCGCGCACAGGTCGTTAAAAAGGACACACTCGCACAGATAGCGCGTCGCCTCCAACTTGGAAACTATCTAAAGCTGGGTGGTAGTGCGACAAAAGGGGGGGGAGCGAATAACGATTCGATATTGGCTGATGCGCTTGAATCTTTGGTTGGGGCCGTTTACCTAGATGCGGGGTTAGAGCAGGCTCAAATCAGTGTGGCAGAAATTTTTAAGGAAGAACTTAGTGCTTTGGATCCTGGACGTACTGCGAAAGACCCTAAAACGGAGCTGCAAGAACTTCTCCAAAGTAAGGGAATGTTGCTGCCCAAATATAAAGTAGAAAGCATCTTGGGTTCTTCCCACGAACCAAAGTTCGTAGTCAGTTGCTATGTAGAAGATGACCAGTTGCTGCAATGTGGCACGGGCCCAAGTCGAAAGAGCGCAGAGCAAGCAGCAGCGCAAAAATTACTGCTTATCCTCCGTTGAGATAGATGGCCACAGAAAACTTTAGATTTGGCGTAGTAACCCTAGTCGGCAGGCCGAATGTCGGCAAGTCAAGCATAATGAACAGACTGATAGGTCAGAAAGTCAGTATCACGTCGCGTAAGCCCCAAACAACCCGGCATCGGATACAGGGTATCCGTAGCACGGATGAATATCAGATTGTATTTGTTGATACACCGGGAATTCATGAAACAGTCGGTGTTACGATGAATAAGATTCTAAATCGTACAGCTCGTTCGAGCCTCAATGAAGTAGATCTAATTCTGATGGTGGTGGATGCTCGAAGATGGACTTCAGGTGATACTCGAGTTCTGGCTGATGCAGGGGCAGCCGGGGCATCAGTTTGGTTGATTATGAATAAAATGGATCTACTGGGTAGAGCTGATCAGGTGCTTCCGAGAATTGATCAGGTGCGTCAACGTTACGACTTCGGAGAAATCATACCCTTGTCTGCGAAAACAGGGGACAACCTTGACCGCTTGATGACATTAGTGGGTGGAGTGATTCCGGAGGGGTCAGCAGGTTTTCCAGTCTCACAAGTAACCGACTCGAGTGTTGACTTCATTGCTGCAGAATTTATCAGGGAGCAGATATTCCGTCTTGTGGGGGACGAGATACCCTACGAGACAGCTGTAGAGATCCGTAACTGTAGTGAACGAGAAGATGGCTTAGTATGCATTGAGGCAGATATATGGTGTGAGAACAAGCGTCAGCGATCTATTCTGATTGGTGAAGATGGCGATCGACTGAAGACCATTGGCTCAAAAGCTCGAGAGCAGATTCAGCGCTATCTGGGCAAGAAGGTCTACCTTGAACAGTGGATCAAGGTGAAAAAAGGTTGGGCAGACGATAGAAGCATGCTCGCTAAAGTGGGATACAATAGGTGGGGTTGAGTCATGACAATGTTCCCCAAGCGGTTCCAGAGCCAATCTGCTTTTGTGCTTCAGCATCGACCATATTCTGAAACCAGTTTGTTGCTTGATCTATTTACAGAAAAAACTGGTCGAATCACTGCAATTGCAAAGGGGGCTCGGCGACTTAAATCAAGGTACCGCGGCGTCTTGCTGCCCTTTCAGCCGTTAGTCGTTCTGTATACGGGTAAAGGCGATGTGAAAACATTGACTGGGGCTGAACCGGTCGGTTCGCAAATTCTTCTGTCAAGAGATTACCTGATGTGTGGATTCTATCTGAACGAACTGATCATAAAGATGCTTTACCGTTACGATCCTTACGAGACCCTCTATCCAGTTTACGGGAGCGCACTGGATGAACTATCCCGCAAGTCCGATGCTGAATTCACGTTGAGGAGGTTTGAGAAAATCCTACTTGAGCAAGTCGGATACGGTCTTCATCTACGGCGTGACGTGTCTACGGGGTTGGCTATTGATAAGCATACTGTGTATCGTTATCTGCCCGAGGTGGGCCCGATTGTTAACAACAATAGCCGGAGCGATGGCGTTTTGATTCACGGGGATGCGTTAATCGCGCTGGACCAGGAGGAGATGTTTACTGAACGTGTTAGACGGGAACTCAAACAATTAAGTCGAGCAGTCTTCGCAACACACCTGCAGGGTAAGCCACTTAATAGTCGTCGTATGTATGCTCAACTGTATCCCGACAAAGGTTCAGCCGAAGCACAAGCGAAGCGTGTTGAATTCTGATCTGTTCAGACGAGAGGGGAATAATTGATTGATTGACCTCGGAGTAAACATTGACCACATAGCGACTCTGAGGCAAGCTCGTGGCACGTCTTATCCAGAGCCAGCGCAAGCGGTTGTAATCGCCGAACAGTCAGGCGCTGATCTGATTACGCTGCACCTACGAGAGGACCGTCGCCATATAGTAGATAGAGATGTTTACCTGCTAAAACAAATCATCCAGACACGCATGAATCTGGAAATGGCGGCAACCGCAGAAATGGTCCGAATCGCGTGTGATGTTCAGCCGGAGGATGTCTGTATCGTACCCGAAAAGCGCGAAGAATTGACCACTGAGGGTGGACTCAACGTAATCGCCAATAGGATAGAACTAAAAGAACATGTCAATTGCCTGAGAGAGGTTGGGGTACGGGTCTCGTTGTTTATCGATCCAGATCCAGAGCAGATAGAAGCATCTTGTGAGGTTGGTGCGGAAGCGGTAGAGATCCACACAGGCGCTTACGCCGATGCTGGTCGAGGGAATCGTGATGATGAACTCGAGCGGATAAGGGAGGCTGTAGCTGTTGCCTCTAATTTACCGCTTCGGGTAAATGGCGGCCATGGACTGCATTATCATAACGTAATGTCTGTCGCAGCAATCCCCGGATTTGCCGAACTCAACATCGGTCACGCAATTATTGCGCGAGCAGTTTTCACGGGCCTCGGAGAGGCAGTCGCGGAAATGAAAAGGCTAATCCATTCGGTATCTTCTTAAAAAGGGCTTACTTTTTTTTAGGTCCAAAACCTTGTGGCACATCCCCGAGTTCGCCCTCGCCGAAGAGAAATCCGACCATATGCTGTTCAATGTGGTCCAAATTATCTGGATCAGCCGAAGAAAGTTGGTTTTCATTAATGATCAGAACGAGTCGTTCAAGCCACTGCGTCCAGCCCTCTTTTGAAACACTCTCAAATATCCTCTGGCCGAGTTCACCCGGGTAGGGAGGTGCGTCGAGTGCATCAGCTTCTCGTTCAAGAACAACGCATTGTACAGTTGCCATGGTAGAATCAGTTTGTATTCTCTGTGTCGGTTTCTGTCATGATAACCAGTATCCGCCACATTGGGCAAACTAGGGTAGGCGGAGAGTTGAGTTTGATCTGCGACCAGCCTTACAAAACACATGGACTATATTATGAATACGACGCTATCCGAACAGTTAGTAGTCACCGCTTCCGCGCGCGCTAAAATTGTCGACCTGCTGGAAGAAGCCGATCAGTCGATAGATTCGGTCAGAATATTTGTATCTGGTGGTGGTTGTGGAGGTATGAATTATGGAATGACCTTTGCCGAATCTCGGGAGATCAGAGATAGTGTTCTAGAAGATGCGGAAGGTTGTAAAGTGGTTGTTGATCCAATAGCACTTTGTTATCTGCAGGGCGCAGAAGTGGACTACGTCGACGATGGAGTTAACACCAGTTTTGTATTCAATAACGTCTTTAAGGCAGTCGGTGGCAGCGGCGCCTGTGGCGGTTGTGGTGGTGCGCACTAGATAGTTTTCGCACGCCAAAGCCCTGTTTAGACCACTGCTCTGTTCAAGGTATCAGTGAATCAAACAAAGCGGATACTGCTCATTGCGCCTTATGGAAGTTATAGAACAGCCGCTTATCTAAGAATAACAAAGCAATTGGGTTTTGACTGTATCGTAGGGTCAACAGGGTATCATGCGGTTTCCCATGCACCGGGAAGTACAATCGTCAATCTGGATCGTGGCAGTATCGATTTGGATTTGGAGCGACTGCAGAAGCAACATAGCCGTACTCCTTTTGACGGGGTTATCGCTACGGACGACTCTGTCGTAGAGATCGCAGCTGGATTAGCTAAGCGCTTACACCTGCCAGGAAATTCAGTCGAAGCGGTTCGTCGCACTTGTCGTAAAGACTTGCTTAAAAGGGCATTGCTTAACTCTGTTGTACTTTCCCCGAAAGGATTCGAAGTGCGGTTGGATCGACCGTTTGAAACTCAGATAGCATTTGCCACTTATCCCTGCGTCGCAAAGCCATTGACGTTATCAGCCAGTCGAGGAGTTATAAGAGCTGACAATCCTGACGAGTTGAAGGTGGCGCTGGCAAGAATCTGGAGACTGATTCAAAAAGAAGGCGAAGACAATTATCCGGTCGCGCTGGTAGAACGATTCATACACGGCAAGGAAATCGCTGTGGAAGGCTTACTCTTGGGCGGTAACCTGAGCACTTTGGCAATATTTGACAAGCCGATACCTCTGAATGGCCCCTACTTTGAAGAAACGATCTATGTCACGCCATCGGCATTGAGTGAGGCTGAACAACAAGAGGTGAACACCGTGCTGTCCCATGCCTGTCAACTCCTAGAGTTACGGCAGGGCCCAGTACACGCCGAATGTCGATTGAATGATGAAGGAATCTGGATTATCGATATTGCCAGTCGATCGATCGGTGGTCAGTGTAGTCAGCTAATAAAGGCTGGTACCGGCGTAACACTTGAAGAGATGATTGTCAGGAATTCAGTTGGTGAAGATACCACAAACAAGGCAATTGAAAAGGCTGTTGGCGTGATGATGATACCAGTATCCGGAGGTGGGGGAATACTTAGAAGGATAGAAGGGCTCGGAAATGCAGTCGGGGTAGCCGGCATAACGGGCGTGGAGCTTGATGCCAGGCCAGGCCAGATTCTAACTCCCTGGCCAGAAGGTTGCGCCTATCCTGGATTTATTTTTGCTGAAGCAAAGTCAACAGAAAACGTTGTCAGGGCATTGGAGGGGGCGTATGCAGAACTGACATTTGTATATTCGCCATCGTTGCCGGTACACGTGGTTGCAGCAACATCCGGGTCACAACAAATTAGAACTGATAGCGTGCGCCAATAGAGATCATGTTGGCCTCACCGGTTAGCCGGCTGCCCAGAAATTCAAGTTCTATGTTGAATGCGCCGTGCTCGCCTAAACGCAGGCCAATTGCGCCACGGTACTCTATGTCGACATTCTGACTATCGTTAAAGTAGTTTTGCAGGCCATTTGTGTTTGCATACAACGGTCCGCCGACGAGTCCACGAAAATACAAGTTACCGCTAGATCTGTACGAAAGATACACGCCAACATCCTTAAGTGCGAAAGAGTGCTGATAGGCATCAGAACCAGATGCAGTTGCGGATTCTGTTCCAGTACTCCTTCCGACGAGGAACGATAGAGCCGGGAGTCGGCTTTGAAGATAGAAAAGAGGTTGCTGACTGGTATCGCCAAGAAAACTATTAAAGTTGGTAATGTGTCCTGTCGCGGCATAGCCGGCCGGATATCCCCAGGCACTCAATTGCAAAGTCTGTAGACCGGTTTGCCCGAAGGTGAGGCCAGGTGCGCACAGGCACAGCAGCCCTAGCATCAGTGGTATGAGTTGTTTATGCATAAATTAAGGATTAACACCAATTTGCGGTCTAATTTTATCACAGTGCATCCCCTTTTCGACGAAAGAAATACACAAATATATCTCGTCTAATCAAATACTTACGGTTGCTATTGAAAATGATTTGCAATGTTCTTCAGAAGACATGCCTGTAGAGCAAAACCAATTTCACTGACTCGATGCTGAAATTCGCTACAAGTCATCTATTGTCACAGCGCTACCATGTTGGAATACCACGGACTGCTTTCGGGTAAACCGTGTAATACCCTCGGGGCCATATCGTGACCCACCCAGACCGGAATTCTTGAAACTCATCTTTTCTGCCGACTCGTGGGCACTGCCGATCAAGTCGACATCGTTGCAATAGATTCCGCCGGCGTCTAGTGATAGAGCCACGCCTTCCGATTTATCCAAGTCCCCAAAAATCGCTGCACTAAGTCCATATTCCGAGTCATTGGCCAAATAGACAGCCTCCGAAGTTTCTTTAAAGGTCATGATGGGTATGATGGGTGCGAATGTTTCTTTTCGCATTAATAGCATTGAATGATCGACATCGGTGACGACCGTCGGTCACCGTGCTGTTCGATAACGCCACCGGTCAAAAATCTGGCCTTTTTTTCTCTGGCATCGTTCAGGTGCTGATCTATGATCTGAATCTGCTTGCCAGAAATAATCGGTCCGATAGCGCCCTGGGCAGGGTCTTCTGTATTGAGCGAAATTTCTTCAGCCAAGGACGAGATAAGATGGATGAATTTCGAAGCTAACGCCTCGTGGACGTATACTCTTTCGATCGAAAAACAGGCTTGGCCTGTGTTTACGGTTGCACAATGCAAAATCGCCTGTGCGGCGCGTTGAATATCAGCACTTTCCAAAACGATGGCGGGGTCTTTGCCGCCAAGTTCCAGGAACGCTGGCTTTAACTGGCTGGCTGCACGTGCTGCAACCTGTCGACCTGTTTCGACGCTACCGGTAAAATTGACCGCATCGACAAGATCGATGAGATTACTCCCAGTAAACGCTGTACCCGGAACAACATCTACTACGGTACGTAATTCAACCGTGTCATCCAGTACTTGGTTAACCGCGTCGATAAACCGCGGCGTGATCTCACTGGGTTTGATGATGACAGAGCAACCCGCTAAAAGCGCTGGCACGGCATCCAGAAACGAGAGAATCAGTGGATAGTTCCAAGGCGAAATAACGCCAACGACAGGATATGGGACAAAGACCTGCAGATGAGAGACGTCGGCGCTTTCCGATTTAACACGTTTGGTCTGTAGTGTGTCGATGGCTTGGCTCACCCGACTGTGTGTAATCGCTTGGAGCGCCTCAACTTCCATTACCGACAGGCGCCAGCGGCCGGTATCGACGCAGAGTGCCTGTGTCAATTGATCCTTATGCCTGCTAAGCCCGTCGGCAAACTGCCTGAGAATCTCACCCCTGGCACGGACTGGTAAAGAAGACCAGTCGACCTGATTCTCGCGCAATCGTGATATTTTGGATGCCAGTTCACTTTTTGTGAGCTCCTCGAATGCATAGTCAATGTCACCCGTATGGGGGTTTCTTACCGGTATTTGTGTCATAGCGAGGTGAGTATTGTCTGAAGCGAGAGTAATGTGGGTAATTTAAGAAGGCATCATGAGCCTTAGGATAACGCAGATTGTTGCAGAATACGGTCCACGTATGAAAATTACCGTGATAGGTGCTGGGCTGGCCGGGCTAACCGCAGCACATCGACTTCAGCAGGCAGGATTTTCTGTCGATGTGTTCGAACGTGAACAGTCTCCAGGGGGCAGAATGGCAGAAGCCCATGACGATGGATTGAATTATCTGACAGGTGCCCGGTTGATCTATTCATTCAGCAAATCGGTTATGGGTTTGATTCGAGAACTTGATCTGACCGATCAACTCTGTCATGGATTGACGATCCCTGTATCGACCTGTTCGCTAGCCGGTGAACATTCAGTTCAGATAAGTCCAGGGCCTCAACTGTTGTTTAATTCGCCACTAAGCTATAACCAGAGACTGCGCCTTCTACAAATGGGAGTCGGCATGGCTGGGCGGCGCTTTTCAACAAACCCTGATCGATTGTTAGATTGGCAGCATTATGATGAAGGAACACTCTACGAGTTCTTGAAACAAAGATCTCTAGACCAGGTTTCTCAGATATACATAGAACCAATATTTCGGGGCGCCCGAGGCTGGCGCATGACAGATGTATCTCCGGTATTTTTCCTCAGCACGACAGCGCATATGTATGGGTCTCATGCTTACACATTCACCGACGGAATTGGTCTGCTCACCGAGCGATTGGCCCAAAACCTAGATGTGACCTATTGTGCGGACGTCAAGAATGTGAGTCGAGCAGCATCCGGGGGTAGTGAGCTCTGTTATGAGTCTAAAGGACTGTTGCATTCAAAGCATGCTGATTTGGTGATCTGTGCGGTACCTGGCGCTTTGTCCCTGAGCATTGTTTCACAGCCCACGGCTGAAGAATCTCAATTTTTTCGGTGTGTAAAGTACAACAGTGGCTACATTGTGCATTTCGGTATCGACTGTTCGGTTGAATCGTCTGTGCGTTTCTTCAGTCGGGATGTGAACCCTTCAATAGCCGGAGTAGAGATTGTCGATCAATCTACAATTCCCTCAAGTTATCTCAGTCGCATATCCGTTTATTTATCCCCCGAGGCAGTCATAGAACTGAAAACTCAGCCAGTAATTGAGGGAGAGCTACCTCCTATCTGGAATGATCTGCCCGATGATGTTGCAAGACACCTGGATCGCGGTTATGGGCATGTCGTTCAGCAAAAGATAGAAAATATGCTGCCCTTGTTCTATCCGGGTTATCTTAAGGAACTGAGCGCATTTGAAAGCTATCAAATGCGCGGTAAAAAGCAGATCTATTATGCGGGAGACTATATGTCCCACGCACTCCTCGGAGGTGCCTGTCGAAGTGGTGAAGATGTTGCACAGGCGATTATTTCGGACTGGGCCGACTGAATCTATATAATTTTTCGCACTGTGCTGACCGAGAACCAGTCGCTTAATACATGCTATGATTGTGGGGTAGTGGCGTTGGTTTATGACGACGCTGCTTTGGTTAATAAACTAAACAGACGGGTGAGGATATGAGTATGAGACAAATGATGACAAAGACAGTAAGCACAATGCGACGCACGATGGTCGTGGCTGCACTCGTATCGATTGCAGCAAGTCCAGTCTATGCCGGCGAGGTAAAGATTGGTGTATTGAACGCTTTGACGGGGCCGATTCCAGATCTTGCTGCTGTAATTCTGGAAGCTGAACAAGCTGCTGCGGCACACATCAATGCAAACGGCGGTATGTGGGGAGGTGATACCCTCGTATTGGCGAGCGGTGATTCTGGCTGCGACGCGAAAGCTGGCGTAGACGCAGCAAATAAGATCGTCAATGTGGAGCAGGCTTCTATTATCGTAGGACCCATTTGTTCGGGAGCGACGATGGGTGCAACGCAAGCTGTCACTATTCCAGCGGGCGTGGTGAATATTTCACCGTCGGCGACTTCGCCTGCAATCACTGGACTAGACGATAACGATTTGGTATTCAGGGTCTGCCCCTCCGATGCGTATCAGGGGGTAACGATCGCTAAACTTGCAAGGAGCATGGGGTATTCGAAGCTGGCTGCCACCTATGCAAATGACGACTATAACGCCGGCCTTCACGATGTATTTGTCAAAGCATTCAAGGAGCTCGGTGGTACGATTACGGGCGATCAGATGCATGAAGCCAATAAGGCATCTTACCGTGCTGAACTTGCAACCCTCTCATCTGGCGGCCCAGAAGCCCTAGCTCTGTTTGCGTATTACAACGGCAGTGGGATTACGATGATGCGTCAGAGCCTAGAAAACGGTTTTTTTAGTAAGTTTATTGGCGGTGATGGGATGATAGCGCAAGAAGTGATTGATGAAATTGGCGCCGATAATCTTGGAGATGCTGTTTTTACCAAAGGAACGGCTGACAGTAATTCGAGCCACTTTAAAACCTTTGCCGGCTTGTTTGATCGTCCGTCAGATCCTTATACCGCCCAAGCTTGGGACGCAGTGATGATTGCCGCATTGGCACTGGAAAGTGCCGGTAGTGCAACACGGGATCTCATCGCTCATGTAAGGTCGGTAGCCAATGCACCAGGTGTTGAGGTGGGTCCTGGCGATTGGGCTAAAGCCAAGGCGCTCCTGGCTGCTGGGAAAGACATCAACTATCAAGGCATCGCTGGTGCACATGAATTTGATGCGAACGGCGATGTAGCGGGTATCTACGGCAAGAGTGTTGTAAAAGATGGAAAGTGGGCGGAAACCTTGATTGATTAGGCATCCGCAGTTTGTATCTGCTGAACAAAATAGCCCCCATTAAATGGGGGCTATTTTTTTAGTAGGTATATGGTTAGGTAAGTTTCGACCGGTTTGGTTTAGGCAAGCGCAGTCAGTTGGGAGGCTATTTCTACGCTACTTTATTCGTGGTTGGCCGACGTTCCGGCAGGATACCACCTGCATAGCGTTGTAGGACAACCTGCAACAGTAGTCCGATCAGAAAAATTCTGAAATATGCGGCCTTTACAGCCAACTCTGCGGGTAATCGTCCCGTAAGTACCTCACTGAATGACCAGATGCCCCACAAGAGGAATGCACCGAGTACTGCGCCTCGGTTATTACCACTGCCGCCAGCGATCAGCATAACCCAAACAAGGAAGGTCGTTGTCAAGGGTTCTGTCGCGCCAGGGCCAATGAATTTAATATAGTGAGCCGTAAGTCCTCCCGCCAATCCCATCAATATAGACCCACAAACAAATGCTTCAATACGAAACCGTTCTACATTCTTTCCGGCCGCTCTTGCAGAATGTTCATTTTCCCGAATCCCAGTCATTAGGCGGCCCCAAGGTGCTAGACGTGCTCGTTCAATCACAAAATAAAACACAGCGACGACGGCCAGCACTAATAACATGAAGCCGATTTTATTCCAGGGTTCGGATAGGGTCTCGAAAGGGAGAGGAATTTTGGCAATACCGCGCGCACCGTTGGTGGCCCAGATTTCGTTTTTTAGGATCAGCCGGAATATCTCACCGATACCAATGGTCGCAATTGCGAGATAGTCACTTCTCAGGCGTATACACAGCAACCCGACGAGCCAGGCAATAACTGCGGTTATGGCCATCGCGCCGACGAGGCCCAATGCGATGGGTAAATCGTAACCTCCCAGATGAGACGTAGATTCAGCGGTGGTCAGGATGGCTGAGACATAAGCGCCTATGGCAAAAAATCCTGCGATTCCAGCATTGAAGAGACCTGTGAATCCCCACTGGATGTTGAGCCCCAGGCACATAATTGCGTAGATGCCACCCATCGTCATCAGTGACACAAAGTACAACATATAGCCGTAGGCTTGTGCTGAGTCCATCCTAGAAAACCCTTCCGCGAAATAGGCCGCTGGGTCGCCAGATCAGCATTATGATCATCAGTGCAAAGGCCACCCCTGCCTTATAGGCCGGTGAAAGCAGTGGAGTATCTCCCAACCACGGGTATGCCGACAATTCCTCTGCTAAACCAACCACGAGACCCCCGACCATCGCGCCGTAGGGTTGTCCGATACCACCTAATATTGCAGCGGCAAACATTGGCAGCAACATATAAAACCCCATCATTGAGTGCAGATGGGAATCCCAACCGAGGAATACACCGGCGGCTGTAGCGAGTGAAGCACCCAACACCCAGGTTGCTTTCACAACGCTTTCAGTTTTGATTCCAGTCAGTTGCGCCAACTCGGCAGAATCACTCATTGCGCGCATAGCTTTACCAGTTCTGGTATGGGTCAGAATCACGTGTACTACCATCATCAGTACGATAGAGAACAAAACTATCCAGACGTGCTTGGTAGAAAGGCGCAGTGTGTCAAATAGAATCATGGGCATCTGGATTCGACCTGATGAATAGGAGAATGTATCAACGCCCCAAATTATTTGAACTGCCGATCGCGCCATCAAAGCAATACCAAAAGAGGCAACTATGACAATAGTGGACTTAGAAGCTCGAAACGGTTTGTAGAAAGTATGATCGATGCCCAGAGCGACAAGGCTGGTGAACAACATAGCGATCGGCAATACGACCAAAGGGTGTAAGCCTGTAAATTGCATCAGTGAATAGGCGGTATAAGCACCGATCAACATCAACTCGCCGTGGGCAAAATTCGCAAACCGAAGAATGCCGAAGACCAGCGAAACGCCAATCGCACCGAGCGCATAGATGCTGCCAAGCACAATGCCGGGAATCAGATAAAAATTAATAAAATCCATGCTGAAAATGTTATCCGCCTAAGAACATTCTTGCGATTTCTGGGTCGTTCAACAGGTCGATCCCCTTTCCGGTGGTGCGATTCCGACCATCAACTAAAACGTAGCCCCGGTTGGCAATTGCAAGCGACTGTTTGGCATTTTGTTCTACCATCAGGATCGGTACACCGGAGGCGTTAATCTGGCGTATGATTTGAAAGATTTCATTTCGATAGATCGGACTTAAGCCTGCCGTCGGTTCATCCAGCATCAGGATCGTTGGTTCGAGCATCAGTGCTTTACCCATAGCGACCATCTGTCTCTGCCCACCGGATAATTCACCAGCAACCTGCTTTTTTTTCTCTGCTAAGGGTGGAAACATCTCGTATATTTCCAGTAGACGCGGTCGAAAATCATCTTTTCTGATGTAAGCGCCCATTTCGAGATTTTCCTGCACGGTTAAAGTCGGAAATACATTGTTAGTCTGGGGGACATAGCACACACCTTTGTTAACAACTTGCGCGGGATCCATGTTAGTGATTTCTTCACCGGCGAGATGAACCGACCCACCGGACAATCGCAATAACCCAAATACGGCTTTCATGGCTGTGGACTTTCCCGCGCCATTAGGGCCGATGACAACAACAATCTCACCGGTGTTTATCTCTAGTGAGATCCCGTGGAGAATATCGGCCTCGCCGTAACCCCCCGATAAGTTTTCTATGCTAAGTACAGGCATCGGTCAGTTCGGGGCTACGTAGACATCGCCACCAAGATAGGCATCTAGTACGCGAGGGTCGGCGCGCACAGACTCCATGTCACCTTGCATAAGTACTGCACCTTCTACCATGACAATGACAGGATCACACAGGCGAGCGATCATATCCATGTTATGTTCAATAATACAAAACGTGTAGTGCCTCTCCCTGTTAAGTCGTTCAATCATTTCGGCCAGATCGCCGAGCAGTGTCGGATTGACACCGGCTCCTGGTTCGTCGAGTAAAACAATATCTGGATCCGCCATCATCGCGCGGCCAAGCTCAAGTAGTTTTTTCTGGCCGCCAGAAAGATTGCCAGCAAGCTCATCAATTACATGGATGAGGCGTAGAAATTCCAGCACATCAATTGCTCTTTCGCGAATTTCTTTTTCGCGAAGGGAGACTTGTCTCGGCGATAGCAAGGCATGAAACAGGTTCTCACCTGGCTGTTCCGCTGGCACTAGCATAAGGTTTTCAATGACGCTCATTGCGGCAAATTCCTGTGGAATCTGAAAGGTACGCATGATTCCAAGGTGAAATAATTTGTGCGCGGGCCGGCCGGTAATATCAACGCCTTGAAATTGGATTCGACCGCCGTCGGGTTTCATTGCCCCTGCGATCACGTTAAATATTGTTGTCTTTCCCGCACCATTGGGACCAATGAGCCCAGTAATAGATTGGGCTTCGATGGTAAAGCTGCAACTATTGACGGCAGTCAGGCCACCAAAGTTTTTGCTGATTGAGTCTACGGTTAGCATTGCACCGACAAGTCAGGAATGAACAGGAGCGCTATTGTTGCGAAATAGAGTGGTAATATTTAACCGATCTTGTTTAGATTCTGAGTCAGAATAGAGAGATCCTGGTTACTCAGGGGCAGTACCGGTTCTCGACACTGACCCACATTAAATCCTCGATAATTTGCAGCACTTTTTACAGCTGAGTTGTAGACATGTGTCCAGATGAACAGTTGGGAAGGTAATAAGCGTTGCCAAAGTTGATTAGCTTCCCCGAGCTTACCTTCCTGTACTAATTCATAGAGTGCGACTGCTTCTTCTGGAATAAAGTTGACCGCCCCCCAGACGCAGCCGACGCAGCCAGCAGCGAGGGCCTGGTAGGTTATGGGGTCTCCTCCATTAAAAACCTTTCCTGAGGTCTGCAACAACTCCTGAATACGTACCAGATCCCCAGTGCTGTCTTTGATGTATTTGATGTTGTCGATCTCCAGCAATTTTCTGAAGAAGTCTGGTGTAATATCGAAACCGGAATGTACCGGAATGTTGTACACCATGATTGGGAGGTCGGTGGCTTGCGCAACTTTTTCAAAATGGTGATATACACCAGCAGCATCAGGCCCTTCAAAATAGGGGGGTAGAATCATGAGTGCATCGGCCCCGTGATCAGCTGCGTGCTTGGTTGCATCTATCGTGTCACGCAAACTGATAGCAGACGTCTGTGCAATAAAACTGGCACGAGTTTCTATGTGTTTACCGGTAATCTCAACTAAGCGACGTTTTTCTTCGGTGGTCAGGTAAGCAAACTCGCCAGTGCCACCACAGGCCAGGATAATATCTATTTTCGCCTCTATCATACGGTCAATGTGTCGTAAATAGCCTCGCTCATCGATGGTCTCATCATCATTAAAGAGCGTACAAACTGGAACACACACGCCTGAAAGTTCCGTCATAAAAATAATTCCTTAATGTAGTACTGACTCAAGTTAGGTCTAAAAGTTTAACTAATTCTAAGGCAATATACATAGTACCTCATGACGGTACTGTTGAACTTGATTGACTTCTAGCCAGCCTGAGAGTGCCTATAAAGAGAGAGTGGTTTGTGTAGCACACTTTAGAGC
>JYMV01018274.1_pt1 | contig 15176 bp, 12 predicted proteins | sample 338911 | NCBI WGS metagenome assembly JYMV01 (sample SAMN03354496, study PRJNA234377) | hydrothermal vent metagenome | biome: Deep sea; feature: Hydrothermal plumes at the Eastern Lau Spreading Center, Western Pacific Ocean; material: Seawater | place: Tonga | collected 2009 | depth 2000 m m
CATACATATCGGCCTTCAATGAGGTTCTCTGGGTTATCATTTAAGGCTAGAGTATGTGTAATACATGAAATATTATGGGTATTACAGGATAAACTACATGATAATCCATATGTTGCCATGACTACTAAAGATATGGCCAGCACAGTTTTCTCGTTTGGACGTGACCATGGGCATTTTGGCCGAATCATGAACCAAACAGTGATGGTAGAGCAGTCCCTAAATGTTCGCCATGAGCATGAGATCACTGGTTTCTGTTTCACACCTCAAGACGGAAATTCAATCCTGAGCAGTATATCTGCCACTGAATGGATGTTATATCCAAAATCTTATGAAGATAAAATTCAATGCCTTTCACACCTGTTCTTTAACTATATTTGAATATTCAAGTTGAACGGATAGTTATTGGTCCGTTTAAGGAAAACACATATCTAGTTTGGAATAAGGGGGATTCCGATTGTCTTGTTGTTGGTCCCGGTGACGATGGCATGATCATTATCCAATCTCTTAAAGATGCTGATATGGAACCGGTTGCTATTATCAATACGCATGCACACTTGGATCATATAGGAGCGGTTCAGGATCTGAAAAATGAATTTGGAATACCATTTTTTTACATAAAAATGAAGATAGCGTACTAAAAAGCTATAAACGGGATACACTATTTTTTGGATTAACACCAAAGCCTGCTCCGGAAGTAGATCATAGGTTTGAAAAGGATAAATTGGAAATACCACCATTCGAAATTGGTCTATTATTGACCCCTGGCCATACTCCTGGTGGAACGAGCTTTATAATTCAAGAGCACATTTTTACAGGGGATGTATTATTTCAAGGGACCGTTGGAAGAACCGACCTACCCGGTGGTGATTGGGAGAAATTATACAAATCATTAATAAAAATAATGAAAGAAATTCCAGGTCATTATATATGCCACCCTGGCCACGGTTCCAGTACAACCATTGATAAAGAAATGTTCGAAAACCCATTTTTACTTTAGCTATTGAGTCAAGTGAATTCCTGAAGATGACGCAAATCCCATCATTAAATACACATAAAATTGCTGCGGATCTGCTTGTGGATCGATTTCTAAACCATCTACAGATTCTGTTGGATGAGACGGGAAAGGAAAAATTTTTACTGGCAATTTCCGGTGGCCCGGATTCGATGGCTCTGCTGACTTTATTTAAATCTGTTCAATTATCGAATGTAGGGGAATTTGTGATTGGGCATGTAAATCATCATTTACGCAGCGATAGCAATAAAGATCAGGAATTTGTTCAGGTTGTAGGAAAAGAGTGGCATGTCCCTGTTTTTATTCGCCATCTAGAACCCCGATCCATTGAAAAAAACGAGAGCACAGAAGCCTGGGCCCGGGAGAATAGATATCGATTTCTGAAAACAATGGCCTATGAATCTGGTTGTAATTGGATCGTTACTGGGCATCATGGTAATGATCAGTTGGAAACCGTGCTTATGAATCTTGCGCATCACACCGGAGTGATAGGACTGGGAGGAATGAATACCAAACACGGCAAGATTTTGCGTCCATTGTTGCCATTTTCCAAACATGATCTAAATGGCTTTATAAGTCGATATTCGATTCCATTCGTTGAAGATGCAACGAATAATGATATCTCTATTCCCAGGAATTTCATTCGGAACCAGGTCATAGGGTCTTGGGAAAAGCAGTACCCAGACCTGATTTCTGCTGTTAATGAAACTGTGAGCCATTTTTCAGAGTGGAACAATGCCTTGTTTTTCTTTGTGGATCGAATTATAGATAACAATGTGTACTATTTAAGCAAGGGAAAAATTGAAATTTCCAAATCATCTATTACAAATCTACCAACTATTGTCCAAGCAATGGTTTTCCAGACGCTGACCCAATCGCGTGGGCAGTGGCGTCGGCATGATTATACCATACTTAAACAATTTTTAAAGTCTGATAAAACGGGGACCACTTTGCAGCAAAAAAAAGGGTGGGAACTGTTGAACAACCGGAAACGTTGGATTCTAAGAAAACAAGAAAAAAGAAGCAAAAATAAATTAGAAATAAAACCTGGAGACATAGTGGAATTTGGGAATTATGTATACGGTATGAATTTGCTAAAGAAACCTGAATCTTTTACTGCGAATCGAAATACTGAAATACTGGATTGGGATAAAATCAAGAATAGAAGACTTTTTTTACGGTATTGGTGTACCGGGGATAAATTTCAGCCACTAGGATTAGTTGGTCATCAGAAAGTAAGCGATTTTTTAATTAACAATAAAATTGACCGGTTCTCAAAAGATGACCAGGTGATATTAACTGCAGATGATGATATTATCTGGGTATGCGGTATGCGTATTGATGAATCAGTGAAGGTTACCCCCCGAACAAAGCAAACTGTAGAGTTGCAGCGTTTTAGCTGAAAAAAATATGAGCATTCATAAGTCGAAACTTATTCCATTTATTTCCAAGGAAAAAATTCATTCCAGAGTAGCAGCTATCGGTACCGAACTTTCTAACAAATTCAAGAATGAAATTCCAATTTTGATAGGTGTGCTAAATGGCAGCTTTATGTTTATGGCCGACTTATTACGTGCTTTAACAATCGATTGTGAAATGGATTTCATTAAGTTACATAGTTATTCTGGAGATCAATCAACAGGTACAGTGCGGCTTATAAAGGATATTTCTGCAGATATCACTGGTCGGCATGTAATTTTAGTGGAAGACATTATTGATTCCGGTCTGACAATAAAATTTATCCGGGATCGTCTTTCCAAAGCCTCGCCAAAATCTTTATCGATTGTCACATTATTGCTGAAGCCAGAACTGGCTAAACTAAATTTCGAGGTGGATATCATTGGATTTGAAATTCCCCCGGATTTCGTTGTAGGATACGGTCTGGATTTCGATCAAAAATTGAGACATTTAGATTCAATCTTCCGTCTTGACTTATGAGTGAGATATAATCTTTTAGGATATTTTATGGCAAATAGTAAAAAGAACCAGCATCGGTGGACATCGCCGAAAAAATCTGGAAAAAAAGACCCCAAGGATGACTTCCAGTGGAAACGAGCTGGAAAAACGAGTCTTATTTGGATTGGGATTATATTTGTTGCTGTTTACTTTTCAAGCCTATTAACAAATGAACGAAAGAATGAATTAGAGATAGACTATACTCAATATCGTGAATATTTATTAGCTGGTGATATTGATAAGGCGGTCATTATTGATAAAACATTCCATGGTGAATTCAAAACGCCACAGATTATTGATACAACATTAGGTAGTGCAGAAGATGTTACAAAATTCCGCCTCACCCTTCCATTCGTTGATCGGCAGGTAACGGAGCAGTGGGATCAAGCAGGGTTGGATTATAGTTTTAAGGAAAAGAGTATCGATTGGACTGGATACCTCTTGAATATGTTTCCGTGGATACTGCTGATTGGATTCTGGTTTTTTATGATCCGGAGAATGCAGGGCGGTGCCGGTGGTATGCGTGGGATCTTCAATTTTGGTAAGAGCCGGGCATCTTTATGGACTTCGGACCAGCCACGTGTCACTTTCAAGGACGTGGCAGGGTGTGTGGAAGCAAAAGAAGAGCTTGAGGAAGTCATTGAATTTTTAAAGAATCCAAAACGCTTTCAAAAATTAGGTGCCAGGGTTCCCAAAGGTGCATTTCTGGTAGGCCCCCCCGGTACTGGGAAGACACTCTTGGCCCGAGCTGTCGCCGGTGAAGCTAATGTGCCTTTTTACAGCCTTAGCGGCGCTGATTTTGTGGAAATGTTTGTAGGTGTGGGTGCATCCAGGGTAAGGGATTTGTTTGAGCAGGCGAAAAAGAGCACACCCTGCATAATCTTTATTGATGAATTAGATGCTGTTGGGCGTCATCGTGGTGCCGGTATCGGTGGAGGCCATGATGAACGGGAGCAGACACTTAATGCCCTGTTAGTTGAAATGGATGGTTTTGATAATAATCAAAATATTGTCGTTATTGCTGCCACAAACCGTCCTGATGTTCTCGATCCTGCATTATTGCGGCCCGGGCGGTTTGACCGTCAGATCGTGGTGGATGTCCCTGATTATGTGGGGAGGCTTGGTATATTAAAGGTCCATACTAAAAAGGTAGTGCTCAATCAACGAAAGGTTAATTTGAGATCCATCGCGAAAGGAACCCCGGGAATGGTGGGTGCAGATCTTGCCAATCTTGTAAATGAAGCAGCATTACTGGCTGCCAGAAAACGTAAGAAATCCGTTGATATGGATGATTTTGAGGATGCAAAGGACAAGGTAATGATGGGTATTCAGCGCAAAAGCATGATTCTGTCAGACGAGGAAAAGAAAACCACGGCTTACCATGAAGCCGGACATACCCTGGTTGCCTTGCGGACAGAAGGTGCAGACCCTGTACATAAAATTACCATTATTCCCCGGGGAAGAGCTTTGGGAGTCACCATGCAGTTGCCGATTGACGAAAAACATGGCTATGCAAAATCATATATCGAGGGTCGCCTGGCAATTCTCATGGGAGGCCGCGGGGCAGAAATGCTTATTTTTAATCAAATGACCACCGGTGCGGGAGATGACATTGAACAGGCAACAAAAGTTGCCCGAAAAATGGTGACAGAATGGGGTATGAGCGATCTGTTGGGCCCCATGACCTTCGGCAAGAAAAATGAGGAAATATTCCTTGGCCGTGAAATTCAATCACACAGAGATTACAGTGAAGTCACAGCCCGAATGATTGATGAAGAGGTGTCAAGGATTGTCCGTAATGCCCAGCGTTGCGCCGAAGAGATTTTAAAAAAGGAAGTTGAATTGCTTCATCGCCTGGCCCAGGAATTATTAAAGTACGAAACATTGAATGCCAAGGACCTGGAAAAAATTCTGGCAGGAAAAAAACTTATCCGCCGAATGACTGGCAGAAGTAATAATAAAAAACGCGCGTCAAGTCGTCGAAGAACTGCCAAACCCAGACGTAAACCTAAAACTACCGCGCCAAACTCACCCAGAAAACAGCCTCAAAAACAAAGGACCAAGGAATAAGTACCTAGTGACTTTCCTGACATTGGATCAGTTTAAATCATGGTGTCAGAATTTGGAGCGCCCAACGCTGGTCATGGGTATTCTGAATGTTACTCCGGATTCTTTCAGCGACGGGGGAAAATTTTATTCGACTAATGATGCATTCAATCATGCCTTGAAGATGATCCAGGATGGCGCTGATATCATCGATATTGGGGGTGAATCAACGCGACCTGGTGCGGATTCTCTGGATGACGATGAAGAAATGTCCAGGATCATTCCTGTTATTCAAGCCCTAAGGAAAGAAAGTGATATACTGCTTTCCATTGATACATACAAATCCAGCGTGGCTGAAAAGGCTATAGAAGCAGGAGCGAATATCATTAATGATATCAGTGGTCTTTGCTTTGACCCAAAAATGGTTTCGCTGGTTGCGGATAAGAATGTCCCCGTTGTTATTATGCATATCAAAGGTACACCAAAGACGATGCAGGAAAATCCGGTGTACGGAGATCTTATCGGCGAATTGAAAGCCTTTTTTCTTAAACAGATTCAATTAGCGAAGAAAAACGGTGTCAAACAATCCCAGATGATTTTGGATCCGGGAATAGGGTTTGGAAAAAAATATGATGATAATTTTACCATTTTAAACCAGTTGAATGAGATCTGTAATCTGGGTTATCCTGTTATGATTGGTCCTAGCCGAAAATCCTTTATTGGTCAAACGTTGGATTTACCCCCGGGTGATAGGGTGGAAGGAACAGCTGCAGCAGTATCGGCTGGCATCCTGAATGGGGCTCGAATCGTCAGAGTTCACGATGTCAAAGCGATGAAAAGGGTCGTTACCATCACCGAAAAAATTCGAACTGCTGCATAATGAATCTTTTTAAAATAGGTTTTCTCACCGTTTCACTGATCGATGTCATAGACATTGCTTTGGTTACATGGATTTTCTATAAGGTATACCAATACTTTAAGGAAACCCGTGCCGGGCAGATGCTTATAGGACTTATTATTCTGCTGATCGCTTCATTTTTATTCAATGCGATCGGTTTCAGTGCTACCTCCTGGCTGATGAATCAGTTCCAGACTGTATGGGTTGTGGCTTTTGTGATCCTGTTTCAGCCGGAGATCAGACGATTGCTGATCTATGTGGGGCAAACCAGGTTCTTCCGTTCCATCTTTCGTGTGGGGACAAGTCGGTCACTGGAGGCAGTTGTTGATGCATCGCTGAAAATGAGTGATCGCCAATGGGGGGCACTTATCGTTATTCAAAGGGAAACCGGACTGCGTGCTTATAAAGAATCGGGTACACCTATCAAAGGTGAAGTTTCTTCTGCGCTCCTATTATCAATATTTAATCCATCATCACCCTTGCATGATGGGGCTGCGATTTTGCAAAATACGCTGATGGAAGCAGCAGGTTGTATTTTACCATTGACGGAGAGCGACATGGTAAATCCGGACATGGGAACCCGCCACCGAGCAGCTCTGGGCCTAACTGAAGAATCTGATGCGATTGTTATTGTGGTTTCTGAAGAACGCGGCGCCATTGCTGCCGCAGAAAATGGAAGGTTTGCCAACCTAGATATGGATGAAATGTCCCTGCGCCGTTATTTAAATGAACGGCTTTTCATTTCATCTGGTGATTGACTATGACCATAGAATTTACTAGTAGGGGTGGATTAGATCGGTTATAATGGTTGCTATTAGATGTAGGTTCTGTTTCTTCCTCCAGTTTTTCTTTTTCTTATTTTCTATTCTTTTCGCTGATCCCGTTTACCAGGTCCGTGTTAATCAACCTGGGATGCTGGTAATTGAAGTTTCTTTAGACACTCTCTGGGTGGATGAGCAACATGTGATCCATACTCGACCAGCTCTGTCCCAGATCCACGAACCAGGTTTCCCCCAGATCCCACACACAGGTGATGTTTTATTTGGCCTGCCTGCCGATGTTGAATTGCAGGTGATGAGCGGACCGGTCATTACCCTGCCGATAGAATCAGTAAAGATCACGCCGGGAGAACAGGCTAAAGGTATTGATTACGAAATGATACCACCCAGTTGGGATGGTGAATTTTACCCTCAAGCTCTTTCAAAGCTTGAACCAGCAGGAATGGTCAATGATTATTCCGCAATCTCGATTGTTACATTATTGACGAGATTGCTTCGTTGCTTTGCTCTTGGCTATGACAGTACAATAAAAATGATCCAAAACACCATACAATCCACTATTTGGCTTCATTAAATTCGGTCATGGAAATAATCGATCTGAAAGAAAGATTCAGCCAAACTGAAAAAAAATACTCTGAACTGCGGAGGTATCTTTGATCTTGAGTCCAGCCAAAAAAAACTGGAAACGCTCCGCAAAGCGTCAGTAGATCCATCCTTCTGGGACAATAACCAGAAAGCGTCCGCCATCCTAAAAAAGATCTCCCGATTGGAAAAAGAAATTGACCTTTGGTCCAGCCTGGAGGGCCGCCATGGCGATGTGGAAGTGCTCCTGGAGTTTGCTGAAGCGGGTGAAACATCCCTTGAAGAACTGGAAAAGGAACTAAATGATTATCAAACCATTGTGGAAGAAGTAGAACTCAAAATGATCTTGGGGAAAAAGGAGGATACCCAGGATGCCATTATTGCCATACATCCGGGAGCTGGCGGTACCGAAAGCCAGGACTGGGCTCAAATGCTGTATCGAATGTATTCCCGCTGGGCGGAACAGCAGGATTTTAAGATTGATCTTATTGATATGCAGCCTGGTGATGAAGCAGGGATCAAGGATGTAACCTTTGAGGTTCTGGGTGATTATGCCTACGGTCTGGCGAAAGCAGAAGCGGGAGTACATCGTATGGTGCGGATATCACCCTTTGATTCCAACAGCCGACGGCATACATCTTTTGCATCGGTATTTGTTTACCCTTCCGTGAACGATGAAATCGAAGTGGATATAAATTCGGCAGACCTGCGCATCGACACCTATCGTGCCAGTGGGGCCGGAGGTCAGCATGTGAACAAGACCGACTCGGCGGTGCGGATCACCCATATTCCTACGGGAATCGTAGTACAGTGCCAGAATGAGAGGTCCCAGCATAAGAATAAAAACCAGGCTATGAAAATATTAAAGGCCCGCCTCTATCAGGTAGAGCTGGAAAAGGAAAAAAAGAGAAATAAAGGTCTGGAAGATCAGAAGAAGGATATCGGCTGGGGAAGCCAGATCCGGTCGTATGTGTTTCATCCCTACAATATGGTAAAGGACCACCGCACGAAGGAGGAAACAGGCAATGCCCAGGCAGTTATGGATGGCGACCTGAATGCCTTTATCCGGGCCTACTTGCTCAGTAACATTGCAGATAATTCAGCAGAAACGGTAAAGGATTAATGGTGTCAGAAGAATATAAAAGCCTACAGCAGGTCATTGATTTTCGCATAGAAAAACTAAACAAGCTCCGGGAAGCGGGTGTGAATCCCTATCCGCATAAATACGAGCCTACCCATAAAAGCCAGTACATCCTGGATCATTATGATGAGATGGAAGGGCAGACAGTCTGCGTGGCTGGGCGGATCATGGCCCTGCGTAAAATGGGAAAAGCGTCGTTTGCCCATATTATGGATTCAGCAGGACGGATTCAAATTTTTATTCGCTGTGATGATGTTGGAGAAGAGGTTTACAGTCATTTCAAACTTCTGGATATCGGGGATTATGCTGGTGTGAAAGGAGATGTATTCACGACCAAGACCGGTGAAATTTCTATCCGTACCAATGAATTGACCATCTTGGCGAAAAGCATCCGACCCCTGCCGGTGGTGAAGGAAAAGGATGGCCAAGTGTTTGACGCCTTTTCTGATAAGGAACAGCGATACCGAAACCGTCACCTTGACCTGATTGTCAATCCGGAAGTGCGGGAAGTTTTTGTGAAACGGGCACGGATCATTCAGGAAATCCGCCAAACACTGGATGAGCAAGGTTTTCTGGAAGTCGAAACACCGGCCCTTCAGCCTCTTTATGGCGGAGCCAATGCCCGGCCGTTTACCACTCATCACAATGCCCTGGATCAAAAACTGTACCTGCGCATTGCTGATGAACTTTACCTGAAACGCTTGATCATTGGCGGCTTTGACCGAGTTTATGAGATTGCCAAGGATTTTCGCAATGAAGGCATGGACCGCAACCACAATCCAGAATTCACCATGCTGGAGTTTTACTGGGCCTATGCTGATTATGAAGATTGCATGAAAATTGTGGAAGACATGGTGCGCCGGGCGGCAGAATCTGTGGGCGCTTTGCAGGTCAAGTGGGGAGACATGGATATCGATCTGTCAAAACCTTTCGAACGGAAACCCATCCTTGATTTGCTAAAGGAGGTTACTGGACATGACCTGGCCGAAACGTCTGATGATGACATGCAGTCCATCTGCAAAGAACATCGCATTGATGTGGAAAAGAATGCGAATTATGGCCAGATGTTGGATGAATTAATGGGAACCCTGGTGGAACCAAACCTGGTACAGCCGGTATTCGTGGTAGATTATCCAAAAGCGATATCGCCCCTGGCTAAAGCCCATCGAAATGGAGACCCCAATATCGTGGAAAGGTTTGAACTTTTCATTGGTGGAGCCGAATTTGCAAACTCATTTACAGAGTTGAATGATCCGGTGGATCAACGCCAGCGTTTGGAAGCCCAGGCTGCGCTTAAAGAGCGTGGTGACGAGGCAGCACAGCCCGTGGATGAGAATTTCATCCAAGCTGTGGAAGCCGGCATGCCGCCCACAGGTGGTGTAGGTCTGGGTATCGATCGGCTGGTTATGCTGCTTACAGGAAACCGCTGGATCAAGGATGTAATCCTGTTTCCGGCCATGAGAACAGATAATCAATAACGATGAGTTTGATCCTGCGGTTCGTCCTGCGGTATTTACGTTCCCCAGAGAAAGGTAGTTTTTCATCTTACACCAGCAAGCTGGCTATCATCGGGCTTTCTATTGGAGTGACTGCCCTGATGCTTACGGCCAGCATCATACGGGGATTTGAGAATACTCTTTCAGATAAACTGTCCGGGTTTGATGGAATGGTCCGGGTTCAACATATGCTGGGTCATTCCATTGCCAATAATACATCGGTATTGGATTCACTGATAGATCAATTTCCTTTGTCCATAGAGTCAGAACCCTATATTCGAAAAGGTGCTATGATTCGGGTAGGGAATAAAGCTGAAGGGATCCTGGTAGAAGGCATCGATCATTTGCCAACTGGTCCGGAATATGATATGCATAAAAGTGAAATTTCCTCCGGCAAGATCATTCTGGGTAAGGCACTTCGCTCAGTACTGGGTGTTGAAGTAGGGGATCGGGTGATTATCTCCGGTTTGGAAACCATGATGCAACCTGGTGCCGGTCAGCGGATCTCAAGTGTTGAAATTGAGGGCTTTTTTCACTCTGGAATGCTGGAATATGATAAAACTATGGCTTTTGTTTCTTTATCCCAGGCTCGGACTATATTTAATATGGAGTCGCAGATTACCGGCTATATTATTAACTCAGATGAACCGCTGAAAGATGTAATGGATTATTTTATTGAAAATCTGAGCTATCCTTATTACGCTGAATCCTGGCAGGACAGGCACCGGATCCTATTCGACTGGATCAACGTACAGCGTTGGCCGGCTCTGATCATTTTCGGGATGATCGCGCTGGTGGGTATTGTGAATATCCTGGCTACCATGGCTATGATCGTTATTGAAAAATCCGGCCAGGTTGGAATGCTCATGGCCCAGGGCATGCACCGCCGCACCATCCGGAAGATATTTCTCCTCCAAAGCAGTGCTATCGGAATTATTGGCGGAATCATCGGAACCTGTGTGGCAGGATTGTTTATATTTCTCCAGTCTCGATACCATATAATTGCTGTCCCTGAGGACATATACTTTATGGATCACATCCCGGTGCATGCGGACCCGGGAATGTTTTTATTAATCTTGTCTGGTACTCTCATAGTATGCTTGCTGGCATCACTCTGGCCAACTAAAGCAGTTATGGATATTCTTCCTGCAGACGTCCTGAGGTACGAATGAACCTGACCCGGGAAATTGCACTCAGATTTCTAATGTCTCGGAAAGGGCCGGGCCGTTTTACAGGGATTGTTTCCATGGCAGGTATGGGAGTAGGATGCTTTGCTCTGGTAATATCACTGGCTGTGTTAAATGGATTTGAGGGACAGGTACGTGAAAAACTTCGTGGTTTTGATGGTGACCTTCGCCTGACTGGAACCGAACTGGATGCCACGATACAACTCTTGGAAAACCGACCTGAGATTCAGTCAGTTATGCCTTTTAAGACCCGCCAGGGGCTAATCCAGTATCGATCTAATCAGCGGATGGTTACATTCAAGGCGGTGGATATGCAAATGATGCAGTCATTTTACAATGTGTCAATACAAGGTGAAATACCCCAAAAAAACGGGATCCTTATTGGCTGGGACACCGCTGCCCGTCTGGGTGTGCGCGTTGGTGATGAAATGATAATCAGCAGTCCTTTGGACCAGACTCCATCGATTGGATTTCCGCACCGGTTAAAAACTATAGTGAATGGAATCTTTCATTCCCAAATTTTAGATTATGATGACCGTATAATTTTTTTGCCCGCTGAAACTGGGGAACTTTTATTTAGACGCCTCGATCGATGGGACGGCATTGATCTTCGTATTTATCCTGAGACAAACCTAGAAGATGCTGAAACAAGCATTGTGGCTGTTTTGCCGAAAGGGGTTATTCTTCAAACATGGGAAGACATCCACAGTATCTTGGTCAAAGCCATGCGGTTGGAAAGGCTCGGTGCCATAAGCGTTCTCAGTTTGATTATTCTCGTGGCGGCATTTAATCTGACTGCTACCTTATCGTTGATCACCGTTCAAAAGATCAAGGAGATTGGCATTCTCCGGGCTATGGGTACGCCAATCCATACCCTGAAAAATGTATTGGTTATTCAGGGGTTCTGGCGCGGAGGATGGGGAGCGTTTTCAGGTCTGTTATCAGGATGTTGTCTGGTTTTCATTCAAAATATTACCGGGTTTATTCCCCTACCCACAGATATATATTTTATGCGAACCCTGCCCATGAAGTTATTGCCAGCTGATATTTTGCTGATCACAATTATTGCCAGTGGCTTTATTTTGGTATCTTCATGGGGAGCAAGTCGCAAAGTCGCTAGTATTGAACCGCGAGATGCACTGCAATGGGCCAAGTAATAATAAAAGCAGACCAGATATATAAAACTTATTCTAATGGAAAGAGAAAGTTAGAGGTTCTATCCGGAATTGATCTCACTGTGAATTCCGGGAATATTATTACCATTATGGGTCAGTCTGGGGCGGGAAAATCCACCTTGCTAAACATTCTGGGTACTTTGGACAAACCCGATAGTGGAATCCTGGAAATAAATAATATTAAAATTGAAACACTGCTTGAAGATGAACTGGCTGAACTGCGGAACAGGCATATTGGTTTTGTGTTTCAGTTTCATCATCTGCTGCCGGAATTTACCGCTCTGGAAAACATTTTATTACCGGCTTGGATTAAAAATGACCAGCAGAATCCTATAGATCGGGGATTGGAATTGCTAGAGACTGTGGGTTTAACTGAAAGGAAAGATCACCTGCCATCGGAATTGTCTGGAGGAGAGCGGCTCCGTACTGCGGTAGTCCGGGCACTAATCAATCGACCGCGCATCCTACTAGCGGATGAACCAACGGGGAATCTGGATATGAATAACGCGCGGAAATTAATTGACCTTTTGGTACAAATTAATCGAGATTTCAGCCAGTCTATTGTGCTGACAACTCATAATCCCGAAGTAGCCGAAATCGGTCATTTTAAATATGAATTAAAAGCGGGACAATTGAAGGCAGCTTAGCATCGCTGATATGAAAGAAAATTTTTCGAAAAGAGTACAAAGCATTTTAAAAAAGGCCAAGGAAGAAGCCATTCGCCTGGGGCATAGCTATGTCGGGTCTGAACATTTACTTCTAGGCTTGCTAAAAGAAAAAGCTGGCATGTCCCATAAGGTCCTTCAAGTCTATGATATAGAGCCCAGCGAAATGTCTGCTATGATTGAGGACTTGATCAAAGCCTCCGGTGGAACCATGACTCTTGGGCATCTGCCTCTGACTCGTCGGGCAGAACGTGTTTTGAGAAATGCTTATAGCGAAGCTGCTTCCAGGGGAAAGTCTTTAGCTGATGATGAACACCTTCTGTTGGCTATGTTGCGAGAGACTGAAGGTATCGCCTGTGAAGTTTTAAAGTCTTTCAACCTGGATTTTGATTCGGTATCGGAACTCATGGAGGGAGAAAGCGTAGATGATGATATTGATTTACCTGAGACAGAACCATCCTCAAAAAGCCGGACCCCTACTCTGGACCATTTTTCCCGGGATATAACCAAACTTGCCCGAAAGGGGAAACTCGATCCCGTCATAGGCCGAGAGAAAGAAATTGAGCGAGTATCCCAAGTTTTGACCCGCCGTAAAAAGAACAACCCGGCTCTTATTGGCGAACCCGGCGTAGGGAAAACAGCAATTATTGAAGGATTGGCGCAAAGGATCGTTCGTAGGACAGTACCGCGGGTGTTACATAACCAGAGGATACTATCCCTGGATCTGGCGGCTATCGTTGCTGGAACGAAATATCGGGGCCAGTTTGAGGAACGGATGAAAAGTGTCATGATGGAACTGGAGATGAATGAAAATATTATCATTTTCATTGATGAGTTGCATACTCTGGTAGGTGCCGGAGGAGCTTCCGGCTCTCTGGACGCTTCCAATATGTTTAAGCCATCCTTGGCCCGGGGAGATATTCACTGCATTGGTGCAACCACCATGGATGAATACCGTAAGTACATTGAAAAAGATGGAGCATTGGATCGTCGTTTTCAAAAGGTTGTCATCAATCCGCCTACCGTGTCTGAGTCATTAGATATACTACAGGGCCTGAGAAAAAAGTATGAAGAACATCATAATGTTCGCTATTCAGACGAAGCTATCGAAGCTTGTGTTTACCTGTCTGATCGGTACATATCCGATAAACATCTTCCAGATAAGGCAATCGATATTATGGACGAAGCTGGTGCTCGAGTTCATATGTTCAATGTGGAAGTTCCACCCCGTATTATTGAAATCGAGAAAGAGATAGAAAAAATTCGAGAAGACAAGGAAACTAAAGTTGCCGATCAGTTATTTGAAGATGCTGCCGTATTGCGAGATATGGAACGTAAATTAATAAAAAAGCTTGGCAAAGCTCAAAGAATGTGGCAGAAAGAAGATGAAGATAAGTGCATTGATATTTCTGCTGAACATATTGCGGATGTAGTTTCATTAGTATCAGGCATACCGGTATCAAAGGTGGCTGAGTCCGAGGGGAAAAAATTGTTAAAACTTTCTGATAAACTTAGTGAATTCATCGTTGGACAAGAGGAGGCAATTCATAGTTTATCAAGGGCTATTCGACGAGCCCGTACAGGATTGAAAAATCCCAATCGGCCAATTGGTGCATTTATGTTTCTGGGTCCAACCGGTGTCGGAAAGACTGAACTGGCTAAAGTTTTGGCCAGGTATCTATTCACGCACAGCCAAGCTTTGGTGAAAGTGGATATGTCAGAATTTTCAGAGCGGTTCTCCCTGTCGCGCTTAATTGGAGCACCGCCTGGTTATGTGGGCTATGATGAGGGCGGAGAATTGACCGAAAAAGTTCGGCGTAATCCATATTCAGTCGTGTTGCTCGATGAAATTGAAAAAGCACACCATGACTTGTATAATATTCTACTGCAGGTATTTGATGAAGGCCTGCTCACGGATGGTCTTGGAAGAAAGGTAGATTTTTGTAATACCATCATAATCATGACGTCAAATTTGGGCACTAAGGAATTAAAATCTAGTGGTTTGGGGTTTGGTGGGGAAACATCGGAAGAAAATTTTCAAAAGATGAAATCCCGCATCCTTGATAAGGTTCAGCATAATTTTTTACCGGAACTATTGAATCGGATTGATGAAATAATTGTATTTCATTCTCTTACAAAAGACCATGTATACAAAATTATTGACTTGCAGCTAAATGACTTGGTGGAAAACCTGGCTAAAATGGGTTTGGGATTGAAAATCCCCAGAGAAAGAGGGGTG
>JYMV01042199.1_pt1 | contig 15174 bp, 12 predicted proteins | sample 338911 | NCBI WGS metagenome assembly JYMV01 (sample SAMN03354496, study PRJNA234377) | hydrothermal vent metagenome | biome: Deep sea; feature: Hydrothermal plumes at the Eastern Lau Spreading Center, Western Pacific Ocean; material: Seawater | place: Tonga | collected 2009 | depth 2000 m m
TCACGCCTGAGGGTGTGAGAGCCGCGGCAGTGTTGATCAAAGGTGAGAAAATACTCAATGTAATACCCATAGAAAATACACCTGAAACCTGCCCTATCGATGACATGGGAAATAATGTAATCATGCCCGGTTTGGTGGACATACACGTTCATATCAACGAACCAGGAAGAACCGACTGGGAAGGGTATGAAACAGCCACCAAGGCAGCTGGAAGCGGGGGGATCACAACGATAGTGGACATGCCATTAAACTGCATACCAGTTACAACTACTGTAAATGCTTTCAAGATTAAATTAAAATCTACTTACAATAAACTCTGGGTTGACTGTGGATTTTACGGAGGATTGATACCCGAAAACCTGGATGAAATGAAACCGTTGGTGAAATCGGGGGTGTTGGGATTCAAGGCTTTCATGAGTCATTCGGGAATTGATGAATTTCCAAAGGTGTCAGAAACAGACCTGAGGAATGCATTATCCATCCTGACAAGCTATGATTTACCACTATTGGTACACGCAGAGCTGGAGGATCACTCCAATCATGACAAAGATCTCCATACATATGAAAGCTACATGGCAACCAGGCCCAAATCATGGGAAAATAATGCGATTAAACTGTTGATCAAGTTGTGTAAAGAATACCAAACACCCATTCACATAGTTCACCTATCCTCATCAGAAGCATTGGATGATATAGCCCGCGCACGAAAAGAAGGATTACCTATTTCAGCAGAAACCTGTCCCCATTATCTCCATTTCACTTCCGAAAAAATAACGGATGGTGATACCCGTTTTAAATGTGCGCCACCTATTAGGGATGAAGAAAACAAAAAACAACTTTGGGAAGGCTTGATATCCGGCACGATAGATTTCATCACATCTGACCATTCACCATGTTTATCAGAATTAAAAAAATTGTCAGAGGGGAAGTTTGATTTAGCCTGGGGTGGAATTTCTTCTCTTCAATTTTCCCTTTCGGTCATTTGGACAGAATGCATAGATCAGGGGTTATCATTTAGCCATCTGACAAATTGGATGAGCAGCAATCCAGCTAAATTCATTGGAATAGACCATTGTAAAGGCCAAATTTCAGCCGGTTATGATGCTGATCTTGTCTGCTGGAACCCAGACGAATCGTTTGTTGTGGAACCCAATATAATCAATTTCAAAAATAAAATAACGCCCTATGAAGGTGAAAAGCTATTTGGTATTGTAAAAAGAACTTACCTTCGTGGAAATACAATATTCGATAAAGGTCAATTTGTGAACGGACCGCTGGGCAAATCCATTTTGAATTCTGATGCAGAAAAAAACTAAAGAAAATCTTATCGATCTCAGCTCGGAAGAAAATGGAGGAAGTGTATTATTGGCCAGTGATGAATTCTTTGCGCCAAAAGAAAACCTGCTAAAAAAAGGCCGTGGGGAATTCATTCCAGATAAGTATACCGAACTTGGTAAATGGATGGATGGATGGGAGACCCGAAGACGGCGAAAAAAAGGACATGACTGGTGCCTTATCCGTCTAGGAAAACCTGGTGTGATAAAGATAATTGATATTGATACCAACCATTTTGTTGGTAATCATCCTACCCAAACATCGGTGGATGCATGTCAGATTCCGTATTATTCATCGATGGATGAATTGATCAGTGAAAAGTGCGGTTGGATTGAGATTCTAACACAATCAGGCTTAAAAGGAGATTCACAAAACCTGTTTACCATTAATGACGATCAGGTGTTCACTCACTTGCGCCTCAAAATCTTTCCTGATGGTGGCGTGGCCCGTTTAAAGGTTTTCGGACAGCCAGATGATAAATTCGCTGAATGGCAAGGATTGTTTGATGCAGCTGCCTTAGAAAATGGATGTAAACCACTGGCTTGCAGTAATATGCATTTTGGTAATATGGAAAATATAATTAAACCGGGTTTCGCAAATGACATGCGCGACGGCTGGGAAACACGGCGGCGCAGAGATACTGGATATGATTGGGTAATCCTCAAACTTGGAGCTCCTTGTACACCAGAATTAATCGTAGTAGATACCTCGCATTTCAAAGGGAATTTCCCCGAATCATTTTCTTTAGAGGGGAGTTTCTGTCCAAGTGCAGATGAAGATTCAATCGTATTGGGCGATGTTAAATGGGAGAAAATTCTTCCTGAAACCAAACTTAAGGGCAATATGGAAAATATTTTCCAAATAGAATTAAATTATGTAAGTCAATACACCCATGTTCGATTGAATATTTACCCGGATGGCGGTGTAAGCAGGTTAAGGGTGTTGGGTCATCTTTTTAGCTGAGAAATATGATCACTAAAGGCTTGCGCTCAAAAAAATGACAGTCCAAGAATTAAACTCATTACCGTATCATGAAGCAGCGGAACAATTAACAATATGCTGCGGTTCTTCAATATGGGTGGAAAAAATGGCAAACCTGAGGCCATTCCTCAATAGAACTGAATTGCTTGATGCAGCAAAAAAAACATGGTTTTCTTTGACAAATCAAGATTGGCTTGAAGCATTTGAACATCATCCTAAAATTGGTGATCTGGAATCAATTCGAAATAAATTTCAGAGAACAGCTGAATTCTCTATATCTGAACAGAATGGATTAAACGATGTTTCGGAAGACATATTAATACAGTTGGAAAAAGGAAATCGTTTGTACGAAAACAAGTTTGGGCATACTTTTATTATTTGTGCCACAGGAAAGAACGCTGAAGAAATGTTAGCATTATTACAGGATAGGCTAAACAACAATCCAAAAAATGAACTTTTGATCGCAACCAATAATCAAAATGAAATCACAAAACTGCGGATAGAAAAATTGATTGATCCATGAAAATGACCTTGAAAAATGAAACGGTGGAATCGGTTTCCGATCTTCTGAAAGCTGCCAATTTACAATTTAATGCGACTCATCCAGGTGAATCTACGAACAGGCAGCCTGTTCATACCGTGTATGGTGGCGCACATCTTTTCCGGGCAGATACTTCGCAAAGGATTGGTAACACTGCCCTTATACACCTAAAAGAATATGCACCACATTTTGAAATATTTGCAAAAGCACTTGAATTAAATGGATACGAATCCTTACCAGCAGAAAAAAGAGATATTTCCAAGTTAGCCGAGCAACTGAGAACTGATCCAAAAAGTGTCCGTGAGAAGGATACTTCAGCTTACATCGCTGTTACTGTGTATGACAGGATAGTTGAAAAATTGAAACGTGAGCCTGTGGAGGATTTCAGGATTGATTTCGAGGATGGGTACGGAAACAGGCCGGATGAAGAAGAAGATGCACATGCCATTCGTACCGCGAAAGAAGTAGCAAAAGGTATGAATGAAAATTTACTCCCACCATTTATTGGTATACGCATTAAACCACTGACAGAAGAACTAAAACTTCGATCTATTCGTACATTGGATCTGTTTATTTCCAGCCTGATCAATATTACAAAGGTTAAACTTCCGAAGAATTTTGTAGTCACTTTACCAAAAGTAACTGTACCTGAACAGGTGTCTGCTCTAGGTTCCCTATTTGAAGCACTTGAAAGAAATACTGGCCTCACACCCCAATCATTAAAAATGGAACTTATGGTTGAAACACCCCAATCCATTCTCGATAGCAATGGAAATTCAGCATTGCTGAATTTGGTGAGAGCAGCAAAAGGAAGGTGCATAGCAGCACACTTTGGTGTTTATGACTATACTGCTTCTTCCAATATTACGGCAGCTTATCAGGGTATGACCCATCCGACTTGTGACTTTGCCAGACACATGATGCAAGTTGCTCTTGCTGGGACAGGCATTCGTCTATCTGACGGCGCAACAAATATTATTCCGGTTGGTCCCCATCGCCAAATCGATGGAGAACCCTTAACAAAAAGCCAAGTAAATGAAAACCATAAAGTCGTATATAAAGCCTGGAAACTAAACTATAATGATATTCGTCATTCATTAAAACATGGATTTTATCAAGGTTGGGACCTTCACCCTTCGCAGTTGTCCGTACGGTATGCAGCCGTTTACTCTTTTTTCTTGGAAGGGTTAGAAGCAGCGTCTCATCGATTAAAATCATTCATGGATAAAGCAGCCCAAGCCACCCTGGTGGGAGGTGTTTTTGATGATGCTGCTACCGGACAGGCACTATTAAATTTCTTCCTTCGCGGAATTAGTTACGGTGCTCTGACTGAAAAAGAAGCAACAGAATCGGGGTTAACTCTAGAAGAAATTCGATTAAGGTCCTTTAAAGCAATTTTACAGGGGAGACAAAAATGAAAAGCCCAATCACAACACATGTCCTTGATACAGGTCAAGGCTGCCCGGCAAAAGGTATTCACGTCGTATTGGATAAATTGAATGATGCGGAAATGTGGGAATCCATCGGAGAGGGAACCACAGATATAGATGGAAGAATCAGCGACATCCTAAACGATAACGCCACTATTTCACCCGGAGCATATCGATTAACGTTTGATGTGACAACCTACTTTCAAGCTCATGATTGTGAAAGTTTCTATTCTACTATACCAATTGTTTTTACTGTGAAAGATTCCAATTTGCATTACCATGTTCCATTAGTGTTAAATCCGTTCGGGTACTCGACTTATAGAGGGAGTTAATAGATTTGGAATGGTATAAAATACATGAGTACCTCAACCTCTTTTTCCGCTGGTTTCACGTCATAATAGGGATCAGTTGGATTGGACAAATTTATTTGTTCAATTGGATGGAAAGAACTCTTCCGCTTGAAATTGACACTGACGCGGATGAAAATATATCCGGACAACTCTGGATGGTTCACGGAGGGGGTTTCTACCATGTAGAAAAACAGAAAATCCCCAAGATCATGCCCCGCACACTTCACTGGTTTAAATGGGAATCAGCTCTTACATGGATTAGTGGCCTGTCTCTGCTCATCATAGTTTATTACATGGGGGGACTGATGCTTGAGGCTGATTCAGAATTGACAGAAACGGCTGCCGGTTTTATGGGTGCTGGCATCCTGGCAATAGGATACATTGTATATTACCTTTTGTGGAAATTACCCCTAGGAAATAATGAAATCATCGGTTCCATTTTCTCTTTTCTCTTGATTATAGCATTTTTTATCGGGTTAGACCAGGTATTCAGTTCAAGAGCTGCAATGATGCATATTGGAGCTATTTTCGGTACGATCATGGCAGCCAATGTCTGGTTAACCATTCTTCCTGCTCAGCGGAAGATGATTGCGTCTGCAGAAAAGAGAGAACCGCCAGATATGTCCCTTGCTGTTAAGGCAAAGCGGTGCTCCAAACATAACACCTACATGTCAATTCCGTTGATACTTATCATGATTAGCAGTCACTTTCCTACAACGACCTATGGAAATAGTGATAATTGGCTCTTTCTAGGGGGATATATTCTTTTGGGCTGGATAGTAGCAAAGTGGATGAGAGGGTAATCTAAACCTCCCCGTAGTTATTCCCCAATATCTTCGTTCCAAATCTTAGGATTTTTCTCAATGTAAGACGAAAGCATGTCTTTGCACTCCTGTGAATTTAAGTCGATTACTTCAACTCCCTTTTCCTTTAACCAATCAATTCCACCCTGAAAATTAACGGATTCTCCCACGATAACTTTTCCTATTTTGAATTGAATTATCAATCCACTGCAATAGTAACACGGAGCTAGTGATGTCACCATTATTTTATCTCTGTATGTTGTTTGCCTTCCAGCTTTACGAAATGCGTCTGTTTCAGCATGTATGGAAGGATCACTCTCTTGTACTCTGCGGTTATGTCCACGACCTAAAAGATTGCCCCCAGAATCAAACAGAGCACTGCCAATAGGAATACCGCCTTCCGATAAACCGATGCTTGCTTCTTCAATAGCGACATTTAACAATGATTGATAGCCTGTATTCATTTATTCACGAATATATAACAAATGTGGATTTTTAAACTCTAATTGTGCCTGCGAGACTGTATAATTCATGTTTATATATCATATTCCCCGATGAATTGTTATAAGTAGCTTAATTTCGATTCGTTTACGATGAACCGTTTGTAGTACGATCTTTCCAGGATTCCTTTCCACCACTATGAGATACTTCAACCATGTTAATGCAATCCGGCACCGGACAAACGAGCATACAGAGATTACATCCAATACATTCTTTTTCATCCACAAATGGAACATGATTCATTGCAGGTTCTCCACCGTTATGCCAGACAGGAGGCATCACTTCCGTCCGGGGTCCAAAACCATGATCCGGATCACCATGCCAGGCATTACACGGACCCTTCCGGGTATGAATACACTGGTGAGCTCCATCAAGGCAAGCCACATAGCACAAACCGCACCCAATACATTTATCTTCATCAATCTTTGCGATGATGTCATAGTTTAGATCCAATTCTCCCCATTCGACAAAACCGGGGATAGCTTTACCAATGAGTTCATTGGCTGAATGCATCCCCTTATTATCTAGATAATTATTGAATCCATCAATCATATCGTCCACGATGCGGTAGCCGTAGTGCATCACAGCAGTACAAACCTGGATGGTGGTTGCTCCAAGCGCTATAAATTCTGCCGCATCCTGCCAGGTTGATATTCCCCCAATACCGGAAATGGGTACATTGATTTTAGGATCTCTGCCCAAAACTGCCAGCATGTGAAGAGCAATAGGTTTGATTGCGGGACCGCAGTATCCACCGTTTGTACTTTCCCTTCCAACGCTTGGTTTCGGCACAAGGGTGTCAAGGTCCACACCTATGATAGATTTGATAGTGTTTATTAGCGAAATACCATCACAACCTCCGCTCACTGCTGCCAAACCCGGATCCCGGATATCCATCACATTGGGAGAAAGCTTAACAAATACAGGTACATTAGAAAACTCTTTGGCCCAAGAAGTGATCTCCGCCAAAACTTTAGGCTCTTCAGCTACAGCACTTCCCATCCCCCGCTCACACATCCCGTGAGGACAGCCGAAGTTAAGCTCCAACCCATCAGCTCCAGCATCTACTGATCGCTTGATTATCTCCTGCCATTCCTCTTTAGTTTCCACCATTAACGATGCAATAACTACATTATCCGGATATCTTTTTTTTACTTCATAAATTTCTTTGAAATTAGCATCCAAAGGACGGTCGGTAATGAGTTCAATATTATTGAAACCGATGACTTTTGTCCCTGAATAATCGATGGCTCCAAAACGAGAATCAACATTAACAATGGGCTCTCCAAGGGTTTTCCAGACTGCACCGCCCCACCCTGCATCGAAACCACGCATAACCTGCTCGCCTGTATTGGTAGGGGGCGCTGAAGCCAGCCAGAATGGGTTGGGACTTTTGATTCCGCAAATGTTTACAGACAGATCAGCCATTTTTTATATTCTCCTCTTTGGTCATTTCCTGTACAAAAATAGAAGTAAAAGACTTAAAATATTTTTCACCGTGGAGACTCGGTGAAATCCCCCAGCTCTTAAGCATATCAAAGGCAGCTTCTCTGCCATCCTGAGCAGCATTCACTACCTCTTTCCCACCATTGATACAATCACCACCGGCATAGACTTTTGGATTAGTTGTACGGAAACTTTTTGAATCCACAACTAATCTTCCCATCTCATCCACCTCAATATCGGGAGAAATATCAAACACATGCTTGAGCTGACCCACAGCTTCCACCACCCAATCACAGGGAAAATCAAATATGTCATTTGAAATAGTAGACTTAACTTTCAGTGATTTTATCTTTTCACCATTGCGGATGATTTCCAAGGGAGTTACGTTCTCAACTAACCGTACACCGTAACGGCTGGCTTCAACCATTTCATGTTCGTATCCCGGCATTTCTTGTCTGGAACGGCGATACAGCAAGCGGACATCTTTTACACCAAGCATGGCTAATTCCCGGGAAATGTCAATTGCCGTATTCCCACCACCGATGATGAGAACAGTATTTAAGTCATTAGGAAGAGAGAAATCGGGATCATTCTTGATTTTACGGATGAGGTTTGTCGCACTGAATACGGCGGGATTATTATTCGCTCCCAGTTCTAAATGCCTCCCTGCACCCAATCCAATACCAATAAAAACGGCATTATATTCATCAATCAACTGATCCAGTGATATATCTTTTCCAATCTCCACTTTTGTCTTTAATTCTATACCGTGCTGTAGGATCCAATTCACTTCTGTGATAGAATCCTCTGTCTGAATTTTGTAAGGCGCTACGGCGGTTGTGTTTAATCCGCCGGGCAGGACGTCTTTTTCAAAAATGACCGCTTCAACTCCATCCAAGGCGAGATAAGCGGCACAGGCTAACGAAGCCGGTCCGGCTCCGATGAGGGCTACTTTTTTCTCAGACTTCCTTTTATTCCGGGGAAACAATTTTTTTCCAGTATTTTCTTCAATCTCCATAGCCTTTTTAGTTGCATAGCGCTGAAGCCGACCAATCTGAATTGGAGAAGAGTTCAGATCATTATAAACACAGGCACCAACACACAGCTCCTCCACCGGACAGACTCTTCCTGTAGAATACCCAAGCATGTTTGCCTCAAAAATAACTTTAGCGCTTCCGATAATATTCCCGGTAGCGATTTTCTTAATAAAAGCGGGAATGTCAATCCCGGTGGGGCAGGCAGAAATGCAGGGTGCATCATAGCAGTTGAGACACCGTCTGTAAAGAGTGGCTTATAATCCGAAAATTGACTCTCCAGCCGATCAGGTGGGAGACCATATTGGAGACTTGATTTGTTACTCATGAATCAATGTAAATAATCTAATCTATGGCAGCAAAACTGTCGTTCAGAATCCCGATGGCTTCTTCCACCTCACTCCTGGTAATATTCAGTGGTGGTGAAATTCTCATGGCATTTGCATAAAGTCCGCCCCTGCCGATGAGGAGACCACGGGCCTTCGTCTCTTCCATCAACTGTTCAGCCGCAGCAGGATTCGGGGTTCGGTCTTTCTTTGTCTCATCAACTACCAATTCAATAGCCTGCATCAGACCCATTCCTCTTACTTCACCGATGACCTTCGGGTACTTTTCCTGCAGCTGTTCTAATCCTTTTCTCAGGATATCTCCCATCTCCTCAGCATTTTTGTCCAACTCATCCCGCTGGATCACATTGATAGTGGCTTTAGCTGCCGCGCAGCTCACTGGGTTACCCCCAAAGGTGGAAATTGTGTTCTTGGTGAGAGTTGCGGCAATGTCGCTTGTGGTTACCACAGCAGCGAGAGGCATCCCGTTAGCAATTCCCTTCGCCGCGGTGATCATATCCGGTTCAACATCATACTGCTCAATTCCCCACATTTTTCCCGTACGCCCAAAACCGGTCTGGACCTCATCAGAAATAAAAATTCCTCCATGGTTGCGAACAATTTCAGCTACAATCTTAAAATACTCAGGCGGAGGAGTGATAAAACCGCCAACGCCCTGAATCGGCTCTACCAGTATCCCCGCTATTTGACCGGTTGTAGTGGTTTGAATCAATTCTTCCACATCTTCTGCGCAGGCAACGCCGCACTCAGGATATGTGAGTTTAAGAGGACAGCGGTAGCAATAAGGAGAGAGTGCATGTTTGACAGCAGCTACTTGTGTTGGTAATGCCCTCCATGAAGCATGAGCGGTAAGAGACTGAGCCAAAAGTGATCGACCTGAATAACCATGCCGTAGAGCGATGAGTTCATAATTCCCGGTATAGAGCTGAGCCATCATGACAGCCGTTTCGTCCGCCTCCGTTCCAGATGCTGTAAAAAAGCATTTATCAAGTTTCCCAGGTGCAAGGTTTACAAGTTTTTCTGCAAGCTCAACAACCGGCAAAGTGGGGTAAAGAGATGAAACGTGAGTCAGATTATTGATCTGTGTGATGACTTCCCGGTTTACGTCCTCGTTGGCATGTCCTACCGAAACCGTCAGAATCCCACCGAAGAAATCAAGATAAGAGTTCCCTTCCATATCCTCGACGCGGGCTCCTTTTGCTCGAGCAACCGCAACGGATTCCTTGTAATAATTCTTGACGGCAGGAAAAAGGTATTCCTGGTGTTTTTTTCTTACAGTTTCACTGTTCATACTAATCTCCTATGTATTTATTAAAGAGCAGTCAAGTCCTTGTATGCTTCCGGTCTTCTATCCCTGAAAAACTGCCATGTAGCTCGAACCTCATCAATCATATCAAGGTCAAATTCTGAAACCACCAATTCGTCCTTATCCTCTGAAGCTTCTGCTATAATTTGACCTCTTGGATCTACAAAATAGGAACTACCGTAAAATTCACCCAGATTCCAGGGTTTTTCGATACCAACGCGGTTGATACATCCCATGAAATACCCATTCGCAACAGCATGAGCAGGCTGTTCCAGCTTCCAGAGGTATTGTGACAACCCCTTTACTGTAGCAGAAGGATTATACACAATTTCAGCTCCATTCAGTCCAAGAGCACGCGCTCCTTCAGGAAAATGACGGTCGTAGCAGATATATACTCCAACTTTGGCATAAGCCGTCTTAAATACGGGATATCCAAGATTTCCCGGGCGGAAAAAGAATTTCTCCCAGAATCCTGATGTATGAGGGATATGGGTTTTACGGTATTTGCCCATGTACTTCCCATCGGCATCAATGACAGCGGCGGTATTGTAGAGCACTCCTGCCTGCTCCTTTTCAAAAATAGGAACTACCATGACCATTTGATACTTCTTTGCATATTCCTGCATGCTTTCAATGGTGGGACCCGGAATTGTCTCCGCTGATTCATACCATTTTACATCCTGTCCGGGACAGAAATAGGGAGTATTAAAAATTTCCTGCAGGCAAAGAATCTGAACACCCTGCCTGCCTGCATCCTCAATAAAGGGAATGTGTTTTTGAACAATAGCTTCCTTGATTTCTTCAATTGTTCCATCTCCCTCTGACTTGGGGATGCATATCTGAATCAAACCTGATTTGACAATTCTTGCCATATTTTACTCCTAATTATTTCTCTTAAAATTCAGTTGGGATTTAGCCTGAGTACAATCCCCGTTTCAAAAATTGACCGTCTCCCTTCTTCCCAAGATATTCGCAATTTTCAACGATTATCTTTCCCCTGGAAATGACCGTTTCGGATACACCTGTCACCTCAAACCCTTCATAAGCGTTATAGTCCACCTTCATGTGATGTGTCACGGAATTATTCACACTTATGGTTTCTTTTCTATCCGGATTAAAAATCACAATATCCGCATCACTTCCAACTGCAATTGTTCCCTTTTTTGGAAATAATCCGAACATTTTAGCAGATGCAGTTGAAGTTAACTCTACAAATCTGTTCAGGGAAATTCGCCCTTCAACCACTCCTCCATTAAAGACCAGGCTCATCCGGTTTTCTACTCCCGGGCCCCCATTTGGAATTTTAGAAAAATCATTTATGCCCATCTCTTTTTGTTCCTTAAAACAGAAGGGACAATGGTCAGTGGAAATGGACATCAAATCACCCATCTGCAATCCTCTCCAAAGTTCTTTCTGATTCCACTTTTCCCGTAGGGGTGGCGTCATGACATATTTTGCTCCTTCAAATCCTTCCTGTTCGTAGTAGGAGTGATCGAGAAAGAGGTACTGGGGACAAGTTTCAGCGAAAACATGAGCGCCTCTGTCCCTCGCCAGCACTACCTGTTCCAGAGCATCAGCGGAAGATAAATGAACAATATACACAGGAACATCGGCAACTTCTGCAATAGCGATGGATCTATGGACCCCTTCAGCTTCCATTCTGGTGGGACGTGTGAGAGCATGCCATTTCGGGCCAGTTTTTCCTTCAGCAAGTGCACTTTTCACAATTTCATCAATGACAATTCCGTTTTCTGCATGCATACAGATTACCGTTCCATCTTCCCCTGCTTTTCGCATGGCGCGAAAGAGTGTAGCATCATCAGCATAAAGTACGCCGGGATAAGCCATAAATAATTTATAAGATGTAACCCCTTCGTCTGCAAGTGTTCGCATTTCCGGCACTCGGTCGTCTTCCAGATCAGTGATGATCATGTGGAAACCATAGTCTATCGCCGTCTTTCCTTCCGCCTTTTTGTGCCAGGTTTCCAGTGCCTCCAGGGTGGAACGTCCTTTTGTCTGGATCGCAAAGTCAATCAGGGTGGTAGTACCTCCATGAGCCGCTGCCCGTGTTCCTGTTTCGAAATCATCTGCGGAAACCGTACCGGCAAATGGCATGTCAAGGTGAGTATGTGGATCTATCCCGCCGGGAATTACGTATTTGCCCTGGGCATCGATGACCCTGTCAGCCTTCACATCCAGATTTTTTCCTATCAGGTTAACCTGTTCACTTTCAACAAAAATATCTCCCTTGTAATCATCTACCGCTGTAATGACTCGACCGTTTTTTATTAGCAGTGACATTTTGTAATTCTCCTGTCCAATTAATCCTTTATTACGTACGTCCCCAGGCGGTCAGTCCCCGCTCCTCATCAGTTCCCGGGACAGTGTTGTCCAGTAAAAGAGCAATAAAAGCGCCTACTGCCATACCGGTACTTCCCAGGGTATTGATTATGTTTGCCAACCATTCAGTTTCAAGTGTTAAAGGATGAGAAGCAAAATACTCCGGCACACTCAACCCCATGAAAAACGCAAAACCTAAAATAAAAAGATTCCGGGTAGAATTCAGGTCCACGAACTGGAGATTAGACAGTCCCACAGCAGTGATCATCCCGAACATAGCGCAATACATACCGCCCACAATCGGACTTGGAATAGTGGTAAAAAGTGCGCCAAACTTTGAAACCGTTCCCAGCAGGATCATGATGATGGCTCCGGCCTGAACCACTCTTCTCGATCCTACCCGTGTCAGTCCGATGGCGCCGATATTTTCGCTGTAGGAGGTAGTACCGTTTCCCGTACCAAAAATTCCAGCTATAAAACATCCAATACCCTCGAAAGTAATCCCCCGGTTTATAGTTCGCTCATTGGGTATTTCTGCACCGCTGAGCCTGGCACAGGCATAGTAATCTCCTATCGATTCTACAATGGACGCAATGTACCCGGCCAGCATCCCTACAAAAGCAGCTATTCCAAACTGCGGAATCCCCCACTGCAACGGATATGGTACCCGAAACCAGGGTGCATTTTTCAGATTTTCCATACTAGTAAAAGACGGGTGGCTTTCTGTGAAAACACCCAAGATTGTAAAAATTGCTGCCACTGCCCACGCCGTCAGAATCGCCAATAGAATGGGATAAAGTTCAATTGAACGGTACCAGGATTTAAGATATTGACTAAAGAGAATTATGAGAATAATTGTCAATCCGCCAATTGGCCAGTGTGTTCCTGCCATGGGAGCACCAAATTTAAAGAGAGCCAAACCAATAAGCGCAATCGTTGGAGCGATGGTGATGGGGCCAACAAAACGAAGAAGTTTCCCGACCAGTCCTGTAACACCAATACCAATTTCAAAAACAGAGCCGGCAATGATAGCACCCTGAACGTGCTGCATCCGCACCTCCCAGCCGACATTGTTCAAAGCAGCCATCCCGCAGACGGCAATAGTTGGCGCCAGGAAGGAAAACGTTCCACCTTGTACAATGGGAAGGCGGTTGCCCCAGGTCGTCTGGAGCAATGTCGTTATTCCGCTGACGAAAAACATGGTGGCAATCAGCCATCCTAACTCCACCGGTTTGTCTTCTAACCCAAGAGGCTTACTCAGGATAAGCGGTATTGCCAAAGTAGAACCAAACATAGTGAGGTAGTGCTGCAAGCCCAGAACGACGGTCTCAACCATAGGCGGTTTATCATCAATACCGTACAACAGGTTATTATTTTTGTTCTGGTTCACCATAATTAATTTCCGGATTTAATAGAAAATATATAAGGGATCGAACTAATCAACTCATCCAATTTGTTCTGGCTTCTGGGTTCCACTTGGTCGTGGTTTTTTTCAGCTTGGTCCAAAACTCAATGGAGCTTTTCCCGGTAATATCTCCTGTACCGAATTTGGATTCATTCCAGCCGCCAAAAGAGAAGGGTTCCCGTGGAACTGGAACGCCAATGTTGACGCCGATCATACCAGCGCTGGCACGTTCTGCCACATAATTTGCCAGGCTTCCCGATTGAGTAAAAACCGATGCTGCGTTACCGTAAGGGGAATTGTTTTCAATCTTCAGGGCTTCGTCCACGGTGTCAGCTCTCATAATTGCCAGTACAGGACCAAACACTTCTTCCGTGGCAATTTTCATATCCGGTGTGACAAAATCAATCACCGTCGGTCCAACATAATATCCATTTTCTTTACCATTGACAGTAACCCCGCGGCCATCCACCAGAATTTTGGCGCCTTCCGATTCAGCTTCCGTGATATAACCTTCTATTCGTTCTTGTGCCTGCTTTGAGATTACAGCTCCCAGATTCTCCCCGGGAACAATTTTCTTCACTTCTTCACAAAGGCTATTGATAATTGAGTCTATATTCCCGACAGCCACCATGGCAGAAGCAGCCATACATCGCTGACCGGCACATCCTGTCATGGATGCCGCTACGTTGGTAGCAGTCATTTCTTCATTCGCATCCGGAAGAACAATGAGATGGTTTTTTGCTCCTTTAAAATTTCCACTTGCTTTTTTATATACAATTTTTGCCACTTTGGTAGACCCTACAAAAGTAACCGCGTCTATCCCCGGATTCTCACAGATAGCTTCTACTGTTTCCCTGCCGCCATGAACAACATTTAATACACCTTCCGGCAATCCTGCGTCGGAAAATAATTCAGCAATACGGTTCGCACTCAACGGAACCTGTTCCGATGCCTTCAGTATCATTGTATTTCCCAGGGTGATGGCGTTGGGGATTGTCCAGTTCGGTACCATATTGGGAAAATTAAAGGGGGTAATACTGGCTACCACTCCAAGGGGATACCTTTCAGAGCGACATTCTACACCGCGGCTTACCATTTCAATTTCTCCCAGGCATAACTGCGGAAGAGAAGTAGCAAACTCTGCCATCTCGATGGAGACGCTTACCTCCGCGCGTGCCTCATCTATGGTTTTTCCATTTTCCTCGGTAATCAGCGCTGCAAGTTCTTCAAAGTTTTTTTCCAAAAGGTGACGGTATCGAAAAATGATTTGTGCCCTATCCTTAAGAGATAAGTTAGCCCAATTAGGAAACGCCTGTTTTGCTCCAGCAACAGCATCATCCACTACATCAGCCGAA
>JYMV01005320.1_pt1 | contig 15169 bp, 43 predicted proteins | sample 338911 | NCBI WGS metagenome assembly JYMV01 (sample SAMN03354496, study PRJNA234377) | hydrothermal vent metagenome | biome: Deep sea; feature: Hydrothermal plumes at the Eastern Lau Spreading Center, Western Pacific Ocean; material: Seawater | place: Tonga | collected 2009 | depth 2000 m m
AATTGGCCTTAGCTTTACAGTTCAGCGATTAAGAAATATGAAGTTGTTAAGAATAATTCGATTCTTGAATGTTCCCGGCAAGATAGCAATAACATTGCCAGCAGAAAACTTTTGAAAGGCCGCTGCTAGAGCTTTATCGCTATCATTGGGCAGCATCACTTCAACTGGGGCAAACCCATACAGAATTACGGTCCATGGTCTCATTATCATATCTCCTTATATGCTATAACTATAAGCACATTTGTTAGGTTATTAAGCGCCAATGTGAATAGAGGTTTGTGGGTAAATATCCCAAAAGCCCTCACCCTCACACCTAACATCACTAGAATCTTCGCCAAGGCGAACAAACTTAATGTGCTCGTACCATTCGATGGTCTCGCTCTCTGGGCATCCGTACTCGGATAGATCATTCACGACCATGGCCTCAACGAATTTATTGATTTGGTCAATCGCTAGATATCCATCATACCATTTGATCTCATGCCATTGAATAAGCCAAGATCCGTCGCCGTCATAGTTAGACTGGGGGCCAGTGCCGCCGCCGCAGTCAGCGATCAGGGCGCGCGCTTCCTTGTTCTGGGCCATGAAGGTGAGAAGATAAGGCGTAACATCTTTTGACAGAGCTAGCACAACTTGTGATCTATATCCCATTTTTTCCTCTTGTGATTATAGAAGGGAGAAGGACACGATAAGGCTAGCCATCATTGCAGCGAACCAAATGCCCTCAAGTATTAATAGTGTTTTGTGCGATGTTATCATACGACCTCAAACACATTCATAGGGAGGTGAGACACATGGCCCGCGGGCTCGGTGACCTCCCAAAGTCCTAACGTCATTTCGTGCGTCTTGTCCCTTTGCCCGTGGAACTCTCCAGTGATAGAGATCACCATGAAAAGTTCTTTGTCGCGCGTATACGCGGCTGCGGAGTAATGAACACGCCTAACTAGATCGCCTTTCTTCATACTATAACCATAAGCACAGGTTGAGGGTAATTAAGTAATATATGGTGGATCGGGTCGGGATCGAACCGACGACGTTCGGGTTAAAAGCCCGCTACTCTACCTACTGAGTTACCGATCCAAAATCTAATTACCGCCGTGGCTTAATAAAGTCCCCATAAATATCGCCAGAAACACCGGCCAGCGGCCCGCTGAGATAGACAACTGTGTAGCGGCCTCCCCAGTTATGGTTAGAGCTATAGTCTCTACTAACATCGGAAACAACAGTCGCTAGCTCCCCGGTGAGATCATGCCAGCGTCGCGGGTGTTCCACACGGGATCTCGGGGGCGCAGGAACAATCTCAACTAGGTCTCCTAACGAAAACTTCTGAGGGAAGCGAGAAACAGAGAACTGCTCCATGTCCCTTACCTTTTCAGCGCAGGTCCGAAGAGTGTGGCCTTTGCCAAGGCAATACACGCATGTGGGACTTTTTCTTTTCTTTTTCATATAATAAGTATAAGCATAGATCAGGGAGAGTTAATCACTTCAATCTCATTGAGGCGCATTGGATGAAGCCCCGTCTTACTCAGGACATTTCCTGCTCTGCCTTTGTTCTCCAAGCCGGGCCAAAAAACCATTGAGCCGGACGCGCGCCAATCTGTAGAAGAGCGTCCTTGGCCATGACCAAAGTTAATTTTCACGATGAAACCGGTACGGCCCTTGTATACCTTCGCGGTGCCTACAAACTTAACTAAATCACCTACTTTCATTTACGATCTCCACATGAGCCCGGATTGTATCTTCGTTATAAACCATTGGCTTATTTTCATCGGTCCATAGGATGCCATATGTAGTCAACACACCATCCATCAGATCGCGCGTGATATTTGTTATAATCCCGTAATAGCACTTATCAAAAGTGGCACAAACCAAATCACCTGGCTTCATTGATAACCTCTGCTCTGAGTACCGCCGTTGTCCGACTTACCCATGTTGGGTTAGAGAGGTTCCATTCAGCGTTTCCATGGACAAAAAGCGCATAGCTCTCGCCTTGCCCGTGGAAGCGTTCCGACTCCACGATCGTGGCTAGCATGCCCGTGTCTTTGAATTTAATTAGATCACCTACTTTCATTGATAACCTCCAGCTCGTTTTCGTGGAACCATTCTAGACCTGGCAAGTTTGGGATATATGCTAGCACCGCAAGGGCAGGTTGAGAAGTCAGAGCCGCCTTGGTCGCCAGAACGACACCCGGCACTGAATAACCCATCCTCCACCTTACTAAATCACCGACTTTCATTTACGATCTCCAGATTTTCTAATCTGTATAAAATATTATCGGGCACTGCCTGACCGGCAACTATCCGTTGGTTTACCCAGCAAATTTTTGCTATGGAGGCCCATGGGCGTGAGGCGTCGTTAGCGATCTTAATTAAGATCCCAAGTCCGCGCGCAGGGTTCTTATGCCTGACTAAATCACCTACTTTCATTTACAATCTCTACTCGATGGGATCCGATCCTATCAATAATTCCGTCGGAGTTTATATAGCGAGTGACTTTACCTCCGTGGGTAAAGCCTATAACAATAGCCAATGGCGGGGGATTCTTTTTGTGGATCAATTTGGGGATGATGAGATCTCCAAGCCTGGGTGTTCTATTGTTCATACCTAAACTATAAGCACGAAAGCAGACAAGTTAACAGGAAGAGATAACTTCCAGATCTTCTGGATAACACAAGTCCCAATCCCAATTCCCGTGCCATCGAACCCATGCAGTACCGGCCTCTGAATAGTCTTCAGAAACCTCCATCACTATACCAACAGTATTATGATTAACTGGGGCTGCTTTATCTAGTAACCAGTCGCAAACTGGCACAGATCTATTGTATTTGACTAGATATCCTGCTTTCAACTTACTCTCTCCAAGTCACCAGCCTGATACAAAAAGTGATACGACTGATGGCCATCGTTATAATTAAAGAATTTCACCCTGAATAGATAGAAGTCATTGAAATTATTACGAGTTTTCCTAACAATTAATCCCAGGGTGCCAATTGGCATGCCGTGAGTTGCCCGCTTATTCTTTACTAGGTTGCCTGCTTCCATACCTAAACTATAAGCACGAAAGCAGGCAAGTTAATCTAAGATTAACTTGCCAGTTGCTTTGTTTAGTGTGTCACGCACAGTATAGGACCACTCATTGAGTTCCTTTGTAAGATCTCGCGACAACTTTTCAATAGCCTTTTTGGAAAGAAAAGATCCCGGCACCTTAACACCATCCACAGGAGCCAATACTCTGACTGTATAATCGTGGGGCAGCCTAATCTCACTCTCGCCTTCTGCGATGGTGGACGTATCTTCAAGGATCGCGCGAGGTAAACACATGTTCCTATCATGCTGTACCTTTGTCTCCGGTCCTTTTTTGGAATTGGAAGATTCGAAATAAGCCACCCGTATTGTACGGACCTGACCCTTGAGGGTCCGATGATCAATCTCATCCCAATGAATTTTATTAACGACTCCCACGAAGGTCTTGTTCTCATATTGACATGTCCTGAAATTATAGTCTCGAAGGCCAAACTCCACGAGGGTACCGATACCGAAACCTTGGGCCTCCATACGATCCTTAAAGATCGATCGAGTTTTGAGGGTCAACTCAGAATCTGCCTCGACAAATCTAGAAATAATGTCACAAGTGCGGCGATCATGCCCAGTGAACGAGCAAAAAGAACATTTTCGGTCCTCTTTCTTCTTTCCCTTGCCCCTGCGCGCTAGTCTTTCGATAGCATATTGGCCGCCCTGGGCTGCGTGTGACTCAAGCTGGGCTTGAAGGACGTCGCAAGTACGTCTATTGTGGCCCAAATTATAACAGTGTGAACATCGATTTTGCATTTGTAGTACTCCGTGTTGATTGCCTACACTATAACTATAAGCATAGACTAAGCAGAATTAATTAAAATAAGACATTCATGGGGCGCATGCCAGCCAGAGGAAGACGGATCTTTGAACCATCGGATCAAATAAGGCTCATAACCGGACTCTTCGTAGGGATCTCCCCTATCAATATCGGTTACAATACCTATATCTTGATCGACTGTCCAAGTAACCAGATCTCCTACTTTAAACTTTGCGTGCGAGTTCATAGTTAAGTTATAAGCACAGAAGGTTGAAAATTAAGCCGTCTTCTCGAAAATAGGCACGTTCAGTGCATACTGGATAAGATTGTTAGCTGTACACTTTGTCTCACCGATGTGATTTTTCTCACAAATCCACACCGTAGTACCCCAAAATGAGAGGCTCCGGCTGTTATTCGCCTGCAAATATGCAATGATATCAGATAGTTCTACGTCTTCAAAGCAGTAGTATTTTGGATTATCAGTACCATAACCGACAACCCGACTGTCTTCTTCAGCGGTTTTCTTGTCATAACGCTCGTCAAGCCATGGCGCGTCGAAGGCTCCAGCTTGATCAAGCACTATCATCATATGTTCCGTAAGATCATGTGATGTAACGGGCAGGTCATGATAACAGGTCTCTGTATATTCGTCCGTGTTTACCCCTTCAGATTCAATCGTCAGATTAATATAGCCGTTCTTCATACCATGGTGGGACCACTCGGCGTAAGCGCAGGAATCATCCCAGTTCAGCCACTGATCACCAAAGGCTTCAATCACTTTCTTGGCAATTTCAATATTGTTGGGCTTAAAAACAAAGTTACATAGTTGCATTTTTACATCCTCTTTGGTCTTCCAAGGAAATCATAAGCACACATCGGCTCTTGTTTAATATTTTCTCCAATATGGAGTACAACTGCCGGCCCGATAGAAGATTTCTTTTTTAATTTCGCGGACTTACGAGGATTAGTATATTGGTTTTTATAAGTGCTCTGGCCTGATTTTGACAGGCGGGAAACTCCATAATGCTCCACCAAATGCTTGATAATCACTAGGCGTGGCTCACGATCATAAGATCCCAGCTTGATACGCGATCTGTGCTAGCCGGTGGCCTACTGTGAATAGTAGGGCCTTTGAACCAACTAACTGTTAGCCAATAACGCTTGTCTCTAACCTGGCATAATGTTTTCTCGCGCTTTTCAATATTCTCTTCTAAGAACTTCGCGAGGACTATGCCATGCTGGGGCGAGATCTCGGGATCATAGGATGTACCAGAATTATTGGTTTCCCAGCTTCTTCTTACGATAGAGCCAACTTTGATCTTCTTTGCTTCTTTCCAGTTCATTGGCTGGACTCCCAAAGCTTCCACCCACCAGAGGTCAGAAAACTTTTAGATTCTGACTCGTACTTGGGCTTCTTGTGAGACATGTAAACCTCTTCACCGTCAGGCCGCCGCACAAGATATTGTGATCCTCGGACATGCTCAATTACAAGATATGCCTCAAAGCCTTTTTGCGTGATAAGGGTACCGCACATCTTTTGGCGAGCGCGGGCAAATTCTGCTCTTTGTTCGCCGGTCAAGCGCCGGTTGTTTGTTCGTGTTCGTTTCTTCATAATATAACCATAAGCACGGTAGTAAAAATATTAAGCCTTATTGACTACAATAATATCTCTTATGTGGTGGTACAGCCTAGAGCCTATAGGATTATCATCCAAACCAATCCAAGAGTTATCTTTAATCTCTGTGATCAAAAAAACCTTATTAATCTGAGTAGTTACTGGGCATCTAAATTTTACCAAATCACCGACTTTCATTGTTCTTGCTCTCGCTTAAGATCTTAAGATCTTCTTTAAGGTGATATCTGGTAATACCGGACTCGATCCACTGTACACCCCAATAGCGTCCAGATTTCTCAAGTATAAGGCCACAATTATTGATCAATTCTTGTTCAAAAGCAGCCCAAGAGGTTGGAGCATACTTCACTAGATCCCCCGGCTTCAAGGCACGAGAAAATAAATAGGGGCGAGAATACCCATCTCAATCATGATGACCACCCATAAAAAACCCACCATTGTTAAGCTCTTGTCCGATGACAAAAGTCGGGCTTGGAAAAATTGTTTTAGCATTATTACCTCTTTGTGTTTGGTACGCCCGATGGGACTTGAACCCATGACAACCACTTTATAAGAATGGTGCTCTGACCTACTGAGCTACGGGCGTGCATACGTTATATATCTATTGTAAGCGCGAATATTAAAAAATTAAATGATGTATACATCTTTTTTGAATTCGGCCTGGGGTTCAGGTAAGGGCTGGCCCACTAAAAACCATTGAATAACGGGATCTTGGTCTCTATCAAAAGAAAGCACAAGTCCGAGCCAATCTTTGTGGCAGTCAAGTGCTTTTGTTTGCATGTCTCTGACTAGATCACCTATTTTCACTGATAACCTCCATATGGCTAGGATTGACTTTCTTGACATATCCGTTCGACCACTGAACAGTTGAGCACTGAAAGGTATCATTTTTGATAACAATACCAAACTTAAGCATCCAAGGTTCTTTTTCTAGACTCCTTGGGCCAGGCAGCTTGCATGGCTTAACTCGCACCAAATCACCTACTTTCACTGATAACCTCCAAATAATCTTTATGGATGGCTTCTACTTTCCCGTTGAAGTTAACCACTTTGAATAGGCAGTCCGTGTGCCTCTCAACTACTAAGCACACTTGGTAGTCAAAGGAGGTTTCTTTTACTAGATCACCTACTTTCATCAATTAACTCCAACGCTCTCCACGATACCGGGTGCTGGTATCCAAATTTAGGGAAGTATACTAAGCCGGATAGCTCGTCCCGCATGCCAACAATAATTCCGTACTCGCCTTTGATATGATATCTCATCGGCTTCATACAGCCGGTTTTAGTATCATATCCTCTGCTACCAGGCTGGAACTTACAGCGGACCAGATCACCCACTTTCATTAATGATCTCCAGAGCGGTTATTTCTGGTCTGGTTGTAACACCATTTTGCCACAAGACACTGCAACACGGGCCTACACATGCTGTGACCAGCCCTACTCGCTCGCGATCGCGAGTGGCGATGATATCGTCCGCTGTAATCCCCCCCCGTTCCAGCCTGGCAAGGGCAGCTTCATCGGCCAGGAGGTCTTTATAATGGCGGTCCATGCGGACTAGGTTCCCTACTTTCAATTTATGACCTCCAAAACAGATCTTGCTGGCCGAGTTATAGAGTCGTCTTGCCACAAAATATGACAGCGGGTACCCACGCACTCGATGACCAGCCCTACTTGCTCGCGAAGGCGCATAGCCATGGAAACTTCGTCGTCCCGAAGGTCTTTAAAGATCTTCCGGTCAATGCGAACGAGGCTCCCGACAACTGGCTTTGTGTCTTTCATAATTATACTATAAGCACGCTAGCGTGTTAATTAATCTTAAAGATGATCTAATTGAGACATAAGTTGTTCGGCTATAGCGCGCTTCAACTGCACAGCAATATGCTGGGCCAGTTCTTCTTTCGAGGAAATATCGTTGTCCTCCGCGTTTTCAAGCGCGTTCAGAATAGTTTGTTCCATTTTTAATTCTCCTTCTCCATCTCAGAGGTTTCAGTAATTTCAGCCATAAACTTCTTTTCAAGTTTATCAAGTTTGGCTTCGTATCGGGTTTCAGATCTTCGGACTGTGCCATGCATGATCAGCATCATCGATGCCACGAAAGCCACGCTCCACAATATTGAGTAAAAAAACATTTAATTCTCCTTTTTTGTGCATGATTTCTTTTTACACTGTGGTTCTGCTTTTACGTCATGCCAGCGGGCTTGCTTATAAACAAGCCGTATATCTTCGAGTGTTCGACTAAGCCTTTGCTGGCCCTTGGTCATTTCAAAATATGTGTATATTTGACCATAGCTCAATACCACTAGATACGCTAATAATGCGATTTCCATTTAATTCTCTCCTTTTGTTGTTTTTGGCTGCGTGAGCAGGGCTCGAACCTGCGACGTCGAAGTTAACAGCTTCGCGCTCTACCAACTGAGCTATCACGCATTATTTGGTGGGCTCTCTCGGACTTGAACCGAGGACTACCCCGTTATGAGCGGGGGGCTCTGACCAACTGAGCTAAGAGCCCATAATATTAATGGTAGCCAAGGTGGGACTCGAACCCACAAGTCCTTAAGGACGACAGATTTTAAGTCTGCTGCGTATACCAATTCCGCCACTTAGCCTCGTTCTCTATTTAAAGTCGGGTGTAGGGATCCTAGTCTCTGGATCAATCACCACGTTTCCCCTTTTGTGTTCCTTAATAAAATTCTCTGCTGCCTTCTTATTGCGAAAGTTAGTTAAATACAAGGCGTGAGGATTGGAGTCCTGGGTATATGTCAAGCAAACCTCGTAACAGCCATGTTTCTTGTGTTCTATTATGTATTTCTTCTTTTTTTTCATCTCTAATAATATAAGCACCCTCGTCGCGGAGTTAAGTGCTAATATTCCTTTTTGTTTGGTAGCCCCGAGGAGAATCGAACTCCTGTCGCTGCTGTGAAAAAGCAGAATTCTAAACCGTTGAACTACGGGGCCATATTTTATTTGGTACGCCCAGCAGGACTCGAACCTGCGGCCTACGGCTTAGAAGGCCGTTGCTCTTCCATCTGAGCTATGGGCGCACAATCTGGAGCCTCCTCGCGGACTTGAACCGCGAACATCCACTTTACAAGAGTGGTGCTCTACCATTGAGCTAAGGGGGCATATTTTTTTTCTCTATATCACAACTATAAGCATAAAAGTTAACAAGTTAATTATCCGTAGAATATAAAATTTCTAATAAACTTATATAAACCGCGCAGCCTTGTTCATAAATCTTCTCGTTATTATGTAGGACCGTCACCACGCCGTAGCGGGGACAACCTGTTATAACTCCGATAAATCCCCCTTCACCACGCGGATCTAGATCTAGATCTGGATCGTCTTCGTAGGATCTGTCAGTATACTTTACTAAATCTCCTATTTTCATTCTTTCGCTCTCTGTCTGGCTTTATCCACTGTTTTAATATTCTCAGCATTATAACCGAGCCATCTTAATTTATTTGTGGCTTCTTCTGCTCTCTTTCCCGACTTGCAGAATACAAGGATCTTCTTATCTTTTGGTATGCGGCGAAGGTTTTCATCAATTTTGTCATGAGGGACATTTATACTTGAAGGAGCAGTGCCTTCTTCAAACTCCTCTTCGCTACGAACGTCCAGCAGAAAATTATTATCTCCTTCTGGCACGCTCAATCTCCAGCCTCTTCCATAGACATTTCAACTACTTCTTGGTCGCGCATGCACTTCCCTTCGTAGTCCTGTGTGTCGTCAAAGCCAGGCGCGTCTTTCACAGAGTACGTCCCAACGTCATCAGGCCCCGATGGTACATCATCGCTGATATCTATCTCCAAGGTGGTGTCGCTAGCGAGATCTTGTGGCTCGTCGGAAAACCCACAAGCGGGTAGGGTGGCGCACATTATAATCAGCGTGGATCCTGCCAAAAGGGTGGTGTACATATTCTTCATCTAATATCTCATTTTTCTATTGTTTGTTAATTGTAAGCATAAAATTAAAGAAAATTATTATTTCTTTTACTTTTGCTCATATTTTTTTATTATCTTGCTACAGTATAGCAGCTATGATTATAAAAATCAAGGAAATAAATACTTTTTCGCATAGTTATTTATATGACCAGTAAGTTAAAAACATTAGTCGGCGTTGCCATGATGTTAAACTTGTTTGATGCTGGTGCCACTTTATTTATTATAGATATGGGCGGTGTGGAAGTTAATCCCTTCATGAGTTACCTTATCGATATCAGCCCTTCTCTCTTTGTTACCGTCAAGATTGTGGTCTTTACTATCGCAATTATTATTATGGCAAAGTTTAAACCAAGCCATGTTAGGTGGGTTGTTGGAGCATATAGTTTGTTAGCCTTGTGGCACTGCTATCTTCTCTGGAATATATATATCTTTACGCTCGGACAACTTATGGTCATATAATTTTAGAGCGGCTAGCGCTATAGCGCGCGCACTATAGTGCACGATGACATACACTGGACGTGCGAGAATTTTGGAAATGCGACTTCATACGTTCCTATCGAGGTTACATTGATAATTATTCCTATTTCGCCAAAAATATTATACGGCATGAGCACAGCATGTCCGTCCTTTGTAAAATGGATTCCTGGCTGTTGTATACATTCTACTAGATCACCGACGATCATTTACTTTCTCCAAATGGCACATTAGGCTAGCGTATGATGATACACCATTGCCGTTGCGCGGGCCACAGACGAACACACCATCAAACACGCCGGGTCGCTGCTCATGAGTAATCAACATTAGCTGCCCATCGTGCTTAAATTTCACTAAATCGCCTACTTTCATTCAATCCTCGTTAGCTCTGCCGGATAATACGAATAAACCGAGCCACTATTGTGGAGTACGGAATAGGCAGGATATCCGTCGCCTTCTTCGTAAAGGACCCGTGTAACGATACCGATACCTTCGTGATGAGGGAGGGCTTCCCAGTCGGGTCCGACAGAGGCGCAGATCTTTACAAGATCGCCAATTTTATGATCTGGTTTCACTTATCAACTCCAAGGGGGGTCCGGTGGTGAGAGTCTCCTCTCCATTATTCCAAGCTAGCGTATACTGTACGATGTAGTAGGGGGTATCTGCTTCATAGGATTCTTTGTTTCTATGCAAGTCGGCCATCTTGGCATGCCAATCCACCAAGGCCCATTCTAATTTCACGATAATTGCATGTCTTTTATGATGGGCTAGCTGCATGATATTATCTTTATACCCAACTAAGTCTCCTACTTTGAATTTTGGCTCATGGAAGTGCTGGTGAGGTAGCGGCCTTATATCGATTGGTCTACATTTCATCTCTCGCGCTTACAACCTCTAAATAATTCGCCGGCTCGTAAGTATTAATCTTACTGTCAATCCAGTGTACCAGTATACGATCTTGATGGGGCACCAAGCCTTCTGGCGAGTCTCTGACATAAAAATCCTTGTCTATACCCACTACAATACCCAAGCCATCATCTAGGCCGGGGAATTCTTTTTGACCTCTAGCTACCTTAACTAGATCACCGACGATCATTCTTAAAATAACTCCTCTCGAATACTGCATAGGAAGAATTTAGATAAGCAGTGACCTCTTCTTCGCTCACATCATAACCTTGGGCTTCCATAGCCTCAACAATATCAGTAACGATCTGCTTTGGAGGGTTGTAGGAATCATGATTCTTTTTAAGCAGCTTCTTATAGCCTTTGATCCGCTCAACTTTGTTATCTGAAAATATTTGATTATTACCTTTCATTTATAACCTCTTCCTTTTTCTCTCTCGACAGCTTCTTGAATTTATATTCGGCTTTTTGAGCCTCGGAGCGATTTTCGTGCGCGACACTATAAACCAATTCAACCGGCCTACGAGTACGGGTGTATTTCGCGCCTCTTGGAGAAGTATTGTGCTCGTCTAGCCGTCGTGTGGTATCCGTTGTTACGCCGGTATATAATGTATGATCGCTGCATAGCACAACGTATAAATACCAAGGCTTATACTTCACTTATGATCTCCATACAACTATACTCTTCTAAAGTTGATAATAGTTGAGAAACTATCTCGTATGTGCAGGACCAGTCGTCAAACCATTCTACCTTGACGGCGGCTTCCTTGTAGTCCTCGAAATAGCTACAATATTCCACAACGATACCGTATACTGGCATGCCTTTGTGATCAAGTTCTATGTACTTCACAAGGGCACCCACCGCTATATTACCTTTAGCTGTTCCCACTCGCCTTCCTCATTTGTGTAGCGTACCATTTTGATGCCGGCCTCTCTCATATATTTCATACAATGGGGGCAGGGTTTGGCCATGGCTAGCCCGCCTGTCTTTAAGAACCGGAGCACCTCAATCGTGTCACCAGCTTTGGCAAAGCGCAGGACATTCATCTCTGCATGCATATGGCTTCCATATGTGCCATCTTCATATATTCTTTTGAATCTCGGGTGAGTCTTGAATGTATTCTCTCCAACTCTTACAACCTTCTTGCCTCGCTTTAATATAGCGGCAAGATGATAGACTCTACCGTTGTTTAATGCCCGCTCACGGGCTTGGTAATACACTTGGCATGGTAACCAACTCCTCTGTCTGTGTTAATAATAAGCACGGGGCGCGCCTATTTAATCTTTTTTATATCTTTTCTTGTCCAAGTAGAATCAAATATAAGTTTGCCTCTTGCTGCCCACACAATATCATACTGGCCTTTATAGTTATTATAATTGGTTATCATACCAACCCTGCCTATAAACTTTTGAAACATTACTAGTTTCTTAGCGTAAGCAGATAACTCTACCAGTTGGCCTGTCTTCATATTTATACCTCCCCAAAGTATTCTTCGAGGGAGCCAACCTTGTTCCAGCCGCTGTCTAAATTCGGATCGGACAATCTGTCATGATATTCTACAGATCCATCTTCCCTTTTGATATAAATATAATCGACATACAAATTGTCGTATGAGTGCGGATCTGTTAAGTATTCTGATGAAGCTGTGGGGAGATATTGGATGTTAAAATGCCAATCCGCGCCCTTCTGTTCCGTTACGTTGAGGCTGTTGATCCCACCCTTCGCTGTAGCGGTGACTATCATAGAGTATACGTCATCGTAGTGCATCCTTAATAGCGCGGGTACCTTATGCTCGGGGTGGCCGTCATAGTGGCAATAAGTCCCGGTATAAAGACCACTAGAGTGTTCGATATATATGTGAGAGCGTGTGGCCATATTATTAGTATAAGCCTGCATGGTTAATAATTAACAAGGAATAATCTCTTTTGATTTATTTCTAACATTGAGGGGGTGTTCTCCCCATGATTTATTATAATCGCACGGTGGGTTGTTTGGCCAGGCGATGACCCAAGACCATTCTCTTGATAAGTTTGGGCTATCGAGGCCAAATACATCGATCAACTCAATCAGCATGCCAACAGATCCGTCATTCCATATAACAGTATCCCCTGGTTTTAACTCTTCTTTTCTATTCATTTAAAACAGTTAGGTCCTCTTCCTCGTGCCAAAATGGTTCCTCTGAGTTTGTCCAGTACACACAAATATTTGTGCCCTGAAAGTGTTCCCCAATCTCTATTATAATGCCGTAGTATGGCTCCCTCGTAGGGTCGTCTGGAAATATCCAGGGCGCCCATGGGCCGACATAAGAGACTAGGGATCCTACTTTCACCTCACATATGCTACCCCATGGGGAGTGAGTACGCCGCTGGCCCACTCGTCGGTTACATATGCTCTTACAGCGTGTTTGCCCTTTGTCTGAGGGGCTTTATATGATGCTGCTCTGAATATTGCTCCGTCGCTCTTTCTTACGAAGGCATATACAGTAGATCCTATACCATATGTTATAGTACCGGCATGCGCATCATCCATTCTGACAAGCTTCCAATAAACTGAGCCTTCGGAGACATCAATTATCTGCTTGGGAAGGGTCGGGAAATTTGATTCCATATAGTTGTTAACTATTTCCTGGGCTTTGACTGTAAAGTAATCAAATGCCAGATTTATTTCTTCTTGAGAATATTCCATTTATGCCTCTGCGATCGGATATTTAATAGCGGTAGATAGCATGAGGTCTGCTGAAGCTATATATGCATCATACCTTCTTATAAGGTGCGCATGCTCTAGAACTAGTCCCTGCTCTTTCGCCAACATAGCCTCTTTGTATAGCCCCTCGGCTTCTTCATGGATCTTAAACCAATCTTCTAACAAGATTGTCTTGAATACTCCATGCTCTAACTTTGGTATAGCCGGTGCCAAATTCATATGCCCTCCTTATATAATAACTATAAGCGCGAATCGTTTTAAGATAAGTTATATTATAGTGAAGACTTGTATATGGCGGCCTCGGCATCCATCAACGCGCGCTCGCAGCGCGAGAGGTCGGCCTCAAAAAATAGTGCATCATTCGCATCTTCATTTTTTCTAACCGTTTCGAGTTGTTTCCGCTTTTGATCGATAAGATTTTTCGTTGCGTCAGCTAATACAGCCAAGACGTCTTCTGGAATATTTATGTTAGACAATTGTCAATCCTTTTTGTTAAAATTCTTCTTTACTTCAAGCAAAATTGCTCTTATATCATTAATCTTAATCTCTAATTTCTCTACTGTGTCTGCGCCTATGGCATGCTTAAGCAAATATAGCTGGGTCAGCGCAGTGTCTAATATGGTTTCATTTTTGTTAGGTTCAAATACTTTTCTCAAGTTTCTAGTTCCTTTATGTTGTCTATGAATAACTGGCCAGTATTACCTTGGGCAAAGTATCTTTTTTGGCTCTGCCTAATAGTCTTCCAGAAACCTCTTCCTCGGTATAACACCAAGTGTCGGTTCGGTCCCAGTCGTCAGCGGGATGCATTTTCTTAGCATCATCCAGGCTCTCTGCTGAAACGATCATAGCGTGATACGTTCCCTCAGAAGTATTCTCATCTTGATATATGTAATATATATTCATGCAGCACATCCCCCTAATAGTAATTAGATGTTGTTAGTCTCAAGTTGTCTCTAATTCGCGAATTATTTTCGAATTATGTGACCAAAGTCGATTAGGCTGTTTGCCTGGATATAATATTCACTTTTCATATGAACTAAATCACCAGAATCAACCAATTTTTGAAAGAGTTTAATAGTACCGTCAAAGGATAATATCCCTAGTTCGTACTGCGCGATCTCTTTATCGTAGTAGCTACTGTTCAATTTGAAACTCCAAGAATTACATAATTAGTTTGTTAAACTTGAAATTTCAAATAAATTTAGCTAGCGTCTAAGCATATTAGAACATTGTCCAACATTGTTGTAAGTATGCACATTATGTTATATGCCCCAGCAACAGTCATATCTTTATCCTTTGTTCGTCTCTTCCAATTTATCAATTTCCTGCTGACATGCCTTAATTTCGATTACTAATTCTTTAATAATACTTACGGCGCCGTAGTCAGCAACAAAAACGTTTCCGTCTTCGATCTCTTTGGCCTTCAATAAAGCTCGAAGCACGAGCTTCTGCTGATTTTTTCTTGATATCATACATCGGGCCTTCTATAATCATTTATTAATGTTGTGCTATCATATTGTATGAGGACTGGATGAGAAAAGAACCTCGATATTTTTACCGAGCCGGTCTTCGATCCAATTTCGCATGTCCTCTCCTCGCTCAAATTCTACTATTTCGTTATTATTAATTAGTTTCCAAACATTAACTTCTTCCAGAATATCTACCATGAGGGTAAGAAGTTC
>JYMV01006625.1_pt1 | contig 15169 bp, 16 predicted proteins | sample 338911 | NCBI WGS metagenome assembly JYMV01 (sample SAMN03354496, study PRJNA234377) | hydrothermal vent metagenome | biome: Deep sea; feature: Hydrothermal plumes at the Eastern Lau Spreading Center, Western Pacific Ocean; material: Seawater | place: Tonga | collected 2009 | depth 2000 m m
ACCCAGAGCTAAACACATAACAAAATTCCACGCTGTCATTCTGAGGAGCGGAGCGACGAAAGAATGACAGCGTGGAGTGGAGATTCTTCGCCTCGCTCAGAACGACGCGGCAGGGGATGTGTTATAGGCTAGCGATTAGCAACTGGAGGGGTAATACCATGCTGAGACCTTCCGCTTCCAAAGCGACACCCGAAGAACTGGAAGGCTTCTACCGGGACCTGGGGACCTACAGCACCGCCGCTCTATGGACCCGGCAAGAACAGGCGCTGGTCAACGAGCCCAAGAGTAAAGCCCTACCCTACCTATGGCGTTGGAAAGAGCTGCGCCCCCAAGCCATGCGGGCGGCGGAACTTGTGGGCACCGAGGACGCGGAACGACGGGTATTGATGCTGCTGAACCCCGGCTTAGAGGGCCGGATTGCCACCACCAACAGCCTGTTTTCCGGCCTGCAGATCGTCATGCCGGGAGAGTCGGCCCGCGCCCACCGGCACACGCCGGCGGCTCTACGATTCATCATCGAAAGCGACGGCGGCCATACCACCGTCGAGGGCGACAAGATACCCATGCTTCCCGGAGACCTGGTGTTGACCCCCAACTGGACCTGGCACGACCACGGCAACACCACCGGCAACCCCATCATCTGGCTGGACGGTCTGGACTTGCCTTTGACCCACCTGCTGGAGGCCGTATTCTTCGAGCCCTATCCCGAGGACATCCAGCCAATCACCCTTCCCACCGATTCTTCCCTGACCGCCTACGGATCCGGCGCACTGCGTCCGGCCTGGGAAAAACCTCAGAGTACTTATTCGCCGCTGATGCACTATCCGTGGGACAAGACATGGTCGGCGCTGCAGGGCTTGGCCCCGGTGGCAGACGGCAGCCCCTATGACGGAGTGGTTCTGGAATACACCAATCCCAATTCCGGCGGACCGGTCATGCCGACAATGGCCTGCCATGCGCAGTTGCTGCGGCCCAGCGAAGCCACCAAGGCTCACCGCCACACCGCCAGCGTCATCTACCATGTGGTTGAAGGGGAAGGCTATTCAATCGTTGACGGCCAGAGATTGGATTGGAGCGAAAAGGACGTTTTCTGCGTTCCTGGCTGGGCTTTCCACGAGCACGTCAACTCGTCGGCCGTTAATCCCGCAGTGTTGTTCAGCTTCACCGATGCCCCCGTCCTGCAGGCCTTGAGCCTGCTACGGGAACAACCCCATCCCCAAGAACACCAATAGGCGGCCGGAACCGCGTCAATGGCGGCCGGTTGACTGACCGAGTCAGCCCGTCAACGCTCCAAAAGTGTCATGTTGAGTCCGCCGAGGTGGCAATGTCATGCTGGGCCAGCCGCAGCGGCGAAGCATCTGGGGTGGGGCACCCTCACCACCCACCAGATTCCTCCCTGCGGTCGGAATGACACTCGATTCTCGTAACTGGCCCTAGAACTAGGACGACACAAGAAACCTTTAGGGGCACGGCTAGCCGTGCCCCTAAACCAGTGGTGAAACCCAGATTCATTCCAGAATAATGTTATCAATCAGGCGGGGCTTGCCCAACTGAACGGCCACGGAAACCATGACGCGCCCCTCAACTATGTCTAACTCTTCCAGGGTTTCGGCGTTGGCCACACTAACGTAGTCGATCCGTTCGATCAACCCTTCGCTCTCCAACACCAGTCTGGTCTCCGAACGGATCCGACTGCCGTCGGTGATCCCCTCCTGCCAAAGTCTTTGCGCCAACTGTAACGCCCGGTAAACAACCGGCGCGGCCCGGCGTTGTTCCTCGGTCAGATAAGCATTGCGGCTGCTGAGGGCCAATCCGTCGCTGTCCCTCACCGTGGGGACCATCACTACCTCCACATCTAGGTCTAGGTCACGAACCATCTTGCGAATTACTGCCGACTGCTGCCCGTCCTTCTGCCCAAAATAGGCCCGGTCGGGGCCGACGATGTTGAACAACTTAGCAACCACCGTGGCCACTCCCCGGAAGTGACCGGGACGATGCTCCCCCTCCAGCCGGTCGCCCAGTCCGCCAACATCCACCCAGGTGTTGAAACCCGGCGGATAAATCTCTTCGACGCCGGGCGTGAACACTAGGTCAACTCCCTCTTCCTTGAGCAAAGCCGAGTCCCGTTCCAAGTTGCGGGGATAAGCCGACAGGTCTTCCTGGGGTCCGAACTGGGAGGGATTAACGAAGATCGTCGCCGCGAGGGTTGAGTTATTCTTCCTCGCTTCCTTCACCAAAGCAATGTGGCCTTCGTGAAGCGCGCCCATGGTCGGCACCAAGCCCAGGGGACGCTTGGCTGAACGGCAGGCGGCGGCCATCTGGCGCCGGTTTTGGAGGACTTGCATGAAGACGCCGTTTCTCCTTGGAGACCGCTACTTGACCTCGACCCCCGGCCGAGCGGCAAGGGGGGTTGGGCGGGAACCTATTTAGGGCAGGACAGTCAGCTCTTCCAAGATTGCCTCGTCCATGCCAAAGCTTTGCTTGCCGGTGGGGAAAGACCCGCATTCGACGTCCTGGACGTATTGGGCAAACGCCCCTTTTATTGACTCGGCCAATTGGGCATACTGTTTCGCATGCCTGGGCACAAAATCGGTGAACAGACCAAGCATGTCGTGGAGTACCTGGACCTGTCCGTCACACTCAACTCCAGCCCCAATGCCGATGGTAGGCACGGTCAACTGTCTTGATATCAGACCTGCCAGAGGAGTCGGCACCAGCTCCAAGACGATGGCATAAGCGCCGGCATCCTCCAGGGCTTTGGCGTCACGCAACAACTTGGCCGCCTCTTCCCGGTCCCGGCCCTGCACCCGGTATCCACCAAAGGAGTTGATGGACTGGGGGGTGAGTCCGATGTGGCCCATCACCGGTATGCCGCTCTCAACCATCCGGTGTACAGTATCCGCCACGTTCTCGCCACCCTCCAGCTTTACGGTTTGCGCGCCGCCTTCTTGGATCAATCGGGCAGCGTTGGTGAGTGCCTGGGATTGGTCTATGTGGTAAGTCATAAATGGCATGTCGGCGACGACCAGCGCTTGCTTGGCGCCCCGGACCACGGCTTTGGTATGGTGCAGAATGTCATCAATCGTCACCTTGACCGTGGACTCGTAGCCCAGCACCACCATGCCCAGGCTGTCGCCAACCAGGAGTATAGGTATCCCGGCTTGATCAGCCAGGCATGCTGAGGTGTAGTCGTAGGCAGTAACCATGGGTATCTTTTTACCCTCGGCCTTCATCTGGCCGATGTCCCTGATGGTCACCTTTGCCATGCTTGTTACCTCCGGACAGTTGGGTATGCCGATGTTCGCCCTGGGGGAACGACCACCCTCAATCCCCCCTTCTAAAGGGAGGAGGCTTGTTCGGATGTCGTTTGATTATTCGATGCCTATATAGTGGTCGACCAGTTCTTCTATGGCGGTCAATTGGCTTGGGCCCAGGCCGTGCCCTACCGCCAGAGGCAGGGAAGCTCGGGCCAGATTTCCGTACAGGGACACCAACTCCGGGGAGCGTTGAAACAACGACTCTAGGTGGGAGCGTAGAGTCAAAACGTCGCCGCGGATGGCCGGCCCGGTGGCGCTGGGCAGCAACCCCTCTCGCGCCACGTTTCCCAGGGTGGCGGATGCCAAAGGCATCAAGGCTTGAATCGCTTGTTCTGGGGAGAAGCCCATCGTTTCCCAAAGGCTCACGGCTGTTTTCAGCAAAGCCACCAGATAGCCGCACCCGAACACTGCGGCAGCGTGATATAGGGGGCGGTCTTCACCGGAGATGGATACGGAATGTCCATCCAAGTCCTCGGCGACACTGTGCAGGTAACCGCCTATCCACCCTTCACCGTCTACCGCGAAAGTTACCCCAGACAGTCTGGCCGCGGCCTCTTCTGGGGAGGCCAGCCCGGCAAATGTCTGGAAGGGGTGGAAAGCTCCGGTCATCGCGCCCTGTTGGGCGGCGGACTTCAGCAACTCGATGGATGCCCCGCCACAGCAATGGACCACGCCTTGGCCGTAACGCCAGTTCACCGACCTAGTTACCTCTTCGATAGCCGAATCAGGAGTGGTTATAAAGACCAGGCCGGAGACATCTGACAGCGCTTGTGCCGAAGCGTATACGTCGCATCCGGGAATACGGTCCGCCAACCACCGGGCCGACGCTTCAGAGCGGCTGTGCGCGCCGGCAACTCGATACCCCCGCTCCGCCAAAGCCAGGGAAAGTCCCCTGCCCAAGACCCCGATCCCGATGAATCCGATATCCAGGTTTCGGCTAGCCATGATTAATCTCGCCGATGGACGGCGCCCCGCCGAGGCCGGTAGCTGTTTCCGCGGCCCGCAATACCGCCCGGGCGGTGACCTCGACTGAAGCGGCGCCCAATGCGGTAAGGTCCGAAGTTTGGGGACCCTGACCGGTGGCCATGGCGAACATGGTGTCTCCGTCCCTCATGGTGTGACAGGGCCGAATCGTCAGGGCCAAACCGTCGTGGCTCAATCCCGCCAGATGGTTGACCTCCTCCCGGCTCAGCAAGGCGTCGGTAGCCACCAATCCGATGGTGGTGTTTGCCATGGACGGACCTTCTTGGCTGCCATCGTCTTCCAGAAGAATCTCCATCGGATCCTCGAACCCGCCGCCTTCACGCCGGGGTCCGGCCATTAACCGCCCCGTCTTATGGTCGTACAGGCCGCCATAGGCGTTAACAGCCACGACGGCGGCCACCACCGCGCCGCCGGGGAGCCGCAGGCTGGCGGAGCCGATGCCGCACTTGACCGCCGACGCGATTCCTCTGCCTTTGGCGACGGTTGCCCCAGTCCCAGCTCCGACGCTGCCTTCATCCATCGGACCGGCATCGGCCGCCAGGCAGGCGGCAAGACCTTCTTCAGGACCGGGACGAACGTCATGGGTAACCAACCCCAGATCGAATAGAATGGCCGCCGACACTATCGGAACGATGGCCGGTCCGGCTTCAAAGCCAACACCCTGCCCTTCCAGGTACCGCACTACCCCGGAAGCGGCGTCAAGGCCGAACGCGCTGCCGCCGCTGAGGAGGATGGCGTGGACCCGGTCCACTCGGTGGGCCGGCCTTAACAGGTCGGTTTCCCTGGTTCCTGGGGAGCCGCCTCGAACGTCGACGCCGCCCACCGCTCCTTGGCGACAGATAATCACGGTACAACCGGTGGCATGGGCCCGGTCGGTGTAGTGACCGGCCTCCAGCCCTTTGACCGAGGTGATGGTGTTATTCACCCAGCCTCCCGGGCACGCTTGTCCCTACGCATATGCGACCTGAGGCAAACAAAAGGAAAGCCCCGACGCAGCGGGGCGCAAAATAAACAACACTTTCGATTTTGGCCGTCTCGGTCGGCATAGGATCCCAGCGGCCCACCAGATTGCTCAGTCTACGACTGATGTCGCAGATTGCTTGGTGCTCGCCCCCGCTACGGGTGGGCGGCAACCAGATTGTAAGAGGGGTCACGGAGAGTGTCAAGCAGAAGTGCGCGTTGTCAGCATACGCGCAGCCTTAGCCTCTTCGGCCTGTGACAACGGTGAGGGCACGTCAAGCCGTGCCCCTACACGGGTATCTCTGTAACCCTCCCCCAGAAACATACACCCGTCACCTTGAGGCCCGCGTTACATGGTTCAATAGGCGAAGGGGAATGAAGATCATAACGATCGCGGAGATTCCGGTGAGAATACCGATGTAGTAGAAGATGGAGCTCAAACCACCCGCGCAGGGCCGAGAGAACCCAGGACATCATTTTTATATAGATACCCTTGATCCTGCATGGTTGCTACAGGCCGGGCTGGCGTCGTTTCTCCCAACCGGAATTGCCGAACATCCAGGCCTTCATCCCGTCCCGTTAAGGATTGCGGTGGAAAATGGGATACTTGCAGCATTGGTGTGGATTGGTGTCACCGGATATGCCCTTTGGCGGTGGCCGGGTCAAAAAACAGTGCCGGATTGCCGAGGCGAGCTGAGATAACCAGCCAGTGAGCCCAGAAACCGCCGTGAGATGGCTCTCAGCTCGATTCAGCCGGTTTTCGGCCTTCGCTCTGCTTAGTTTACCGGACTACTATTCATGGATGGGCCACCATGGCGGGTTCTGGTGACTCCCGATCGGAATGAGGGTTAAGAGATGAGTTTCAGTTTCGGGGCTGGGATGTTTTGTTTTATGCCCTTACGGTGATCTTAATTTTACGGTGCCTCTTACCGCTCGATTGCTTGGGATGCTAAGAATGGTTCTGGTGCCTACTAGTTTGCCTGGGGTTAAGCGATGACGGTTTTTATAGAAGGCCTCCGCACTCGGTTAAGGCCACTGACGAATACCGATATAGGGCCGAGATATTTGGGGTGGGTCAACGATTACGAAGTGACTAAGTATCTCGTCGGCCTCTTATTCCCGGTAACTGAAGGCGATCTTGAGGGTTATCTAAGCCGGTTTGAAGACAGTAAGTCCAATTTTGCCTTTGCGATCATTGACAAAGAATCAGACGTCCATATAGGCAACGTCACCTTGAATCACATAAATTGGATTCACCGGACTGCCGATACCGGTATAATGATCGGCGATAAAAGTTTCTGGGGGAACGGTTACGCTTCGGAAGCCTGGGCCTTAGTTGTTGACTATGCGTTTAACCGGTTGGGACTGCGAAAGCTGACCGCCGGTGTGGTATCTGGGAACAGGGCTAGTTTGAAAGCGTTGCAGAACTTGGGATTCGTTATAGAGGGCGAGTTCAAGGAAGAGGTTTTTATGATGGGAGAGTTGCGCGACGTGTACCGATTGGGCTTGATACGGGGCTGGGGCAACCAACCGAGATGCCACACAATACAGGAAATGATGAAAATGAAATAATCGGACCTATTGGACTTCTTGGAACACCGATAGATTCGTGGCATTCTCAATCCTCCAAGCCGTTGTAGTGCCTTGATGGTAGATTTCCGTTAACCAAGGAACATTAGGCAAGTCCGCCCACGGGTTCTCGTAATCCAACAACCTGTAAACGCCGGGCACCCCAAGATTCTCCCCATTGCACCAGGGGAACTTCCCTTCAATCAGAATCCACTTCGCCCTCAGTTCTTCCCGCGCCGCCCCGGTATCGCATCCGGATATCCACCCCAGCAAACACCGTACCCGCCGGTCATCTTCGGCAAAGAACGCCGGCGGTTCGACGTTGCAAGTGGTGAAAGTTGGTGATTGTGTAAGAGCGCTGACCCACAGGCTCAACCGGAACGAATTGGTGATGATTCCCTCGCCGGGGTGGTCCCGTTTAATTTTTCCAGTATCTAGGCCGTAACCGGGGATATCATCGCAGACTTTTCCGACTCCCCGTATGCCTGCATGACGTAGCCGGTTAGCATGAGGGTTGCCGCCGCGATACTTAAACTGACTGGAAGTTCGTCGGTTTTTACCGTTTGAACCACAGCAAGGCGAAGCGCCGCACCGCCCAGCTTATGCCGACAAAGAAGGAGATCGACATAAGGTAGCGGGACCGGAAGAAAAGGTTAATCGCGGTTTCATTGTAGGACAAGAACACGCTCAGAGCGCCCAGAACCACGCCCAGAGACCGGCACTGTTTCTTGCCATCCGAATGCGCAGAAGGCAACGTCCGTAACGGCAGACAGATCCACCGCGGCCGTAACCCGGTTAGTAAATCAAGAACCGGGGCATTTGACGCCCTTGATTGGTGGAAGCTCCCACCAGGGCGTAAGCGATGGCGGACCCGGCCATGCACCCGGTAAGAATCATCCCCCACTGGCTCTTGAGGATGTCCACCAACGCTCCCCCGCCCAAACTGACCAACCCGGAACCAACCTGCCTGATGCTGAGCAGCGTTGCTACTTGGGTATAGCTGAGACCCAGGGATTGGGCGATGACCGGCATGAAGACCGGAAATCCTTGATCGTAAAGGTGTGAGACGCCGTGCTCCAACGAGAGACTGGCCAGGATGAATCCACGGCTGCGCCCGCGTTGCAAGGGCGCCTGCGCTACCTCATCCATATGTTGTCCATTGTTCTCCTAATAAATAATGTGTGCTGGATGAATAATCAGTGCTTGCATTTCCCTGGGTGACTCTAAGATCAAGTCCCCTCTTTGGCAAGAACGAAAACAGAACATGAACCCGTGATTTTTAATGATACGAGGAGGAGCCTATGGCTCGGGCGTGACCCCTGTGCTATGCTACCGCCTCTGGCGACGCTCAGGATAATCGCGATAAGTCTCATCAGATTGACAACCGGCAACTTACCGGCGTACGGCGGGAATCCCGTTTCCAGTTTGGCCTAAGCCCGTTGAATGACCCGGCGGCTGCACTTGGAGGTGGGTTGTAGGCCGGTTAAGGAGGAGTTTTACGATGTCTTACCCAGGTCTCAACCTAGACGGACAAGTAGCCCTGGTAACCGGCTCGGCTCGGGGCATCGGTGCCGCTTTGGCCATCGGGCTGGCCCAAGCCGGAGCCGATGTGGCGGTCTCTGACATACCTCAAAAGCTAGATGAAGCTAGAGGAATCCAATCTCAGATCGAAGGGTTGGACCGGACAAGCGCCACCTACGCGCTGAACGTGCTGGACCTGGCCAACATCCGGGAGTCCGTCGCGGCCGTGGTTCGGGACTTCGGGCGGCTGGATATCTTGGTGAACAACGCCGGCATCCGCCGCAGGCAAGCGGCTCTGGAGGTCACCGAAGAAGACTGGGACGCCGTGGTGGACACTAACCTGAAAGGCGCGTTTTTTTGCGCCCAAGCTGCCGCCCGGCCCATGATCGAGCAAGGATATGGGCGAATCATCAACATCTCTTCCCAACTGGCGGTGGTAGCACGGGAAGACCGGGCTGCCTACTGCTCCAGCAAGGCAGGCGTAGCCAATCTGACCCGGGTATTGGCCTTGGAGTGGATCAAATACGGCATCACCGTCAACGCCATCGGCCCTGGCCCCACCACAACGCCCGGCTTGCAGGAAGCCGACCCCCGGTCACCCTCGGAGGTCCAGCAAGACATGTCGGCCAACATGCCATTGGGACGGCGGATGGAGCCGGAAGAATTGGTGGGAGCGGCCATCTATCTGGCCAGCCCTTCGTCATCAGCCACCACGGGGCATCTGTTGATCGTCGACGGAGGGTGGACAGCGATTTGAACGAGCTGACAGCTATCAGCCGTCAGATTTTAGGAGGTAGACGATGAGCTTGGAGGACCTGGAACGCCGGCTTCAAGTCCTGGAGGACGTTGAGGAGATCAAGCGGCTCAAAGCACGTTATTGCGCCTACTGCGACGACAATTACAACGCCGAGGCCATCGCCGGCCTCTTCACCGAAGATGCGGTTTGGGACGGTGGGATCCGGGGCAGAGCCGACGGCCGGGCGGGGATCCACGACTTCTTTGTCCGGGCGTCCCAACGACTGCCCTTTGCGATACACATGGTAATGAACCCGGTGATTGAAGTGGACGGCGATACCGCCAGCGGCTCCTGGTACCTGTTCCAAGCCTGCACTTACGCCGAAGATGATCAGGCAGTGTGGGGCTCGGGCAGATACGACGAGGAGTATGTCAGGATAGACGGCGTTTGGATGTTCAAACACCTGAAGCTGACGTCCTTTTTCTGGACTCCCTTCGACCAGGGATGGGCCAAGACCCGATTCTCTTAGAACTTGCTTCTCTAAAATCAGCGTTGCTAACCCCGTTCGCCCTGAGCTTGTCGAAGGGTTCTCCCGCGAAAGGATGGTTCGACAGGCTCACCACGAACGGAAGATTCTAACAACTCTTTCCAAAACTAGAACTAGGATTGCACGCCATGAACCAGATGCAGGATATGGTTGCTGTCGTCACCGGGGCCAGCAGGGGGCTGGGCAAAGCCATCGCTCTAGAGTTCGCCGGGGAGGGGGCCAGCGTGGCCATCTGCGCCCGCGCCAACTCACCCACCGGTTTAACCGGCACCATGGATGAGACCGCCCGGGCGATTCGCGACGCCGGAGGCGAGGTCTTCCCGTTGGTCTGCGACGTGACCGACGACGGCCAAGTCCGGGAAATGGTCCGGCAGGTCGAGGAGCGCTATGGGCGCATAGATGTACTTTTCAACAACGCCGGAGCCATGGTCCTGGGAGAGTCTATCCTAGAGATAGACCCAGCAAGTTGGGACCGGATCATGACAGTGAACGTGCGGGGCCCCTATCTCTGCTCCCGGGCAGTCCTGCCTATAATGATGCGCCAGCGCCGGGGCAGCATCATCAACATCGGCTCCCGCATGGCCGACGACCCCACGCAAGGTGGCGGCGTTCTGTACAGCACCAGCAAAGCGGCCGTTCACATGTTCAGCTTTTGCTTGGCCGATGAGGTGCGGGAATACAACGTCGCCGTCAACGTGCTCTCGCCTGGTAGCCTGCGCACCGAAGGCTCGGCCGCGATACCTTGGACCCAGCGGGACTGGCATGAGCGGGTTGAACCTTCTGAGGTAGGCCCGTCCGCGGTCTACCTGGCAAAGCAGGACGCCCAGTCATTAACCGGCCAATTGGTCTTGCGGGCGGAGTTCGGAAAAACGTGGGGGATGTAGCTTTCAGCTATGGGTAGCGATTGACATCGGTCGTGGCAGTGAATAGAGTACCGGAATAGTGAGTATCGCCTCGTTGCCAATCGCGTCGTGAATCGTTCAAATGGAGGATTGAAGACATGGCTACTGTGTTGGATCACACCATCGTCCCGGTCAAGGATAGAGAGAAGTCCGTGGAGTTTTACACCCGGATATTTGGGTTCGACAACCTGGGGGAAGTGGGCCCTTTCCTCGCCGTGAAGGTCAACGACACTCTGAATTTTGACTTTCGGGAATCGGATGACTTCCGCAGCATCCACTACGCGTTCGCCATGGACCACCAAGAGTTCGAAGACGCCTTCGCCAGGATCCGGGAATCCGGGATTTCGTACGGCGACAGCCCCCGAGAGCAGGAAAACATGAAGGGGCCAGGGATGACCGCCGGCGCTAAGGGGATGGGCAAAGCCGTCTACTTCAAGGACCCTGACGGCCACCTTTTGGAGATCAAGACCTACTGAGGCCTGGGGTCGCGGTCTCGACCCACCACCCCTCTCTAATTCCCCCTCTCTAGAAGCAGAAAATTCCCTTCCCCTCTATGGGGGAAGGCTAGAATGGGGTTGGACCGGGCTTAATCCGAAGGTACGTCGGCGTGGAGATGGCCGTCCTGCACCGTGACCTCATAAGACCACATTCTGGCGTTGGGGCCGTTGATGCATTCACCGTCTTCAGGTTCGAAGCGCCAGCCGTGATCGGGGCACATGAAGCAAGTCCCCCAATCGACGATCTCCCCTCCGTGGTGGGGGCAAACGTTGGACAGCAGCTTGTACCCTTGCTTATTACGCACCAGGAAAAAGGAATAGTCGCCCCAATCGACCTGTGCGGGGAACTTTTCAAAACCCGTTTCAGGACCCAAGTCGATCATATTTTCTCGCAGCGTACAGATTCGTCGTGGCGTGGCGTCTGGACCGTTGGTAGTATAACCAAGGTGGGTTAGTACCTCAAGGCTGTTTGGATCCCTGGAAAACCGAATCGGGCATCAGGTCTCCATATAATTCTAACCGGCCTCTTGACTGATCGGCCGATTTCCGGGAGTATGGGGCAATCACACCCTGTTGTTTTTAGCGGGAGGCGAGCATGCCCGACTTATCCAAAGACGAAGTGGTAGCTCTTGGCCACGCGGTGGGCCTGGAGATCCAAGACCCGGAGCTGACCGAAGTGATGTATAGCCTCAACGCCCTCCTGGAATCTCTGGATCAGATCAACCCGCCCGGTCTGGATAGCGTGGAGCCACTACCAATCATCCTGCCCCCGAATAACCCCTCAGCCTAGCCGGCGCCCGGCCTACCCTAACCGGTTCAGGCCGCGGCTTTGGTCAAAAATTATTTGGTCTATTCCTACCATGCACCAGTCTCGGAAGGAGGATACCGATGGTGATTCAAGGTAAGGTCAGTCCCGAGGATCTGGAGCGATTCTACGCCTCCACCGACCAGGCAAGCCTGGCGCCCGGATGGCTCCGCCGCGGTGAAGAGCGGCCCACGGTGGTTCCTTTTCTCTGGAAATGGTCCGAAGTTGAACCGTTGGTCATGCGAAGCGGCGAGGTGGTCACCCCGGACCGGGACGTACAGCGCCGGGTCCTGCGCTTGGCGAATCCCGCGTTGGGCCATGGCACCACCCATACCATATCGGCAGCGTTGCAACTCCTCCTACCCGGTGAGTGCGCCCCGGCCCACCGCCACACCCCCACGGCTATCCGTTGGATTTTACAGGGGGAAGGCGTTTATACCACCGTACAGGGGGACAAGTGTTACATGGAACGCGGTGACCTTGTTCTCACACCGTCCTGGACTTGGCACGATCACAACAGCGAGGGCGAAGCCCCCATGATTTGGCTCGACGGTCTCGATACCCCGTTGGTCCACAACCTGCACGCCACCTTCTTTGAGAACTACCCCGAGGACGAACAGCCGGTTACCGGAACCGGAGAGTCGATTCAGAAATACGCTTCCGGGGCTTTGCGGCCCGCCTGGGAAGACACCAAATTGCCTTATTCTCAACTATGGCACTACAAATGGGACCGGACCTACGAAGCCCTCTGGAATCTGGCCCAGGTAGATTCAAGCCCCTTCGACGACGTGGCCATGGAGTATTCCGACCCCACCACCGGTGGATCGGTATTAGCCACCATGGCCTGTTGGATCCAGCTGATCCGTCCCGGCATCCACACCAGGGCGCACCGGCACACCACCAGCGCCGTCTACCATGTATTTGAAGGTGAGGGATACAGCATCATCGACGGCCAGCGGTTCGATTGGAGCCGGGGAGACCTCTTCGTAGTGCCGTCCTGGTCGTGGCACGAATTCGGAAATGATTCCAGCCAAGAGGCCATACTTTTCTCCATCCAGGACAACCCGGTCATCAAATCCTTGGCTCTTTTCCGGGAAGAAGCCTATGAGCAAAACGCTGGCCACCAGTCAGTTACTGGAAAATTCTCCGGCCTTCAGCGCCAAGGAACCTCTACTAATCCGGTCTAAGGAGTTAAGACCATGCCAGACAACGAAAGCCAAAACCGCAGAATCTATGTGGGATTGCAAGAAGGCGTTTGCGCCGTATCCGGACAGGGGGAGACCTGGATCTGTAGCGATGTCACCCCCCTGGCCCACGCCGCCGCCCGGCTTACCGCCAGCCCGATGGTTGGAGGAAGGGCCTACCTGGCCGCTTACGAGGCCGGAGTTTACCGTACCGACGACGGTGGACAGACCTGGCGCCATCTGGACGCCTACCCCAGCGATTACGCCCACAGCGTGCAGGCCGACTCCAGCGACGAGGGAAAAGTGTACGTTGGCAGCGAACCGGCGTCCATATATAGCTCTTCTGACGGCGGAGATACATGGGAGGAGTGCACTGGATTCACGGCGGTGCCCGAGTCTAGCCAGTGGGGATTCCACGCACCGACCAGGGACTCCCACGTTCGAGATTTGAGAGCGGCCCCTCACGATTCCAGCAACTTGTACGCCGCCATAGAGGAAGGGGGTATGGTTCGATCCCGGGACGGCGGGGCAACCTGGAAGCAACTGCCAGGGATCCACGACGACGTTCACTGCATCGGACTCAGCGGCGCCAGGCCCAAAAGCGTCTACGTTGCCACGTCCCGGGCGCCCTATCGCACCGACGACGAGGGCGACAATTGGGAAGTGATCAACAACGGCCTGGACGGGCGATACGCTTTGCACATAGCCGCGGCACCCGACAACGCCGACGTGGTTCTGCTGACGGTGTCCGCCAACGCACGGCGGGAGAATCCCCAGTTCTACCGTTCCACCGACGGTGGCCGCAACTGGAAGCTGATCGAGTCGGTGGGCCAAGGCGAAGATATGGTGGTCTCCTTTGACTGGGACCTACAATCGCCGGGCACGGTGTACGCCGGGACGGAGCCGGGCCAGATCTTTTGCAGCGGGGATCATGGTGAGACCTGGCGGCAACTACCGGTAAGCCTGCCCAAACTGGCCGTCGGCGCCATGGTTGTGGCATCGGCCTGAGTCCTAACCGACTTCCAAGACCAATACGTAGGGGCGTCCCGAACGAATCGGGACGCCCTTTTTTATCTCCTATTTCCCGCTTTGCTATTCCGGGTCTACAACTCCGGATACATGTCAGGCATCAACGCGTCCCGCCACTCCACTCCGATCGGCACAACGCTTTCGATGGCCCGCACATTGTAATAACTGGTACCCACTCCGGGTGGGTCGCCCCCATCGGCGACAGTCCTTGACGCCTCCAGCAACATGCGGCGAGCCGCCACGATGGCCATGTCGCTGCGGGTCAGGTTTTCCCTGGTGCGGTCGACTATAGGCCCCATGCTTTCTTGAACGGCCACATCCTGGGCATTGATTCCTTCGATCCCGGTAAAAGTCTCGGTCTTCTGGACTTGTCGATCTATGAGCCAGTCGTTGCCGATATTTCCTTTGGTTCGGAAATCCGGCAGAATGTCCTCAGGCCCCCTACCGTAGCCCTGTTCGATCTCCCGCCATTCTTCTTCGGTTATGGGTTCTTTCCCAAAGCTATAGATGAAGTTGTAGATCATACAATTTTCATCATCCATGGGTACCCACATATGCCCGGCAACGTGGGGCTTGGCCGGCTGGCCTTGGTACCCCGCCGCTTGCCGGGGACGAAATTGGTGGAAGGGCATCACGTAGTGGTAGGCCCGAACGTAGTTGCCTTTCTCCCCCAGAGCGCGGACGCCCACGTACCGGTATCCGTAGTCCGTGGTATCCACTTCCAGAGAAGGCGCGCTTCCGACCACGAAGTTGGAGTTCACCGCAATGCCAGCCCGGCCGGTATTTGCCGTTATTGCCCGGTGCAGGATCGGCGCGTGAGCGGTATCGACCCCTCCCTCCAGGCCTTGCAGCCAATTGCACTCCTGCCGGTTTTTGGACACGTGCCGGTGCGTGGCTTGAACCTGGGTCCACTCAAAATTGGGCGGTGGCGGTATTCGGTCTTCAGGCCCCAGGTAGGCCCAAACAACCCCGCCTGCCTCCACCGTGGGGTATGACTTGGTCCACATCTTATCCTTGAAGTCGCTGTCAGGCGGTTCGTTCATCATGTCCAAACACCGCCCCTCAACGTTGAACTTCCATCCATGGAACACACAACGAAGACCGTGCTCTTCGTTTCG
>JYMV01019175.1_pt1 | contig 15169 bp, 16 predicted proteins | sample 338911 | NCBI WGS metagenome assembly JYMV01 (sample SAMN03354496, study PRJNA234377) | hydrothermal vent metagenome | biome: Deep sea; feature: Hydrothermal plumes at the Eastern Lau Spreading Center, Western Pacific Ocean; material: Seawater | place: Tonga | collected 2009 | depth 2000 m m
CCAAAACCCATTGCAGCAATAAAGTCAACCTGATAGGTTCCCCTCCCTTAATATTCCAATTAAATGCAATAGTTTGCTTTATTTACTATTTTTAGCCCTACAAATGATAGGCCTTACAATCCCTAAAGCGTCTAACTAAATTTTCGTTTTGATTGTTGGAGGTTCTCAACAATATTTTCTATTCTAGAGGTAAAAAGGTCCAGGTCGTCACTATTCAGGCCGAATTTGGAAGTAGATTTACTGCTTGTTAGCTGTTGATTCTCCGATGAATTGAGTTCCGTATAAACTTCAGACAACTCGTCCGCTAACAATAAGCTTGCCATCACAAGTAATCGAGCATCACCAACTTGACCGATTGCGTCAGTCAATTTTCTTAACCGTTTATCAACAAATTGAGACAGTTTAATTAGATGATTTTCTTGACCATCATCACAGGCTATTTCATAATCCCGGTCATTAATTGTAACGGTGACTTGAGCCATTTTTATCAATCACCCGTTATTACCTTCATTTTATCGATGGCTTTGTCTAGACGCGTTGAAATGGTGAGATTTTTCATTTGTAAATCTGCTATTTCCCGTTTAGCCGTGTCGAGATCTTTGCTAAGGTCATCAGTCTCTGGGGCAATGGCGACTTTTTCCTTCAAAACTTCTTCAAGGCTAGCCAAAGCTATTTCAAGCCTCATTTTTGCTTTTTCAACTGGAGACACTTGAGCAGAAGAGCGTTTAGTTGGATCAGTTACCACGGTTACGTCATTCCTAATTGCCACAAAGTACAATATGCTGAGGGCTATGATGCCGTCAACTGCACAAGTGTTACAAAAGTATTTTAAAATTCACGGTTGACGTGTCTAATTTTCATGCCAATTTTGCGCCGGAGTAAAGAAGACACTTCGAATGGGTTCACATTTATAAATTTCGAATTTTGTTTTCCACCTTAAACGGAGAATATAATGGCGCTTAAAATTGCGATAAACGGTTTTGGTCGGATTGGGAGACTTGTTTACAGGGCCATACTAGAGAACGATGACAAAGACATAAACGTAGTTTGCATAAACGATTTAGGACCCCCTAATTCCAATGCTCATTTGCTAAAATTTGATACCATCCACGGCATACTCCCTCATAATGTAGAAGTGGAAGGTGATTATATATTAGTTGATCACAGGCCAGTTAAGGTTACTGCGGAGAAAGACCCTTTGAAGCTTCCGTGGGGGGAATTGGGCGTTGATATTGCACTCGAATGCACTGGCCTATTTACTAGCAAAACAGCTGCATCAGCACACCTTAATGCCGGTGCCAAAAAGGTGCTGATTTCCGCGCCAGCTTCAGAAGCCGATATTACCGTTGTATATGGCGTCAATAGCGATAAGCTGACCCCAGATCATCGGATTGTCTCCAACGCTTCATGTACAACCAACTGTCTTGCACCAGTGGTTCACGTATTGCACGAGGCGCTGGGGATAGAACGGGGTTTTATGACTACTATACATTCATTCACCGGGGATCAACGAACAGTTGACACTTTGCACGGCGATCTCCATAGGGCCCGGACCGCTTCCGTTTCGATGATCCCAACCTCAACAGGTGCAGCCCGGGCCGTTGGTCTAGTTTTACCAGAACTGGAGGGCAAGATAGACGGGACATCCATACGGGTGCCCACGCCAAACGTCTCGGTAATTGATTTTAAATTTGTTCCGACTAAAGCAACCGATATTGATTCCGTAAACGATGCTATAAAGGATGCTTCCGAAGGAAAACTAAAAGGAATTTTAAGCACCAATGAACTGCCTCTTGTTTCTGTAGACTTTAACCACAATCCGCATAGTTCAATATTTGACCTAGCGGAAACCCAAGTAATAGAGTCGCAGTTCGTCCGAGTGATGAGTTGGTATGATAATGAGTGGGGTTTTTCAAACCGAATGATCGACACTGCTAAAGCCATGGGTAATCTGCTCTAACAATTACGGCCCCTACGCAAATAATTGTTGGTATTAGCGTAATCATAAACTTCTTTTAATCTAGAAAAAACATAATAAAAATATTGGTTTGACGAGAATTTATTGATTACGTATTCGTAGAAAAATGCTGTATTAAAACACTTATATCACGTTCATACTTAAGCTGGTTAGAACCGGTAAAAGAATAATACTATTTTATAGATGGGTGCTAAAAAGAGGATTTGAAATATAGACCATAGACCCGACGGTTTCAGTTGGGCCGTGATCTGATAACCCTTATTTTTAAACCCTTACATCGGCTTTTCTGCACCCAATTACTCAGACTGAATGTAAAATACGACAAGAGGAAGTCAAATTGTCTAACAACGGCTGCAAATTATATTTGATTACGCCCGAAATTATGGAACCTAATGTATTCTCAGCTCACCTTGCCGCTGCTATTGATGCTGGTAACGTTGCATGCGTGCAACTACGTGTCAAAAATGCTTCTCGGGACTGGTTGGCACGGACAATAGAGATCCTGCGACCTACAGTTCAAGATAGGGATGTCGCATTCATATTGAATGATGACCCAGAGCTAGCCGCCAACACGGGATGCGATGGCGTACATGTAGGACAATCTGATACGTCGTATGAGAAAACTCGAGCACTCGTGGGAAAAGATGCCATTGTCGGGGTAACGTGTCTCGACTCCATTGATCTAGCCATGAGAGCGGCTGAACAAGGGGCCAACTATGTTGCATTCGGTGCATTTTTCGAGACAAAAACAAAGGTTTCTAAGGGACAACCCTCTTCGGATATTTTAACAACGTGGAACACCATCACGACTATCCCCTGTGTCGCTATTGGCGGCATTAAGCCGGAGAATTGTGCAACACTGGTCTCCGCTGGAGCCCATTTTCTGGCCGTTGTATCAGCTGTTTGGGATCATCCCTTAGGTCCATCCGCAGCCATTAAAGAGTTTAATCAAATTATTCAATCGTCAGAAAATTAGACTAATTAATTCTGATAAAATAGGGCTATTGAAAAATAGAATATCGTCTATTTTAGGTTGGTATTGAATGATTCAGAGATGGTTTAATAAACAATAACGATGCTTGGCTCTGCTCTTTTCCTTTAAACACTATAATCGCTAATTAGATCATTTTTAATTGTGGAGGTTGGTATTTACCGGGAACCAAGTTCCCAAAACCCATTGCAGCAATAAAGTCAACCTGATAGGTTCCCCGCCCTTAATATTCCAATTAAATGTAATAGTTTTTTGCGATGAAAATCAACGGTAATGCGATCCGTCCGAGTATGGTGATAGAACACCAAAACCGTTTATGGCGAGTAGTAAAAATTCAGCATACCCAGCCGGGAAAAGGCGGTGCATATGCTCAGGTGGAGTTGAAGGATATTCGCGATGGGACAAAATTGAATGAGCGCTTTCGCGCATCTGAAACGGTCGAACGCGCCCGTTTGGAACAGAACGATTATCAATTCCTATTTGCAGATGGTGATATGTACACATTCATGCATGGAAGCACCTTTGAACAAGTTTCCCTTCACGCCGATTTAATTGGTGAACAACAAGTGACGTTTCTGCAAGAAGGCATGCAGGTAAAAATAGAATCATTTGAAGAGGATCCCATAGGGGTGCAGTTACCGCCTCATGTAATATTCGAAGTCGTAGAGTCTGATGCGGTAGTTAAGGGTCAAACTGCGGCGTCTTCATACAAGCCGGCTGTCCTAGAAAATGGCTTTCGCACTATGGTTCCGCCACATATCGAACCCGGTTCACGCATCGTTATTTCAACGGAAGACGGATGTTACGTTGAGCGGGCTAAAGACTAAGGATCATTTACCAATCTGCTTGGACCATTTAAAATTTTTCAGGATGCAAACACCACATGGCCCTACAATCAGCAATTATTAACGTAATGAAGCAAGCAGCCCGCAAAGCTTCTGTTCGTCTCAAAAGAGATTATGGTGAAGTTGACCAACTTCAAGTATCCCAGAAAGGACCTAGCGATTTTGTAACTGCTGCGGATATTCGAACGGAGAGAATACTTAAAGAAGAACTTACTCGTGCCCGCCCAAATTTTGGATTTTTAATGGAAGAGGCAGGTGAAGTTAAAGGTCATAATTCTAATTGTCGCTGGATCGTCGACCCCATTGACGGGACCACTAATTTCGTCCACGGCATTGCTCATTTTGCTATTTGTATAGCCCTTGAGGAATTGGGCCAAATCACGGCTGGCGTAATATTAGACCCCATTAATGAGCAACTATTTTGGGCTGAAAAAGGCCAAGGCGCATTCCTTAATGATCGCCGTATTAGAGCCTCGGCTCGAACCAACTTTTCCCAATCTATATTTGCCACGGGTATACCGTTTAATGGCCGTGGTACACCTTTTGACCACGAGACTTCTCTTAAGGAAATCGGCGCAGTGATGTCAGCTTCTGCAGGTATACGCCGCTTTGGCAGTGCGGCTTTAGATTTAGCCTACGTGGCTGCCGGAAGATTTGATGGATTCTGGGAAAGTGGATTAAAGCCGTGGGATATTGCAGCAGGGATCTTAGTTGTCCGGGAAGCTGGGGGCATTGTAAGTGACCTTACCGGACAAGACAAAATGCTAGATACGGGTAGCATCGTCGCCGCCAATCCAGTTCTACATAAACCGCTGTTAGATATGATATTTAGCGCGAGAAAATAGCCTAACCTAAAGTTGTTTCTCTCTAACCATAATTAAAACACATATTGATCCCATCATATCAAATCAAAAATCTTTGAAAGTGGCCGATTTCAAGGTATATCCATTGTGGTCATGCTATTTTCCACCCGTCGTCTGCATTGAGGGGCTTGTTTATGTTGAAGTCATTTTGCAAACTACCTACCTTATCCTCAATGGTCGTGTGTAGGGGTGCGGGCTGGACCTCTGGTGATGCAATGGTTAAGGGAGAAATTAAACCATGAAGTGGCGCAATAAATTTAGGCGAGGCAGTTGGCTTTCGAGGATATTTGTCGTCTCTGTCATATCCATAATGTTTATAACCCCTTCAACGGTTCAAGCTCAGTTAAAGCCTTGGGATCATTCCAATCAAGTTTTGGTAGATCTAAGCATTCTCGATGAGATTAGCAGCCTTGGTGGATTTGCCTCTCATGTCGGTATCTCCGGCTTACCTAAACCAAGAAACTTTGCGAGGAGGTTGTCAAACTTTTCTAACCCCAGCAGCCAGTTGCTCAGCCCACCAAAGAAAACCCCTGCCAGCAGTTTTTTGATAAATCGCGCCCCAAAAATAAAGGCGGCAAAGAAAATAAAACGTTTAAGCTTTAAATCGACCTCGCCTCGGAATTATAACAAACGCACCGCCATATCAAAACGTAAATTAGCAGCGATAAAGCGAAAAGTGCCTAGTTCAAAACAGACTACGAAAAACAAACCGTCCACTGCAAAAACGGCCACCAAAATTAAACCTGAAACTAAAAATAATCCGAAGCCAATCACACCCAAAATTTCAGACTTCGCCCTGAAACAGCAAAACGTGAAGACCGGCGAAATGCCGACACCCCCGACTATTTTACCTGCACCTCCACCATCAAAAAATGTTTCAAAGCTTACCCCAACACCGAATGAGGTAACATTGAAACAGACAGCACCTGTCGTGTCAAAACCCCAAGAGATACAACAAGCTGCACTGCCCCAAGCTGTTGCTAGTAAAAACTCAGTAAACGTGGTGTTTACTCCTGGAGGTTCGGAATTGAGTTCGAGCGCTCGGAAAGCCCTCGACCTAATTGCAACCGAATTAAACAGTAAAAAAGATGTACGCATGCAGTTGATGGCTTATGCTGGTGAAAACAAAATGGCTGCTAGTAAAGCAAGGCGATTATCACTATCGAGAGCTTTGGCCGTTCGCTCATACCTAATAGAAAAGGGAGTTAGGGGCACACGGATCGATGTTAGAGCATTGGGCAACAGAGTATCCTCTGGATTACCAAACAGAGTTGATCTACGTGTTATTGGGCAATAGGCAAATACAAGAAGAACTAAGTTTTTGGGTCGTTAGGTTTAATTCAAACTCTTGCGAGGACCTCCAGGAGTGAACGCGTGACTTCTCCCCAGCGCTTCGTCGTTAGAATGGTGTTGTTCATTTTGGCGCTGGCTGTGATGGGCATATTTTTAATTTCCCCTCTAGAACGAGCCTTTCAGGCAAACGTATTCTTAAATGGCATTATACTTGGTGTTCTCTTTTTAGGAATAATTTATAATTTGCGCCAAGTTTTGGTTCTTTTTCCTGAAGTCACCTGGATAGAACTATTTCGAAAAAATTTACCCGGTCTATCGTTGGCTAGAAATCCGCGCTTACTAGCTCCGATGGCAACCATGTTGGGTGACCGAAAGGATACACTCAGCCTTTCCGCTCAATCGATGCGTTCACTTCTCGATGGTATTGCTTCCAGGCTAGATGAATCGCGGGACTTGTCACGTTATACCATTGGACTTCTAATCTTTTTAGGCTTGCTTGGCACTTTCTGGGGGTTATTAGAAACGGTTGGATCTATCCGAAATGTCATTAGTGGTTTGAACGTCGGCGGTGATGATGTTACCGCGGTATTTTCAAATTTAAAGAGAGGTCTGACCGCGCCTTTAGATGGTATGGGCACAGCATTTTCATCTTCCCTCTTCGGTTTAGCGGGCTCACTCGTTCTCGGTTTCTTAGACCTTCAGGCCAGCCAAGCTCAGAACAGATTTTATAACGATTTGGAAGAATGGCTGTCCAGCCTTACTCGTCTTTCTTCTGGCGCATTGACCGCCGACGGAGAGGCATCGGTGCCCGCCTATATTCAAGCTCTCCTCGAACAAACGGCAGAGAGCCTCGAAAACCTTCAGAGGACATTGGTTCGCGGGGAAGAAAGTAACATTGCAAGTAGCACCAATCTTATCAAACTTACCGATGGACTTAGCACACTGGGAGATCAAATGCGGGCGGAACAGAATATTTTAGTCAGCCTGGCTAAAAACCAAACCGATCTGCAACTGGTTCTTGATCAACTCGCCGAAAATAATCGAAGTAGCAGTAGTAGCCTGGATGAGGTAACCCAAGGCAATATTAAAAATATAGAGGTATATGTTTCCCGCTTATTGGAAGAGTTATCCTCTGGACGAGCTGATTTGATCAAGCAAGTACGAAGTGAGATCAAACTATTAGCTCGAACTATTGCAGCCAGTTTCAAGAACACCAAATAAAGGCGCAACTATTGGCCTACTATGATTAGTAGAAATCAGCACCGCACCGATATATGGCCGGGTTTTGTTGATGCACTAGCGGCCTTGCTGATGGTAATTATATTTCTTTTGATGGTTTTCGTCATCGCCCAGTTTTTCTTGAATGACGCGTTAACCGGGCGTGATGAAGCCCTGGAACGTTTACAAGTTCAAGTATCGAACTTAGCCGATCTGTTAAGTCTGGAGCGTCAAGCCAATGAGGAGCTTAGGGCAAGTACAGCAAAATTATCAGACGAGCTTCAGGCTTCCATCTCAATAAGTGATGGTCTCAAAAAACAAGTCAAAAACCTCAAGCTCCAGGCCAAAACAGCAGAAGAACTGGCTGCCAATCTTAAAAACGAATTAGCGCTTTCGCTTTCCAATATAGGCGCAAATGAGGAAATAATTGAGAGCCAATTAACTCAGATTAACGCACTTCGAAATGATGTTGAGTCGTTAAAAGCTCTTCGAGAAGAACTAGAAGAAAAAGTCACCCAATTGCTCAGTAAAGTGTCGAATAAAGACGAACAACTCATAACTGAGAAAAAACTATCTCAGACAGCTCGCGCGCAAATAGCGCTTCTCAACAAACAAGTTACCGCACTTAGGAAGCAAATTCTACAGATCGCAAATATCCTTGAAGCTTCTGAAAAAATTGCAAAAAAACGGCGTGTTAAGATTGTCAATTTGGGTAAACGCCTAAATGCTGCTCTTGCCAGTAAAGTACAGGAACTCGCCCGTTATCGCTCTGAGTTTTTCGGGCGATTACGCGAAGTGCTCGGCTCTCAACCAGGTATACGCATTGTTGGAGATCGTTTCGTTTTCCAATCAGAAGTTCTTTTTAGTAAAGGCTCAGATCAGCTAGAAAATGAGGGACAGAAGCAAATTCAGCAACTTGCCGGTACTTTAAAAGCTATCACGGTTAAAATTCCAAAAAATATCGATTGGATTTTAAGAGTAGACGGTCATACTGATCAGATCCCTATTAGAACAACACGTTTCCCCTCAAACTGGGAGTTATCAACCGCTCGTGCCATTTCAGTCGTCAAATTTCTTGTACAAAGGGGCATCTCACCCACTAATTTAGCGGCAACTGGATTTGGTGAATTTCAGCCAATCGATCCGCGGGATACAGAGGAAGCCTATATTCGGAATCGCCGAATAGAATTAAAACTCACTCAGCGGTGAGAAAATTTCTCACATTAAAGTAGATCTCTAAGTATGCTCATCCTATTTATTATAGTATTTATCAATCTGATCGGCTTCGGGATCATTATTCCATTACTGCCATTCTATGGTGAACATTTCGACGCATCACCCGATCAAGTTACGTTATTAATGGCGGCATATTCTTTTGCACAATTTATTTCAGCGCCACTTTGGGGAAGGCTAAGTGACAAACATGGTAGGCGGCCAATTCTCCTTATTAGTTTAGCTGGCACGGCTCTTGGCTATGTTTGGCTTGCAGGTGCGCCCGACCTCGGTTCACTATATTTAGCGCGCGCCTGGGGCGGAATTATGGCGGGCAGTATTTCATGCGCATTTGCTAGTATGGCTGATATTACCAGCGAGAATGACCGTGCAAAGGGAATGGGGCTAATTGGTGCTGCGTTCGGATTAGGATTTATTGCAGGTCCAGCTATTGGCGGAATATTAGCCGGAAGTGATATTGCAAATACAAACTTTACCTTACCCTCACTTGTTGCAGCCGGCTTCTCGGGCTTGGCACTCATGTTCGCAACTATATTTCTCAAAGAATCGCTGACACTGGAGTTGCGTTCGGATATATCGAGCCAGACTTCAACCGAACGCTGGACCCGACTTAACCTCACTATCTCTCGACCCGAAGTCCGGAATACCCTTATCCTTACTTTCATGGCAGTATTTGTATTTGCCGCGTTGGAAGCCACATTTGCAATGTGGACGGAACGTACTTTTGGCTGGGGGGTAGCTCAAAACGGCTATATTTTTGCCTATACAGGGATTCTCAGCGCTATCGTTCAAGGAACCATTGTGGGTCCCATGTCGAAGAAATGGGGTGAACCAGCACTAATTCAACAGGGTTTCGTGGCACTATTAATAGGGCTCGTAATGATCCCGTTTTCCGATACGCTGGAATTTTTGCTGATCGCCATGGCTATTGTAACCTACGGCTTTAGCCTGGCATCTCCGGCCTTGTCCAGTCGCCTGTCCTTGCAGGTTTCAAAAAGAGACCAAGGAACTGTTCTAGGGATAGGCCGCTCGGCCTCGACATTGGCACGGGCAATGGGTCCTATGGGTAGCGGTTATGTATTCGTTTTTCTTGGTAAAGATTGGCCATTCTTTGTTGGTGCGCTACTAATGTTTCTAGTCTTAGCTGCAAGTGTCTCTGCAAAATTTTTAAGGACCAAAGAGGGCTAATATTTGAAAGTTGGACCCTTGCGCCGAAACAACAGTTTCTGTATATAACTCACCCAATTTGCTAGGAGTTAATTGATGAAGAAAGAAATTCATCCGGATTATCATGAAATTACAGTTGTAATGACGGATGGAACAGAATTTCAAACTCGTTCCACTTGGGGCGAACCTGGCGATACCATGAAGCTGGACATAGATTCCAAGTCTCACCCTGCCTGGACCGGGGAGCAGCGATTAGTGGATAGCGGTGGTCAGGTAGCCAAATTCAACAAACGTTTTCAAGATTTAGGTCTCAAAAAAGAAATCTGATCAAAATAGTGCTATTTGGGGAAAAACCTATAAACCGGCCCAGCAACAGATCCCAAAGCAGTGAAAGGCAAAACACTATGAGGATAACAGCCTAACTAACAGCGTAGCTCCAAGTCTCTAAATTTTAAGTTATTTTTTAAAAACTTTTTCTGCTCCTTTTCTCGCCACTTCCTTAGCAGAAATTTCGTTCTTAGTCCGGTTTATCTCGTCTTCCAGTTCCCCAATATAATCGTATAGTGCTTCTATAGACTTTACTTCTAGATTGATAGGTTTTGGTTTTACATTCTTTGGCTCTAGGTCATTTAGGTCCAATTTATAGCCCTCCAGCGTCTAAGCCATATCTATGCTATGCTATGACATGCTAATCAACCCACCCTCGGATAAATTTCACTAAGGATTTTAACCCGTCATGTTTGACGCATTGCGGTACCAACGGTATATTTATTCAGGTTGAAACGCTCATGTTCGTATCAACGTCCCCACGTAACTTTAGGATTTAAAAGAATGGTGCTGCCACTAATGCCGAAGGCGACCGCCGTATGGCTCATCGATCATACGATGTTAACTTTTGAGCAAATTTCTGAGTTTTGCGGCCTGCACGGCTTGGAGGTGCAGGCTATCGCTGACGGGGAAGTTGCTCCCGGAATGCAAGGACTAGATCCTACCGTTAATGGACAGCTGATAAAGGAAGAAATCAAGCGGTGTGAGTTAGATCCCTCTGCCCGTCTTGAGATGTCTAAGCCGACTGTACCGTTACCCAAGTCACGCCAGAAAGGGACACGTTATACCCCTATTTCAAAACGCCAGGACCGCCCTGATGCTATAGCTTGGTTGTTGCGTTCTCATCCAGAACTAAGTGATGCCCAAATTAGTCGCTTAATCGGTACGACTAAACCCACAATCACTGCTGTGCGAGAAAAAACACATCGAAACATATCTAGTATTACCCCGCAAAGCCCAATATATTTAGGTCTATGCTCTGCTTCTGAACTGGAAAAAATGGTTATGATAGCCCGAACCCGGATTGGAAAACACGATACTGTTCCTGGGGAAAGCATCACCAACTCGCCCTCTCAAACATCAGAAAATGTACCCGTATCCCCTTGGGATGACATGCCAGTGGCGAATTCCTCCGTTGAGGAAAAAGATATACCATCCGTGTCGGAGGTCTTTGGAACTAAACCTACAAATTAAGCGCCCAATCGAAAACATCTCCCTGGAATTAGACACGTCGGCGGATTAAAGAATTTTGACCGTAGGGTGTCATTGTCTGGTGTTAGAAAAATGAAAGATGATTTTTTGCTACATGGAGGAGCGACATGGCAGTGTTAAACTCTCCAGTAAATATTTACGAACAACACCTTGAATCCAACGATACCAATTACACACCACTAACTCCCCTAAGTTTTATTGCCCGAACTTCGCGAATTTATCCAAATTTAACGGCTGTGGTACACGGGGACAGAAAGTACTCTTGGACTGAGACCTATGATCGAGCCCGTCGCCTAGCTTCTTCCTTGAAAGCTAAAGGTGTTAGAAAAGGTGATACGGTGGCATTTATGGGCGCAAATACACCAGAACTTTATGAGGCTCATTTTGGTGTTCCAATGATAGGCGCAATCTTAAATGCGTTAAATATCCGGCTCGATGCACCAGTAATAGCATTCATTTTAGATCATGCTGAAGCAAAAGTACTATTTACGGACCGTGAGTTTTCGAAAACTATAAAAACCGCGCTAGAACTTGCTGAAGCTAACCCAATCGTGATTGATATTGATGACGTCCTTGCCCCGGACGGGGAGTTATTAGGAGAAACTAACTACGAGAACTTTATCGCAAACGGCGACCCAAATTTCGCCTGGACATTGCCAGAAAATGAGTGGGACGCGATTTCTCTCAATTATACTTCTGGTACAACAGGTAATCCCAAAGGTGTCGTGTACCATCATAGAGGTGCATACATGAACGCTATAGGAGATATTTTGGCGTGGAACATGTTACAAGGACCAATATATCTATGGACACTTCCCATGTTTCATTGCAATGGCTGGTGCTTTCCTTGGGCGATCGCAGCGGTTAACGGTACCAATATTTGTCTAAGAAACGTTAACGCAACTAGTATTTATAACGCTATTAAAAGCTACAGAGTAGACCACCTTTGTGGCGCGCCAATTGTACTCTCCATGATAGTCAACGCGGAAGAAGTTGAACGCCAAGAATTTAATCATACAGTAAAAGTGATGACTGCCGGAGCTCCACCACCTGTTTCTACGATTAAAAGTATAGAAAGTATTGGCTTTCATATCACTCATACATATGGACTGACTGAAACCTACGGTCCGGCAACCGTTTGCGCTTGGCATGATAACTGGAATAAAGAACCAATCGCCGAACAAGCCCGATTAAAATCGAGGCAAGGTGTTCAATATCCTGTTTTAGAATCCCTTAGCGTTCGTGATTCTAAAACCATGAAACGAGTAAAAGAAGATGGAAAAACGATGGGTGAAGTTATGTTCCGCGGTAATAACTTGATGAAGGGGTATCTAAAAAACCCTGCGGCAACCAAAGAGGCTTTTTCTGGTGGGTATTTCCACAGTGGTGATCTAGCTGTAATGCATCCTGACGGTTATATTGAACTAAAAGACCGGTCCAAAGACATCATAATTTCAGGAGGTGAGAACATCTCCTCCATTGAAGTGGAGAACGCTCTATATATGCATCCAAACGTCTTGACCGCGGCCGTGGTAGCCAAACCTGACGAAAAATGGGGTGAAAGTCCTTGCGCTTTTATAGAGTTAAAAGACCCTAACGCAGGAACCACAGAAGAAGACATTATCACTCACAGCCGAAACAACCTCGCACATTTTAAATGTCCACGGAAAGTTATTTTTGGCACCATTCCCAAAACTTCAACCGGAAAACTCCAAAAGTTTCTGCTAAGACAAAAAATCACAAGCATAACGTAAACCTGGCCCCCGCCAAAACCAATTTTACCAAGTTTTCGGGGAATAATAGCAGATTACTAAAGTGCCTTCAGGCTTAATAATTCGTCTTTTATTCGGAGTTTCTGACGCTTGAGATTACTAACAAGGACTTTATCAGGGTACGGATGAGTATTTTCGGTTTCGAGTTGATCTTCCAATTTACGATGCCTGGATTTTAGCATCTCGGCTTGATCTTGCTCAATCATTGACGCACCTCCATTTTGCAGTACAAAGTCATTGGTAGATGATAAACCGAGTAGAAAAATATTTCTAGTACAAAACACAAACTTTCCTGCTAATTTGGGCTCATTAAAAAATAATTTTGACTCTATAATAGCTGGTCTTAAAACCACAATTCAACTTGCAAACAACGCTAATCAAATAGTCTGGCTAGGAGTTCATCCATTAAAATAAGATGTTTAGAGTTTGGTTTTCTATTCAGGCAATTAATATATAGAGCCACGTTTGCTTTAGCCCGTCTGCATTTCTCCGCCATTTGAATATTTTGATCACCAGTCAACGAATATTCCTGATATAGAATCAACTGCTCCAAACGCTCCGCATCCAATTCTGCTAATTTGATTTTTTTACGTATTTCACCGGACCATGAATTTTGTTTAATGATGGAATTATTTTTCAGTTTAGAACGGAGCACTCGGAGCGGTTGTACTATATTTTTTTGCCAAGCCTTGATTAATTTCAAAACATTATTGACGTCCAATTCTGTCAGAAAAGGCGCACCTATATAACCAGCCCAATAGCAGTAAAGCACCAAATTGACATCAACATGTAATTTATCTTGAAGTAAAAGCAGTCGCTCTTCTACCCCATCACGGCCATAGAAATCGATGGAAAAATCCCAAAATGGATTGTCAGGCCAACTTTCCAAGGTGTTCATTTGTAATCTTTTTTATGTAATATTCCAAAGTCTCATAAAATATTGTTATAATATTACTATAATATCCAAAATGAACGAAACCAAGAAACTGGATATGAATATTCGAAATGATGCATTAAAGCGGCAGAAGACTTAAAAGTTCGTCATCATGAGGTAGATGAGCATATCCAGGATTTGATCCAGGATCTTAATAATGATCAACTACAAATTCGACGTTGAAAAAATAAACGCTTCAATTGAAGGGTGAATTTTTGAGAATTGAGGCGGGTTTATTACCGGGAACATCGCCTAAACGTTTGCAGAAATTCCAACTAGACTTGTCACTCTTTTTATTAAAATTGTATAACGTCATTTGAAATACATCCAGGAATCATAAAAGCAGAGATTTATTTGATGTCTGATAAAAGACCGCTAGTCGGTATAATCATGGGCAGCCAGTCAGACTGGGCAACAATGAGGTATAGCAAGGAAACTCTGGATAAACTAATGATCTCTAATGAGACACTGGTAGTTTCAGCCCACCGTACGCCAAGTCGACTGACAGAATACGCAACTGGCGCGAAAAAAAATGGTCTAAAAGTGATCATTGCTGGCGCTGGTATGGCTGCTGCTTTGCCAGGGGCAACTGCAGCTATCACTCCTATACCCGTTCTGGGAGTACCCATGGAAGGCAAAGTCATGGGTGGTCTCGATTCAATCTTATCAATGGTCCAAATGCCGGCTGGTATTCCAGTAGGTACACTTGCAGTTGGACGATCCGGTGCAATTAACGCTGCTATTATGGCTGCAAGTATTTTAGCACTATCCGATCCAACTATCTCACGTAACCTGGAGAAATTTAGAGCTAACCAGACTGCATCAGTAATTGAAACTCCGCAGAATTAATATGACGATAACTTTGGCCGCCCGAAATAGATCTAAAGCGCCCCTCCCAGGTCAGAACAAATAGTTACCTTAAGTTAAGCATGCGCACATCGAGGTTGGAATACGAAGTTATATTCTGGAACTACAAATTTCAATTTTCCAATTACTTGTGTTAAAAACACTCAAAGAAAAATCCTTGAACGCGTCCTCTTGAACTTAGAAAGGGCGCTTGAAGCCTGTTTTTTAAAGACCTTGGTCAAGGATGGAATTTTTAGAACCTCTGAAATACGACGATCTAGGAATGCCCAAGTGTTGGTGCAGTCTTCTGATTGATCAGCAAGCCAGTAAAGGATAGTGGAGGTGTAAACCCCTGCGAGTAACCCACGTTTGGTATAAAAGTTGAAATCAGTTGAGTTATCCCCAGCAAAGTACCAAATAGAGTCTACTGTCCTATAAGTTAAACTAGCACTTAATAGGAAGTTTCTCGGAAGCGCCAAATAAGAAAGTA